>ERZ857984.677-NODE-677-length-36751-cov-5.030194_pt1 | contig 36751 bp, 35 predicted proteins | sample MGYA00519914_ERZ857984 | MGnify/ENA primary metagenome ERZ857984 (study PRJEB31778, sample SAMEA3449417) | human gut metagenome | biome: human gut; feature: human-associated habitat; material: faeces | place: United Kingdom | collected 2010/2012 ... | reverse complement strand
GGCAGGCCGCACCAGCCGCGAGGGCGTGTTCGCCGGCGGCGACGCGGTCACCGGCGCCGCCACCGTCATCCTGGCCATGGGCGCCGGCAAAGAGGCGGCCGCCGCCATCGACGCCTACATACAGGGCAAGTCCAAATAATTCCCCTCCGGCCCGGCAGGCATGCCGGGCCCTTTTCTTTTTCGTTTCCCGGCTGTTTTTTCGCAAAAATTATGGTATACTTTGTAAAAAGTATGATTTTTCGCAGGGGAGGCAACGGAATAATGGCGAGAACGAAAAACGGCGACCAGGGGCCCCTGGGGGGCGCGGTCATCAGCCAGCAGATCGCCGCCCAGCTGCTGGCCGAGCTGCGCACCGGCTGCTATGCCGCCTGCCGGCGTCTGCCCGCCGAGGTGGAGCTGGCAAGCCGCCTGGGGGTAAGCCGCACCGTCATTCGGGATGCGCTGGCCGAGCTGGAGCGCGAGGGCTATGTGGAGCGGGTGCGCGGCATCGGCACGGTGGTGAACCGGCAGATCGTGGCCCTGGCCAGCCGGTTGGACCAAAAGTTCGAGTACAACGCCATGATCCGGGCGGCGGGCTATACTCCCCATGCCGACAGCGTCACCCTCCAGCGCGAGGTGGCCGACAGCCATCTCGCCGCGCGGCTGGGCCTTGAGCCCGGCCAGCCGGTGCTGGTGGTGCGCAAGCGGGTTTTGGCCGACCGGCAGCCCGTGATCTGGTCGGTGGACTATCTTCCGGCGGCCCTGTTTCCGCCCGTGGCCGTGGAGCGGCTGGATTTTGCCCGCCCCATCTTTGATATCCTGGAAGAGGTCTGCGGTGTGGCCGTCACCAGCACCGTGGCCCATGTAAACGCCGTAAACGGCGACGCAGCCGTGCGCCAAACGCTGGCCGTACCCTCTCACGAGGCGCTTCTGCTCCTGGACGAAGTCAGTTTTTCCAAGCTCACAACCCCCGTCATGTATTCCCTTTCCTACTACACCAACTTTTTCGACTTTGCGCTGCTGCGCAAAAAAGTGTAGCAGCCCGGCGCAGCGCTTTTTGCAGCCAAAAAAGGCCCGGCATGCCGCCTGTTTGCGGCATGCCGGGCCTTTTTCTGTTTTGCTACACGGTGGCCGGGTCCATCTGCGCGGTGTCGCCGCTCTCCAGCACCACCTGGCCCTCCCGCACACAGGCGGTAAAGCTCTGGCCGGGCCGGGCGCTGCCGCTGGCAATGCTGTCGGCCAGGGCCTGTTCCACCGCCCGGCTCACCTGGCGGCGCAGCTCCCGCGCGCCATAGGCCTGGCGCTTTTTCTTTGCCAGCGCGGCCGGCAGCTCCGGGCTGTGGCGCAGCTGGTAGCCGCTTTTTTGGGCGCGCTGCTCCAGCTCCCCCAGCATCTGCTCCGCAATCCGCGCCATATCCGGTTCCGACAGCGCGCTGAACACCACCACCTCGTCCATGCGGCCCAAAAGCTCGGGCCGGAAGTAGCGTTTCGCCTCGCCCAGCGCCTGCTGGCGCTGGTGCTCCGCCACCGCCGCCTCACCGCCGCCAAAGCCCACCAGCCCCCCCTGGCCGGAAAGGTATTTCGCCCCCAGGTTCGAGGTCAGCAGCACAATGGTATTGCAGAAATTGGCCTTGCGCCCCATGGAGTCGGTGAGCTGCCCGTCCTCCAGAATCTGCAAAAGCAGGTTCTGCACGTCCGGGTGCGCCTTCTCGATCTCGTCGAACAGCACCACCGCATACGGGCGGCGGCGCACCGCCTCGGTCAGCAGCCCGCCCTCGCCGTGGCCCACATAGCCCGGGGGCGCGCCGATCAGCTTCGCGGCGGCGTGCGCCTCCATATACTCGCTCATATCAAACCGCACCAGCGCCTTTTCCGTGCCGAACCAGTGGCGTGCCAGGGCCCGGGCCAGGTGGGTCTTGCCCACGCCGGTGGGGCCCAAAAACAGCATGGCCCCCATGGGGCGGCCCGCCTCCCGCAGGCCGGTGCGCGCGCGGCGGATGGCCCCCGCCACCGCCTTCACCGCCTGCTCCTGGCCCACCACCGTTTCGGCAAGGCGCTCCTCCAGCTGGGCCAGCCGTTCCCGCTCGGCCTCGGTGATGCGCTGCACCGGCACGCCGCTGGCCCGGGCCACCACCCGGGCCACATCCTCGGTGGCAAGGGCTTTATGGCCCACGCTGCCCCGCTCCTCACACCGGATGCGCAGCGCGGCGGCGGCCTCGTCCAGCAGGTCAATGGCCTTGTCCGGCAAAAAGCGGCCGGGCAGGTACCGCACCGAAAGCTCCACCGCGGCCTCCACCGCCTCGGGGGGAATGCCCACCTGGTGGTAGCGCTCGTACCGGGGCACCAGGCCCGCCAGGATGCGCTTTGCCGCCTCCGGCTCCGGCTCCTCCACCAGCACCTGCCCAAAGCGCCGTTCCAAAGCGGCGTCCTTCTGGATGCACTTGCGGAACTCCTCCTGGGTGGTGGCCCCGATCACCTGGATGTCCCCCCGGGCCAGCATGGGCTTTAAAATGCTTGCCGCGTCGATCGCCCCCTCGGCGGCCCCCGCCCCCACGATCACGTGGATCTCGTCGATGAACAAGATCGTATTCTGCTCTTTATAAAGCTCTTCCAGCAGGTTTTTAAACCGCTCCTCAAAATCACCCCGGTATTTGGTACCCGCCACAAGGCTGGCCATATCCAGGCTCAGGATGCGCTTGGTGCGGATCTGGGCCGGGGCCTTTCCCGCGGCGATCAGCTGCGCCAGCGCCTCCGCCAGGGCGGTCTTGCCCACCCCCGGCTCCCCCACCAGGCAGGGGTTGTTCTTCTGGCGGCGGCACAGGATCTCCACCATCCTGGCAAGCTCGGTATCCCGGCAGAGCACGGGGTCCAAAAGCCCGTCCGCGGCCATGCGCGTCAAATCGCGGCCGTATTTGTCGCTGGCCTTGCCCGAGCGGGGCGCGGCGGTCATGCGGGGCTGAATGGGCAGCACCAGCTGCCCCGAAAGCTGGCGGCACTCCCGCGCGGCCTCGGTGATCTCCAGCCCCAGCTCCTGCATCCAGCGGCTGGCCGTGCAGGCCGGGTCTTCCAGCATGGCGCACAGCACGTGCTCGGCCTGCGCCTCCCGCATGCGGGCCGCGTGGGCTCCCAGCAGGGCAAAATCCAGCGCCTTGCAGGCTTCGGGCGCCATGTCCCGCGGCGCCAGGCGGCGCGCGGCGCCCGTGCCGCCCTGGGCGGCCACCTTTTGCTCCACCCTTGGCTCGGTCACATTTTTCGCCTGCAAAAAAGTGCAGGCCGGCCCCGGCCCGGCCCGCAGAATGGCCAGCAGCAAATGCCCTGTATTTGCCTGTGCGTGCCCTTTTTCCCCAGCAATACAAAGCGCCTGGTTCAGCATTTTTGCCGCCGGGCGCGAAAAACCTTTAAAACGATATTGCATTCTTGTGCACTGCCCCCTCGAAATGTTCTAAGGGCAGTATGGCCCGGCCAAGCGCAAAAAAAACGTCCGCGGCACGCTTTGTGCCCGAACGTTTTTTCCTTTTATTCCCCTGCCGCTTCGCCGTGCAGCACCACCCGGCCGCCGTCCGGGCACTTCACGTCAAACGCGGCGGCCCGCCCTTCGCCATAGTCCAGCACCGCGCCGTTTTGCAGCGCATACACCAGCGGGTAAGCGCAGTGCCACAGCTCATGGCACAGCGGGGGGCAAAGCTCCCCCACCACAAAACGTTCCCCCTGCCTGTGGTATCCGCAGCGGCAGTTTGCCTGCGTTACGGTAAGGATCACCTGCGGCATTTTGTCACACCTCAAAATCTTCCGAATGAAAGCTGCTGTAATACCGGCCCTTTTGGGCGGTAAAATGCAGCACGCAGTAATCCGGGTCGGTAACGCCCTGCGGGTAATACATGGTATCCCCCTCCCGCCAGATGCGCTCCTTTGCCTCGGGCGTTTCCAGCACCTCCACGGTGCCGGTCAAATTTACCCCGCGGTAAAACCGCTGGTCCACAAAATAAAGGCTTGCCTTGGGGTTTTCCCGCAGCCGCGCCACCTTGCGCGAGGAGGTGTTGGTGGTAAGCCAGAACTCCCGGATGTCCGCGCGCTCCCGGGGCGCAAGCATTGCCCGCACCACCGGAAAGCCCTCCCCGTCCATGTACCCAAGATACGCCAGCTTTGCCTTGTCGATCAAATTGCCGATGGTGGCCTGTGGGTCGCGCATCATGCCTTTTTCCTCCTTTTATGTTTGCCTTTTGCGCCCGGCCGCCCCGCAAAGGGTGGGGCGCCTGCGGCTCTGTGCATCACAATCACTTTGCAGGTATAATACCACAGCCCGCCCTTATTTGGCAAATCCCGCTTTTTATTGTGCCGGCACGCGGCCCGGCTTTTCTCACAGGCACAGATCCCGCCTCGAGAACACGGCCACCCCCGCGCCGAACAGAGCTGCCGCGGCAAGATACAGCGCAAGCACCGGCCACCATGCATCCGCGCCGCCCGCAGCCAGGGCATGGGGGTCGAACAGGGTCAGCGGGGTCAGATACTTTAAAAACCCGAACTTTTCGCCCACGCTTGCCAGCATCTGCAAAAGCCAAAAGGCTATGCTCACGCCGCCGCCTGCGGCCAGCGCCCCCTTGCCTCCGCCCCATACGCAGGCCCCGGCAAAGCAGATGCCGCCGAACAGCAGCAGCATCCCCAAAAGCCCCGCGTTCACCCGCAAAAACGCCGCCATATCCAGCTCCCCGGGGAACATTGCCGCGCTCAGCGCCATGCACAGCCCGGTCACATAGGCCACAAGGCTGGTCAGCGCCAGCGCCAGCACCGCCCCCTGGGTGGCCGCAATGCGGCGGCGGGGGTGTGGCGCGGCCAGCAGCCAGGCCATGGCCCCCCGCTCCAAATACCGCGCCAGCAGCCGGTTCACCAGCAAAAGCACCAGCACCAGCGGGAATACCAGGTACAAAAAGCCGTACAGATAATTCACCAAAAAGTCCAGCATGGTCACGCCCGGGCTCGCCATGCCAAAGGCGGCGAACAGCTCCGGCATGCTCTGGGCCATCAGGTTCAGGCTCTCGCCCAGCTTTGGGTCAAACATGCTCACAATCACGGCGCTGTACATGGTCAGCACCGCTGCAAAAACAAGCCATATTTTGTAATTGGCGCGGCATTCCCGCCCAAACAGCACAGAACTCATTTTACTTCGCTCCCCTCTCCGTAAAAATGCAGGAACAGTTCTTCCAGGGTCTGGCTCCGGGCCTCCAGGTCCTGCACCGGCAGGCCGGCGGCCAGGGCCAGCAGCTTTTGCAGCTGCTCCGGGCCGTTCACGGTCACGCTCACCCGGGTTTCCCTCGCCCGTGCGCCCGGCCAGGCGGCGGCCATCCCGGCGGCCTCGGCGCCGCCGGGCAGCGTAAAGGTCAAGGTGCGGGCCTTCCCCCTGCGCAGCGCCTCCACCGGCTCCACCGCCACCAGCCTGCCCGCCCGCAGAATGGCGGCCCGCCCGCAGGTGCGCTCCACCTCCTCAAACAAATGGCTCGACAGCAGCACCGTGGCCCCCCGCTCCTTCGCCTCCAGCACCAGCTCAACGAACCGGTTCTGCATCAGGGGGTCCAGGCCGCTGGTGGGTTCATCCAGCAAAAGCAGCCTGGGCTTTGCCATGAACGCGCACACCAGGCCCACCTTTTGCTTGGTCCCCTTGGACATCTTGCGGATCGGCGTTCTGCCGTCCAGCTCCAAAAGCCGGCACAGCCGCCCGGCCTCCGCCCCGTCCTTTATCCCCTTCATGCGGGCGATAAAGCCAATGAACTGGTCGCCGGTCATATCCTCCATCAGGGCCAGCTCGCCGGGCAGGTATCCCACTTGCGCCTGAATGGCCGCCGCCTGCGAAAAGCAATCCATTCCAAAAATCGAGGCACGCCCCCGGTCCGGCCGGATAAACCCCATCAGCTGGCGCAGCGTAGTGGTCTTGCCCGCCCCGTTGGGCCCCAAAAAGCCGAACACCTCGCCCTGCTCCACCGCAAAATCCAGCCCAAACACGCCCCTGCCCCCGCCGTAATCCTTGGTAAGGCCCTGCACTGCGATCACTGTTTCGCTCATTGATACTCCTCCTTGTAAGCGTACTGGCGCAGGATGTCGCGCCAAAGGAAATACTGCCGCATCATATCGTCCAGATCAAACGCGCGGCCCGCCATCTGCTGCTGGTGGATGTAGCCGTCGGTCAGGTAGATCAGCATGTCCAGCACCTGCCGCGGCTCCACGCCGGGCTTAAAGCGGCTTTTGTCGATGCCGCCGAAGTATTTGGCATACATCTCTTCCAGGGTCTTCACCGTATACCGCTGCATCAGCGGCGCGATCTCGCCCCCGGCGGCGTAATACATGCGGATGCAGAATTCCATCATATGGGGCATCCGCCGCAGCATCGCAGCCTTTTCCTCAATGGCATATTCCAGCATTTCAAAAAAATCCGTGGTCCCCCGCAGCTTTTCCATATCCAGGTGGCGCTCGATCATCGCCTGGAGCTGGCGCACCAGATAGATGTAAAGGGTCTGCTTGTTCTTGAAGTAATAAAACAGCGAACCTTTGGAGATCCCGGCCCTGGCGGCAATCTGGTCGGTGGAGGCGCGCTTATACTCCTTTTGCGCAAACTCGGCCAGCGCCGCGTTCAGCACCCGGCGCTGCTTTTCCTTCGGCAGCGCGCGGAACGCCTCATTCATACCCTTCCCCCCTTTTGACCGGCCGGTCAACCGGCCCTATCCTCATTCTATCGGATTGACTGGATTTTACAAGGCCCCAAAGCGCGGCCTTTGCAAAATAACGCGGCAAAGCAAACGGCGCTTTCCAAGCTTGCTCAGCAGTTGGAAAGCGCCGTTTAAAAAAGTTTATTCGCAGTTCTTCTCCTGAAGCTCGGCCAATCTCCGCAGCTGCTCCAAAGCATATTCCTGAAATTCAGGGCGCAAAGCCTTAAAAATGCGGATCGCCTCGTCAAGCTTTTCCACTTCTTGCGGGTCGCGGTCAAACATCTCTCCTTCGCCGCTTTTCAGCCAGGCTTCTCTGACCCCGTACAACTCGCATATATGCCGGAGCAAAAGCTCTTTGGGCTGCACGCGTTCATATTCCAGGTTGCTTATCACATCGCGGCTGACCCCCAGTTTTTCCCCAAACTCCCGCTGCGACAGCCTGAGCGCCTCGCGCACTTCTTTGATTCGATTGGACAAATGTTTCCCTCCTTTATCGAAAAAGTTCGTGTAGCCTTTCAAAATTATATCCAAAACAGTGGTTACATTGACTTGCTGTGGTCGGATAAACTGGGCTATGTTTTGCTGCCGCTCAACCCGGAAAGCGAGGATGGGTTCCGGGTTGAATCAGAGCCCGAACTGATCGAAAACGCAGAAATGCTTTGCGAGCGGCTGTTCACCGAGATTTTTTACGACGTGATAAACTTTTCGGGGAAAGGGCATGATACCGACCAGGCCGACGACGAGGAGCGGGCCGAGGTACAGCGGCGGCTGAGCCCCTATATCGAGCAGTTCCCGGAATACAAAAGCCTTGCCGAACCGCTTTATACGCAGCACTTTTCCCCCTGCTGAATTATAAAGCGGCAATATCAAAGCTTTGCATGGTAAGAAAACGCATTCTTCTGGGCCCGGCACGCCGCCCCTCAAAAACAATATAATAAAAACAAGGCAGGCCATTTTCGGCCTGCCTTGTTTTTGCCATAAGCCCAGCCAATCCGCGGTTATCTGCGCTGCTGCTCCAGCGCCTCTTTCAGCGCCAGTGCGATCTGGTCCGGGCAGGAGGTGCGGCGGAAGCCGCAGGTGGTGCCCTCCATGCGGGCAATGGCGTCCTCCGCTTTCATGCCCCGCACCAGTTGGGCGATGCCTTTCAGGTTGCCGTTGCAGCCGCCCTGCACATTCAGCTCCTGAATGGTGCCGTCGTCGGCCAGCGTCACCGTGGTGCTTTGGGAACAGGTCCCCTTATTTTTGCGGGTATACGTCGTCATGCTGCTGTTCTCTCCTTCTTTATTTTCCGGGCCGGCGCCGCGCCCTTTTGGCTGCCGGTCCCCTGCCCTGCTCCTGTATTTTTCGGCCCTGTTTTACTGCTGCCGCCGCTTTTGTGCCAGCGCCTCCAGCCGCGCGATCTCTTCCTCCGCGGTGCGGCACATTCCCAGCGGGCGGGCCCTGCCGGCGTTCCGGCCGTGAAAATCAGAGCCGCCGGTCACAATAAGCCCATGCGCGCGCGCCAGGGCATGCAGCTCCTTTTTGTCCTCCTCGGTGTTGCGGGGGTGGTCGATCTCCACCCCGTCGATCCGCCCCTCGGCGGCCAGCTCCCGGGCCAGCTCCATGCTTTTGTAAACGCTGGGGTGCGCCAGCACAGCCACCCCCCGCGCGGCCCGGATGGTTTCCAGCACCTGGTCCAGGTTCTCATACGCGGGCTCGTGCAGCACCCTGCCCCGTCCCGTGCCGAACAGCTTCTGATAGGTCTCCTTGTAAATACCGTCGGCCAGGCCATATTCGCACAGCACCTGCATAATGGCCGATTTGAACAGCACGCCGCCGTCCTCCATCCGCTCCAGCACATCCCGCGCCTTGAACTGGGGGTAAATCTGTTCCAGTTCCCGGGCGCTTTGGGCACAGGCGGCGTTGCGCCGGGCCGCCATCCCATCACAGTGGGCCGCCAGGGCCGCGCTTTCCGGGTCCGGCCAGTAGCATAAAAGGTGCACCCGGCGGCCCCGCACAGGGTCAAAGGCCGTCAGCTCGGTGGCCGGGATCAACTTCACCCCCTCCGCCTCCGGGTGCTCGTAGCCATACCGCACGGCCCGCACCGAGTCATGATCCGAGATTGCCAGCTGCGTCAGCCCCGCCCGCGCCGCCAGGCGGGGCAGAATATCAGCTTTCAGTGAGCCGTCTGAAAATGTGCTGTGTGTGTGCAGGTCGCCGGTCATAGGCAGGGTGCCTCGCTTTCGTTTCTGTTTTTTGCCCGCGCCGGCTGTTGCGCCCCGGGAGCCCGGCCAAAAGCGGCCGGGCTCCCGGGGCGCGGCGGTTCAGCCGCGCTTGTAATAGTTGATCAGGCAGCCATCCAGCAGGATCTGCCGCTCGTCTGCAGTCAGCGGCGCTATGGTCAGGGTAAAGGGCCGGGGTCCGCCCTTTCCCAGCACCCAGGCGGGAATGTCGCTCAGCTGGTTTTGCTCCAGCCTGGCGCGGATGCCCGGAACCAGAACGGCGTCCCCCAGCTCAAAAGGCGTGGGCCCCGCCAGCTGGAAGGGCAGCATGCCCCAGTTGATCAGGTTCGAGCGGTAGCGCTTGGTGGCGTATTCCACCGCAATGTTCGCCCCGGCGCCCAGCACCCGCTGGCAGCTGGCCGCCTGCTCGCGGGCCGACCCGTCGCCGGGCTTGACCGCGTAAATGGTCGAGGCAATGCCCACCTCGCCCCATTCCAGCGCTTCGCAGCCGGGCACGGCCCGCAGCAGCGCCAACAGTTCGGCGTCCGCTTTTCCCTGGGCCCGGGCGGCCTCTTCGGCCTGCACCGCCTTGGCCCGGCCCACATACTCCGGATCCTTGCGGGAAAGGGTAAATTCCGCGAGCCCCAGGGGGTTCGACCGGTACGAGCTGGTCTCGCCGCTGGGGATCAGCTCGTCGGTGGTGGTGACCGGGTCGGTGATAAAACTGGTCACCTTCAGCAGCAGGTTTTCGGGCAGCGGCTGAATGTCGGGCCAGTTTTTGATGTTGGGCCCCAGGCGCAGCAGCGCGTCGTAATCGCCCTTGCCGTAGCCGTTGTACACCCGGCTTTTATAGCTGGAATCATCAAACTCATACGCGGGGATATGCGGCTCATAGTCCACCTCGGTGGCCGGGGTCAGAATACCGCCGTGCAGGGTGGTGGCCGCAATCGAGCGCGCGTCCATCAGCGCCACCCCTGCGATCTGCCCGCTGCCAGGCTTCGAGCCCTCCCGGCTGGGGAAGTTGCGGGTCGTGTGCCGGATCGAAAGCGCGCCGTTCGCCGGCACATCCCCCGCGCCGAAGCAGGGCCCGCAGAACGCCGTGCGCACCGTGGCGCCGCCCGCCATCAGGCCGGTCAGCGCGCCGTTTTTCATCAGGGCCATCATGGTGGGCTGGCTCGAGGGGTACACGCTCAGGGCGTATTCCCCGTTGCCGCCGCCGTGCCCCGCCAGGATCTGGGCCGCCTCGCAGATGTTGGAATACGTGCCGCCCGCGCAGCCCGCAATCACGCCCTGGTCCACCCGCAGCCTGCCGTTTTCAATCTTGCTCACAAGGTCCAGCCGCACCTTGCCGCCCATCAGGGCGGCGCAGTCCTCCTCGGTCTTGTGCAGGATGTCGGCAAGGTTTGCGTTCAGCTCTTCAATGGTATACACGTTTGAGGGGTGCATGGGCAGGGCGATCATGGGCTTTACCGCCCCAAGCTCCACCTCCACCAGGCCGTCGTAATAGGCAAGGGGCGCCGGGGCCAGGGGCTTGTAGTCGCCCGCGCGCCCGTGGGCCGCCAGGTATTTTTCCGTTTCCCCGTCGGTCACCCAAATGCTCGACAGGCAGGTGGTCTCGGTGGTCATCACGTCCACACCGCTGCGGTATTCCAGCGGCAGGCTCGCCACGCCCGGGCCCACAAACTCCATCACCTTGTTTTTCACATAGCCGTTTTTGAACACCGCGCCTATGATGGCCAGCGCCACGTCCTGCGGGCCCACGCCGGGCGCAGGCGCCCCGGTCAGGTGCACCGCCACCACGCCGGGCCGGGCCACGTCGTAAGTCCGGCCCAGCAGCTGCTTTGCCAGTTCGCCGCCGCCCTCGCCGATGGCCATGGTGCCCAAAGCGCCGTAGCGGGTGTGGCTGTCGCTGCCCAGGATCATTTTGCCGCAGCCCGCCTGCATCTCGCGCATATACTGGTGAATCACCGCCAGGTGGGGCGGCACGTAAATGCCGCCGTATTTTTTGGCGGCGGAAAGGCCGAACAGGTGATCGTCCTCGTTGATGGTGCCGCCCACCGCGCACAGGGAATTGTGGCAGTTGGTCAGCACATAGGGCATCGGGAAGCGGGTCAGGCCCGAAGCGCGGGCCGTCTGCACAATGCCCACAAAGGTGATATCGTGGCTTGCCATGGCGTCGAATTTAAGCTTCAGCGTCTCGGGGGCGCCGCTGGTGTTGTGGGCCTGCAAAATGTTCCACGCAATGGTGCCGGTGCGGGCCGCCTCAACCTCCGGCGCCAAAAATCCCAGCGCAGCCAGCGCCGCCGGGGCGCTTTCATCGGCGGGCACCCACTGCCCCCGGGCGTAATACATGCCCGTGCTCGAACAAGAGATCATAATAAACCTCCCTGTAATTTAACAATATAGTTGTATTATAACACAAGCGCCCGGCTGCCGAAAGGCCCGCCGGGCGCTTTTTTACAGTTTTCATGCCTCCGGTTTGTGCAATACGCCCTCCTCATCAAACCAGCCGCTCTCGCACACTGCGTTCAGCTCCTCCAAAATGCGCCGCCGCTCGGCCTCATCCTCCACCAGGCTGGTGCGGCCGCCGGTCTGCACGCAGGGCAGCAGGCGCACCTGAGCGTTCCCGGCTCCGGGCCCCGTCACCGTCACCTCCAACAGGGCGGTATCCAGCGTTTCCATGTTGAACCAAAAGTTGCCCAGGCTGTAAAGCACCGGGGTCTGCCCGCGCCAGCCGGCCCCCTGCAGCACATGCGGGTGCGCCCCCACGATCAGGTCCGCCCCCGCCTGCTGGAACAGATCCGCCAGCTCGGTCTGGGCGGTTTCCAGCACCGTGCTCTGCTCGGTGCCCCAGTGCACATACACCACCAAATAATCGCAGTTTTGGCGCGCCGTGCGGATCGCTTCCAGCGCCTTTTCCGGCTCGTAGCAGCGCAGCACGCCCGGGCTGGCGGGCCCCGCCGCGGGGGTCAGAATATATTTTTCCGCCCGGGTGCAGGCCACAAAGCCAATGGTCAGGCCGTCCACCGTGAAATACTGCGCCTGCATGGCCTCCTCCAAGTCCCGCCCGGCCCCTATGTAGGGGATGCCCGCCTTTGCCAGGGTGTCCAGCGTGTCCAAAAACGCCTCCTCGCCGTAATCAAAGCAGTGGTTGTTTGCAAGCCCCACCAGGTCGGCCCCCAGCGCCTGCCAGATCGCGGTGTGCTCCGGGTCCGCCCGGAAGGTAAAGGCCTTGCCCGGCATGGGCGCGCCCCGCCGCGAAAAGGCAAATTCGTTGTTGCACAAAAGCAGGTCGGCCCCGCGCAGGCGGTCCAGCAGCGCGGCGCCAAAACAGTCCTCCACGCCGCCGGTTTCGGCATAGTGCCGCATGTTGTACCAGTCGTCGGCAAAATTGATATCCCCGGTAAACGCCAGGGTCACACTGGGCCGCGGGCTGGCGGTGGGCCGGGGCGAAGGGGAGGGCTCGGCTGCCTGCGGCGTGGCGCGGGGCGGGGCGGCCGGCCCGCTTTGGGCCGGGGCGGCGGGTGCCGCGCCCGCCAGCGCCGCCCAAAAAGCCCCCAGCGCGCAGGCCAGCACAATAAACATTTTTGCCGGTGTGTTCCCCTTCACAGCGCGCCCCTTTCCGGTTTTCGTGTTTCGACCCCGTTTTTCTCCATTATGCGTTGCTTTTTTTCAAAAATCAAGTGTCCGGGCGGCCCCGGCCCTTGCAAACGGCAGCCCCGCACAAAAAATCTGCAAAAAACACTGCTGAAAAACCGATTGACATTTCAAACCCGGGCTAGTATAATAATTAAGCAATGATTTGCGGGTTTAGCTCACCCGGTAGAGCGTCTGCTTCCCAAGCAGAAGGTAGCGAGTTCGAGTCTCGTAACCCGCTCCAGCAAAAGCCGCACTGTGCAGCCGTCTGGCCACAGTGCGGCTTTCTTTTTTAACGGTGCCAAACAGCAAGCCTGCCTTTCTTTCCATCTTCTTCTGCACCTCCTTCCCCCCTTGCACACAGGGAAACTGTTCCTCTGTAACCGCATTTTTCAGCCCGTTCCTCCTTTTATCTCCCCCCAAAGCGCATGTTTTCCGGATATTCTTTGCTTTTTTAGCAAAAAGCCCTCGCAATTATGATAAAACTGTATTATTATGATGATAACTATTAATTTTCTTGCGGATGTTCGCCTTGCGGCGCCCGTTTTCGGCAGGTGTATTTTTGGAACAGGAAAACCTACAATTCGCCCAAAAAGTGCGGCGTGCAAAGCGCCGGATCATCATTGCCCTGTTGGTGCTTCCCCCGCTTCTTCTCATAGTTTCGGTGTATCTGGGCATCCAGTGCTCTCAGCAGCGGCGCCAGGCCGCAGCTTATACAGCCGAATTGGAAGCGCAGGCCGGGCAGCTTCAGCAGGCCGCCGAGCAGCGGCGGCAGCTGGAAGAGCAGCTTCTGGCGGCCACTCAAAGCACGCCGGAATCCGCCCCGCCCGAGGCGCTTGAATACCAGCAGCTTTACCCCGAACTCTCGGTGGAGCCCGCCAAAAGCGTTTCCCCCGCGGATAAAATGGTCTACCTCACCTTCGACGACGGCCCGTCCGGCAACACGCTGGCCCTGCTCGACGTTTTGGATAAATACAGCGTAAAGGCCACTTTTTTTGTGGTTGGCAGCCAGATTCCCGGCCGCGAGGATATCCTGCGCGAGATCGCGGCCCGCGGCCACACGGTGGGCATGCACAGCAATTCCCACAAATACAACGATATCTACGCCTCGGTGGATGCCTGCCTGCAGGATTTCGACCTGCTGCGCGCCCGCATTCTGGAGGTTACCGGCCAGGCGCCTTCCATCCTGCGGTTTCCCGGCGGCAGTGTGAACGGCTACAACCGGGATATTTACCAGGAGCTTATCTCCGAAATGCTGCGCCGCGGTTACGCTTATTTCGATTGGAACGTTTCCGCGCAGGACGCCACCTCCCAGAACAAAAGCGTGGCAGACATTGCAAATGCGGTGGTCACGGCGGTTCCGCGTCACCGCTACTCCATCGTTCTGCTGCACGACACCTCCCTGCGCGAGACCAGCGTAAAAGCGGTGGACCGGCTGATTCCCCAGCTGTTGGAACTGGGCTACACCTTCGCCCCGCTCGATCCCTCCGTATCCCCTATCATTTTTTCATATAAATGACCAGCTAAAACGCCAAAGAACAAGGAGTGTTCCCACATGGAAAAGAAAAGCCCGTTTATGAGCGCCCTGAACGAACTGATGGGCAACCAGCCCATCGGGGAGGAACAAGCCGCCCCGCAGGCCGCGCCCCAACCCGATCCGGACCCCATCCCGCAGGTGGAAGCCCGTGATATGGATACCGGTGTGCCCGTTGCCGTAAGCCAGGTCGCGCCCACCATCATCAACGAGGACGTCACCATCGACGGCTCCCTCAGCTGCGGGCACGATATGCTCTTTTCCGGCTCCATCAAAGGCAACGTAAAGTGCGACGGCAAGCTCACCGTGCGGGGCTATATTTTCGGCAATGTGGTGGCGGCGCAGGTGGAGCTGTGCGGTGCCCGCATCCGGGGCAACACCGTGTGCAACGGCTTTATGACCATGGACGAGGGCAGCATGATCGTGGGCGATGTGGAAAGCGAAAACCTCATCCTCGGCGGCAAGATCAAGGGCGACGTGACCGTGCGCGGCCAGGCCGATGTGCGCAGCTCCGCTTATCTGCTGGGCGATCTCGAGGTCGGCGCCCTCGCCATCCAGCAGGGCGCCTGCCTGAACGGCCGTATTTCCACCCACAGCGACGAAAGTGCCAGCCAGATCTTCAGCGATCTGGAGTAACGCTTGCCTTTTTCACACCCAAGCGCCAATCCCCAGCATCCTGAGGGAGGGATCGTTTTTGAAAAAGCTCTTTGGCCAGTATGCAGGGCTGCGCCGGGAAATGTACATCATCTTTTTTGGCCGGGTGGTCACCAACATGGGCGCGCTCATCTGGCCCATGCTCACCCTTATTTTAAAAAGCAAGATGGGCCTCTCCGCCTCCGACAGCGCAAATCTTCTTCTGCTCTTGGGGGTGCTGCAGCTGCCCTGTACCATGATCGGCGGCAAGCTTGCCGACCGCTTTTCCAAGCGCAGCATCATCATCGTGTGCGATCTGGTCACCGTGGGCTGCTACCTTGTGTGCTCTTTGCTGCCCATTTCGTATCTGTTTGTCGCCCTGTTTTTTGTGGCGGGCATTTTTGCCCAGATGGAATGGCCCAGCTACGACGCCCTGGTGGCCGATATGAGCAGCAGCGCCGACCGCGAGCGCGCTTACAGCCTGAATTACCTGGGCGCGAACCTGGGGCTGGTGCTGGCGCCCACCCTGGGCGGGCTGCTCTTCGCCCAGCACCTGAACCTGGCGTTTCTCATCAACGCGGTTTCCACCTTCTGCTCCACCGTGCTCATCTTCTTTTTCATCCGCGATACCCGCCCCACGCAGGATGCTTCGCCCGTGAGCCGCTACGAGGCCGGCCACCAGGGCAGCACCTGGCAGGTGCTGCGCCGCAGCAAGGTGCTCTGGCTGTTTTTGGTCTGCAGCGCCGTGGGCGAGGCGGTGTACAGCCAGTTCAACTTTTTGCTGCCCCTCAACATGGAACAGCTTTACGGCCAGCAGGGCGCGGTGTGGTTCGGCATGCTCACCAGCGTGAACGCCACGGTGGTGATCCTGTGCACCCCGCTGCTCACCGCCCGCTTCGGCCGCCTGCGCGATACCGCCAAGCTTCTCGCGGGCGAGGTGTTCATCGCGCTGGGGTTTGGCTTTTATATTTTTGTGCAGGGCTTTATCCCCCTGTACTTTGTCGCAATGGTGGTGTTCACCCTGGGCGAGATCTTCACCACCTTGGGGCGGCAGCCCTATCTCACCCGGCGTATCCCCGCCTCGCACCGGGGCCGGCTCACCTCCATCACCCTGGTGGGCGGCATGCTGTGCCAAGGGGTGGCGCTCAAGGTGGTGGGGGCCATGGCCGACCACACGCCCCTGCTCCTTGTGTGGGGCCTGGTGGTGGCGGTGGCCGCCGCAGTGGCCGCCGGGTACGCCCTGCTGCGCCGGGCAGACCGCCGGGCCTTCCCCCTTCTTTACAAATAATTTTGCGGCAAAAAGGCCCGGCGCTTTTGCGCCGGGCCTTTTTGCCTTATTCCTCATAATAAAAGCACCCGACCCCCAACGCGCCGGGGCCGGTGTGGCAGGCGATGCTCAGCGCCAGCGGCGCGGCCTGCACCCTGCATTTCGGGAACCGCGCCTGCACGTACCGGTGCCATTTCCGGCCCAGCTCTTCGCTTCCGGACCACGCCACCCCCAGGTGCATGGGCATGCCCTCAAAGCGCCCGGTCAAGTCCGCGCACAGCGCGTCCAGCATTTTTTCGGTCGCCTGGCGCATGCCCCGCACCTTGGCGCAGGCGTCCACCGGCCCGCCCTGGATCTGCAGTACCGGCTTGATGTTCAGCACGGTGCCAATGGCGGCGACGCCCGGCGTGACCCGGCCGCCCTTTTTTAAATATTTCAGCGTGTCGGCCGTCACATAAATGCTCGCGTCCAGCGCGTGCTCCTCCAGCCTCCGGCGGATCTCGGCCGCGGTGTGCCCGCGGCGTGCCAAAAGCGCCGCATCCTTTACCGCCTGCTGCTGCGTGAGCGAAATGCGCCGGTTGTCCGCCACCTGCACCCGGCCGCCATACTCCTGGGCCAGGCTCTGGGCGGTGGCGCACCCGCTGGAAAGGGCGCTGGTCATGGGGATGTGCACGATCTGGTCGTGGGTCTTCAGCAGCTCCTCCCACAGCCCGGTCACATCCGCCGGGCTGGGCTGGCTGGTGGTGATCTCGGCGCCGGCCGCCTGCTTTTCGTAAAACTCGGCGGCGCTCAGGTCCACGCCCTCATACAGCCAGGCCCCGTCGATGCAAAACGGCATCGGCAGGGTATACACCCCCAGCTGTTTTGCCTGCTTTTCAAAAATACCGCTGTTGCTGTCGGTCACGACGGCGATTTTCATCTTCTCTTTTCACCCTTTTGCTTGCCCGGGCGGCCGCAGCGCCCATACTCTGCTTATTCAAAAAGTAATGGTATCATCCGAAACGGCGTTTGTCAAACCCCGGGCTAGTCCGCAAAAAAACGCTGGCATTGCCCCGGTGCCTGTGCTATAATTATGCTGTATTTTTATGCGCTGAACGGCGCCAAAGGAGCGCGGCTTTTTTCATGACCTATCGTTTGATCCCCCAAAACGGCGATACCGTGCCGGTGCCTCAGCTGGTGTTCGCCGCCCTTCCCCGGGCGGGCGGCGAGCTGGTGCGGGTGGCCCTGTATATCCTCGCCACCCACAGCACCGACGCCAAGGATATCGCCCACGCCCTTGGCCTGAAAAACGCGCAGGCCGCGCAAAAAGCGCTGGATTTCTGGTTCGGCGCAGGCCTTCTGGAGCCCGAGCAGCCGGTGCGCGGCCCGGCGCCCGAACCGGAAAAAGCCGCCCCCCTCACCGCCGAGGAGCTGCGGCTGGCCGCCATGCACGACCCTGTGGTAAGTATGCTCGCCACCGAGGCCCAGAACTATCTGGGCAAGGCGCTGGGCCAGAAGGATGTGCAGCGCCTTGTTTCGCTGTATGTAAACGAGAGCATCCAGCCCGAGGTCATTTTGCTCTGCGCCGCGCACATCGCCTCCCAGGGGCGCCACTCGGTGGGCCAGCTGGAACGGGAGCTGGACCGCTGGGCCGAGGCCGGGGTCACCGGCGGCCAGGAGGCCGAGCAGTACCTGCAGCTGCTGGCCCAGCGCGAAAAGCACGAGAAGGCGGCGGCGGGCCTTTTGGGCGTTGCCCCGGCCGACCTGACCATGGCGGACAAGCGCTGTATCCGCCGCTGGTACGAAGAGTACCGCTATACCGACGCCATGGTGGAGGAAGCGGTGCTGCACGCGGGCGCAAACAAGGACGCAAAGTACGTGAACGGCATCTTAAAAAGCTGGCACGCCAAGGGCTGGCGCACCCCGGCCGACGCGCGCGGCGCCGGCCAGCTGGAGGGCAGCAACATCCGTGTGGACCGCGCGGCCCCCAGCGGCAACGACATCCTGCGCCGCGCCGTGAACCGGCCCCTGCGCTTAAAACGGGAGGAATAACGCCATGCGCACCAAGACTGAACTTTACCGCGAGGCCAAACGCCGGGTCGAAAGCCGCCGCCAGCGGGCCGTGACCGAAGCCGTTGCGCGCCGCGCGGCCGCGCTGGCAGCCATTCCCGGCCTGGAGGCCGCCGAGCAGCAGGTCCGCCTGCTGGGCTTAAAGGCGGTGCAGCTTGCCGCCCAGGGCGCCAGCGAGGGCGCGGTGGCGGACGCCCAGGCCACCCGGGCGCTGGCCCAGGCCGAGCTGGACCGCCTGCTGGCCGCCCATGGCTACGGCCCGGGCAGCCTGGAGCCCAAATTCACCTGCCCTTTTTGCCAGGACACCGGCCTTGCAAAAGGGCGGCTGTGTGAATGCGTGGGCAGGGCGGCCCGCGAGCTGCGCCGCGAGGAGATCAACGCCGAATCCCCCCTGGCCCTGTGCACCTTCGATACCATGCAGCTGCGCTATTACCCCGACCGCCAGGACCCCGAGCTGGGCGTCAACATCCGCGCATACATGGGCGAGACCCTGGCCGCCCTGGGGGAATACGCCGATGCCTTCGATCTCAAAAGCGCCAACCTGCTCATCACCGGCAACGCGGGCCTGGGCAAGACCCACGCTTCCCTTTCCATTGTGGACCGGGTGCTGAAAAAGCAGTGGGACGCCATTTATATCAGCGCGCAGAACCTTTTCAGCCAGTTGGAGCGCGAGCGCTTTTCAGACAACTGCTCCCTGCTGGAGGCGGTACGCGAGGCCGACCTGCTGGTGCTGGACGATCTCGGCACCGAGCACGTCAACCCCTATATGCTCAGCTGCTTTTACGATATCCTGAACACCCGCATGCTGGAGCGCCGCCCCACCATCTACACCTCCAACATTGTGGACGGGCAGAAGTTCGAGGCCCGCTACACCGAAAAGATCGCCAGCCGCCTGGCCGGCAGCTGCGAGCCGGTGCTCTTTCTGGGCGACGACATCCGCCCCCTGCTCCACCCGTAACGCGCCATCATAAAAAGAAACGCCGCCCGGCGTTTCTTTTGTTTTGAGCAAAGAAAGGAATTATATGGAAATTTCTGAGCAAAACATCATGGGCACAAAGCCCATCACGCCCCTTTTGCTGGGCATGTCCTTCCCTATTATGATCAGCATGCTGGTGCAGGCCCTTTACAACGTGGTCGACAGCATCTTTGTCGCCCGCCTGTCAGACGCCGCCCTCACCGCGGTGAGCTTTGCCTACCCGGTGCAGATGCTCACCATCGCCGTGTCGGTGGGCACCAGCGTGGGCGTCAACGCCCTGTTGAGCCGCCGCCTGGGCGAGGGGAACCGCGCGGCCGCCGAAAAGGTGGCCCACAACGGCATTCTGCTGATGTTTGTCAGCTGGGCCGTGTTCGCGGTGTTCGGTCTGTTCGGCTCCGGGCTGTTTTTCAGCTTTTTCACCGATAACCCGGCCATCGCGGTGGACGGCGCGGCCTACCTGCGCACCTGCCTGGTGTTCAGCCTGGGCATGTTCTTGCAGATCTGCCTGGAACGCCTGATCCAGGTCACCGGCCGCACCGTGTTCCAGATGCTCAGCCAGCTCTCGGGCGCGGTTGCCAACATCGTGCTGGACCCCATCCTCATCTTCGGCCTGCTGGGCGCGCCCCGCATGGGCGTGCTGGGGGCCGCCGTGGCCACCGTGCTGGGGCAGACCCTGGGCTGCATCGTGTGCTTTGTGCTGAACCTCAAATACAACACCGAAGTGCGGCTGCACTGGCGCAGCCTGAAATTCGACCGGCCCAGCGTGCGCGGCATCTACGACGTGGGCCTGCCCAGCATCATCATGCAGAGCATCGGCAGCGTGATGAACTTCGGCATGAACAAAATCCTCATCACCTTTTCCGAAACCGCCGTGTCGGTGCTGGGGGTATACTTCAAGCTGCAAAGCTTTGTGTTCATGCCCGGCTTCGGCCTCACCAATGCGCTCGTGCCCATCGTGGGCTACAATTACGGCGCACGCAACAAAGAGCGCATCAAAAAAAGCATCAAGGTAAGCCTTGTCATTATGACGGTCATCATGGCGGTGGGCACCCTGATCTTTCAGGTATTTCCCGGCGCGCTGCTGTCCATGTTCGGCAGCGGGGGCGATCTCGCCCGCATCGGCGAGCCCGCGCTGCGCATCATCAGCCTCAGCTTTTTGCTGGCGGGCGTGGCCATCGTGTTCAGCAGCCTGTTCCAGGCCTTAGGCGAGGGGCTTTTAAGCCTTGCCATGAGCGTGTTCCGCCAGCTGGTGGTGCTGCTGCCCGCGGCATGGCTGCTCTCCTTTACCGGCAGCCTCGACGCGGTGTGGTTCAGCTTCTTCATTGCCGAGGCCACCAGCATCCTGCTCGCGCTGGGCTTTTTCCGGCACACCTACAAAAACAAGATCCAAAAGCTTGATACCCTGCAATTCAACTGATCCCTTTTACGGGGCTGCGGCGGAAATCCCCTCTTAGAAGCAATGCACAAAATACGTCCGGAATCAACCTGCAAAGGCTGCGTTCCGGGCGTATTCTTTGTTCCAAACATTATTTAGGGTAAAAGGTACTTGTTCCCAAGCGCATCTGCGGCGGCCCGTTTTTTCCCATCCCCTGTTCTATTATGCAAAGTTCATATTTTAGTAAAATTTAAGTAAATAATATTGACTTGCAAACCACCGATGATATAATCGAATCAAGAAGAATTTTGAGGGAGGCCTGCAGAAATGGCGACCATCAACGACGTTGCACAGGCTGCCCGCGTATCTGCCGCCGCCGTTTCCCGCGTTTTGAACAAAGATGACCGCATCTCGGTCAGCCCCGAGGTGCGCGCCCGCATTTTTCAGGCGGCACACACGCTTGGGTATGTTTCGCCCCGGCAGCGCCGGGCTGCCGAGCACAAAAAACATCTGGTGATCGGCGTGGCCGACTGGCGGATCCTCCGGCCGGATTGGCCGAACGTGCGCCTGTCCTCCCTGTCCTGCCTCGTGCAGATGATGACCGACCAATACGAGGTGTCTTTTGTGCGCCTCACCTTCGGCCAGCCCCAGGCGGTGGACGGCGTCATTGCATTCGGCGTGTTCAGCCCCGCCGAGCTGGATTTTTTGCGCACCCTATCCTTTGCCATTGTGTTCGTCAATTCCGATCAGCACAATTACGAATTCGACCAGGTCCAGGTCGATTTCGACCGCGGCCTGGAAGAAATCGCCGCTTACCTGCTGGATCAAAAACGCTACACCGGCATCGGCTATATCGGCGGCGTGTACGACGGCGAAAACGGCAAGATCGGCCTTCACCGCATCGCCGGGCTGCGGCGTGTGCTGGAAAAGCGCGGGCTCTACGATCCCCGCACCTTCCATGTGGGCGAGATCAGCCGCGAGAGCGGCTATGCCCTGGCAAAAAAAGCCGCCGCCGAAAACGCTTTGGCCGAGGCCATGCTCCTTGGCAGCGACCAGGTGGCCGAGGGCGCGCTGGAGGCCTTCCGCGAGCGCGGTCTCCGGGTCCCAAAGGATGTTGCCGTGATCATTTATCAGGATATCCAGACCCTCGAGAGCAAGTGGCCCACCGGCACCTGCATCGAAATGTTCCCCGATTACGTGTGGGAAAACGCGCTGGAACTCTTGTTCAGCCGCATCAGCCAGCGCCGAATGCAGGCCGTCACCGTAACGGTGCCCACCCGCATCAAAATTGGCGACACTGCCTGACCCCCCTTCCCCGTCTTTCGTTTGCAAGGATTTTTTTCCTTACAATATAGCCAGATCCTTTTGTCCAACCACGATACAAACAACTAGGAGGAACATCAGATGAAAAAAGCCGTATCTCTCCTGCTGGCCGGCGCGCTGTGCGCCGGTCTGATGTCTGGCTGCAGCCAGACCAACAGCGCTCCTCAGAGCACCGGTTCCATCCCTGCCGTCAGCGCTCCTTCCCAGGCCGCGAACAAGGCAGTCGAAAAGCTCAGCATCGCGTTCGTGCCCTCCCGCGAGCCGGAAGAGATCATCACCGCCACCGAGCCCCTCAAAGAGATGCTCACCAGCGAACTGGCCGCCCTGGGCTATGATGTAAAAACGGTGGATATCACCGTGGGCACCAGCTATGAAGCTGTGGGCGAAGCCCTCTCCGCCGGCACCGCCGACGTGGGCCTGATCCCCGGCGGTACCTATGTGCTGTACGACGACGGCTGCGACGTGCTGCTCACCGCCACCCGCGACGGTCTGTCCATCGACTCCGACAGCGCTAAGGACTGGAACGACAACGCCCCCACCAAGCCCACCACCGATCAGGTCACCAGCTACCGCGCCCTTATGATCGCCGGCCCCTCCGAGAAGGGCAAAGCCCTGGCCGCCAAGGTCAACGCCGGCGAAGAGCTCACCTGGGAAGACGTGAGCGGCGTAAACTGGAGCGTCGCCAATTCCTCCTCTCCGGCCGGCTACATCTACCCCTCCCTGTGGCTCCAGGAAAAGTTTGAAAAGAACATCACCGATCTGCCCCACGCAGTGCAGTCCGACTCTTACGGCAGCGCCTTTGCCCGCCTCGCCTCCGGCCAGGTGGATGTGCTCTGCACCTATGCGGACGCCCGCCGCGACTACGAGGAAAAATGGACCGGCGAGTACTCTATGACGGGCAGTATCTGGGACGACACCGCCGTGATCGGCGTAACCCCCGCCATTTATAACGACACCATCAGTGTCAGCAAGTCCTCCCCCATCATGGACGATGCGTTCAAGGCCGCGCTTTCCCAGGCCTTCATCAACATTGGCAACACCGAAGAGGGCAAGGCCGTGATCGCCATCTACAGCCACAAGGGCTACATGGCTGCCAACTCTGCCGATTACGATTCCGAGCGCGCCGCCCAGAAAATGATTCAAAGCCTGAACAGCGCAGGCTGAAAAATCTAATAGAATGATCCGGGAGAGGGAGGAAGCAGGCTGCTTTCCTCCCTCTTTTGGAATGGAGAGGAAACAGATGATTAAATTCAACAATGTAAGCAAGCGGTACCCCAACGGGTTCGAGGCGCTCCGGCACATCGACCTGTCCATTGATCAGGGTGAATTTGTGGCGATCATCGGCCTTTCCGGTGCCGGCAAATCCACCCTGATCCGCACCATCAACCGCATGCACGACATCTCCGAGGGCGTCCTTACGGTGGACGATATCAATGTGATGGAGCTGCACGGCCGCAGCCTGCGCGCGTTCCGCCGCCGCATCGGCATGATTTTTCAGTCCTTCAACCTGATCACCCGCACCACGGTCATCAAAAACGTGCTCACCGCCTTTGTGCCGGACCTGCCTTGGTGGCGGGCCGTCTTCGGCGTCTTTACCAAAGCCGAAAAGACCAAGGCCCTGGAAGCGCTGGACAAGGTGGGCATTCTGGACAAGGCTTTCGTGCGCGCCGACCAACTCTCGGGCGGCCAGCAGCAACGGGTGGCCCTGGCTCGTACCCTTGCCCAGAATCCCCAGATCATTCTGGCCGACGAGCCGGTGGCCTCGCTGGACCCGGTAACGGCAAAACAGGTCATGGACGACTTCGCCCGCATCAACCGTGAGCTCAGGATCACCGTGCTGCTGAACATCCATCATGTGGACCTGGCCCTGCAATACGCCACCCGCGTGGTGGGCATCCGCGCCGGCGAGATCGTGTACGACGGTCCCGCCGGCCAGGTGGACCAGCCTGTCCTGGACGCCATCTACCAGGGCAAACAGGAGGAACCGTCATGAACCTGTACGACAAGATCTTCCCCCCCAGGATACTCATCCTGCCAAACGGCAAGCAGGTCGCCAAGCCCCGCTCTCGCGCTCCCTTTGCCATCCTGGCCCTGTTGGCACTGTCGGTGCTCTCGGTCAGGGTAACCGGGTTCGACATGCGGGTGCTGGCAAGCCGCATCAAGGAATTTTTTGTGATCCTGGGCCAAATGATCCCACCCCAGTGGGACTATATGCCCCAGATCTGGCAGCCCCTGTTCGACACCATCAAAATGTCGCTGCTGGGCTCGGTGATCGGTTCCCTGCTGGTGGTGCCCTTTGCCATGCTCGCCTCCACCAACATCATCCGCAGCCAGGCGGTGGTCGGCGCCATGCGCCTGCTGCTCAGCGTCATCCGCACCCTGCCCACACTGGTCTGCGCCCTCATCGCCACCTATGTGTTCGGCCTGGGCACCCTGGCGGGCACCACTGCCATCGCGATTTTCACCTTTGCCTACATCGGCAAGATCCTGTATGAAGAGATCGAAACGGTGGATATGGGCGCCTTCGAGGCCATGGAAGCCATGGGCGCCACCAAACTCCGCGCCTTTATCAGCTCCATCGTGCCCCAGGTGCTGCCCTCCTACCTCTCCAACTGCCTGTTCTGCTTTGAAGGCAACGTGCGGTACGCCTCCATCCTGGGATATGTGGGTGCCGGCGGCCTGGGCCTTTTGCTGAACGAAAAGATCGGCTGGCGCGAATATTCCAGCGTCGGCATGATCCTGCTGGCCCTGTTTGTAACCGTATTTGTGATCGAGACCATCAGCCGCGCCGCGCGCAAACGGCTGGTGTAAGGGGGAGTCGCCATGAACGAACGAATCGAATGCGCTTACGCCCAGCGCCCCCGCAAATGGGTGTTCGAGCTCTGCACCGCCCTCGTAGTGGTCGCCCTGCTGCTCTGGAGCTGCACCGCGGTGGAGACCAGCGGCACCACCCAAAGCGGTTCCCGGATCGCCCTCAATATCCTCTCTGGCATCTTCCATCCAGACACCCGCCTGCTCTTCAACTTCACCGCCCAGGGGGTGCCCTATCTGCTGCTGGAGACCATCTGCATCGCCTTTTTGGGCACAGTGGTGGGCGCCGTTCTCTCCATTCCCCTGGCCTTTCTCTCCGCTTCCAACCTGACTCCCCGGCCGGTTGCCTTTTTGGGCCGCCTGATCATCATGGCGGTGCGCACCGTGCCCGCTTTTGTGTACGGCCTCATGTTCATCCGGGTTACCGGGCCCGGCGCCTTTGCGGGCCTGCTCACCATGTCGCTGTGCTCGGTGGGTATGGTCAGCAAAATGTACATCGAGGCCATCGAGGACCTGGATGTGCGGGTTCTCGAGTCCCTGGACGCCGCGGGCTGCACCTCCTGGCAAAAGATCCGCTACGGCATCCTGCCCCAGCTCATGCCGAACTTTGCCTCCACAGCCATCTACCGGTTCGACATCAATCTCCGCGACGCCACCGTTTTGGGGCTGGTGGGCGCGGGCGGCATCGGCGCGCCCCTTATCTTCGCCATGAACAGCTACCGCTGGAATGAGGCGGGCGCCATTCTGGCCGGGCTCATCGTGCTGGTGCTTCTTGTGGAATGGGTTTCCACCAAAATTCGCGTAAAGCTGGCGCGGGGGTAGATCATGGAGCAGACTTTCCGCATTTACTACACTTCCGACACCCACGGCCATGTTTTCCCCGTCAATTATGCCTCCAACACCGCCGAGGCCTCCGGCCTGCTGAATCTGGCCTGTCAGGTCGAAAAAGACGGCGATTCCCTGATCCTGGACGGCGGCGATTCCCTGCAGGGAACCCCCCTTTTGCAGTACTATCTGGACCACCCCCGCGCTTTTCCGCTCCATCCCGTCGCGGCGGCCTTCAACGCGCTGGGGCTGGACTATTTCACCCTGGGCAACCACGATTTCAATTTTGGCTATGCTGCGCTGAAGCATTACCTGCTTTCCATGAACGCGGTATGCCTGTGCGCAAACCTGATGGACCTGAAGGGTGAGCTGCCTCTGCGCGCCGAGGCGGTGCACACCCTGGCAAGCGGCCTGCGCGTGGGCGTCACCGGCATTGTGACCGACCATGTGAATGTGTGGGAGCAGCCGCAGAACCTGGAACATCTGCGCATCACCGACGCATTCACGGCCGCCAAAAACTCCCTCGCCCGGCTGCGCCCCCAATGCGATGTGTGCGTGTGCATCTATCATGGCGGCTTTGAAGAGGACCTCGCCACCGGGCAGCTGCTTTCCTCCAGCGGAGAGAATCTGGCCTGCAAGCTGGCCCGGGAGCTGGATTTTGATCTGCTCCTGACCGGTCATCAGCACATGGCGGTGGAGGGCGTGCGGCTTGGCCGGTCCTATGCCGTCCAGCCGCCTGCAAACGCCGGGCAGTACCTGCGCATTCAGGGCGTGCACAGCGGCGGCTCCTGCCGCTTTTCCTCTGCACTGCTTCCGGTCGGGCAGCGCCACCCCGCCCAGCCCTATGAAAGCCTTCTTCCCCTGCAAGCCCAGGTCCAGGTCTGGCTCGACCAGCCCCTCGGCATACTGCAGCGGCCCATCCCCCCCGAAGAAAAGCTGCCTGCGGCGCTGCAGGGCAGCCAGGTGGCCGCCCTGTTCAACCAGGTCCAGCTGGCCGCCACCGGCGCGGATTTCTCCTGCACCAGCTTGGGCAACACGCCTGTGGGCCTCGCTTCCCCCGTGACCATGCGCGGGGTTACCTCGGCCTATCTGTTCTCCAATACCCTGGTGGTGCTGGAGGTGACCGAACCTGTTTTGCGCGCCGCCCTGGAGCGGTGCGCCGCCTATTTCACCCTCAAAGACGGGCGTCCCACAGTTTCCGACGCATTCCTGCTGCCCAAGATCGAGCATTACAATTACGACTTTTTTGCGGGTCTTGCCTATACCTTTGACCTGCGCCGGCCGGTGGGCAGCCGGGTAACGCGCCTGGCCCGGCTGGGCGGCGGACCCCTGGGCCCCGGCCCTTTCCGGCTGTGCACCAGCAACTACCGGGCCACCGGTACCGGCGGCTACGAAGCCCTGCGGAATTGCCCTGTACTCTGGCGCGGCAGCACCGAAATGCCGGAACTGGTGGCGCGGTATATCCAAAGCCACAGTCCCCTTCCTCCCATCTGCAACGCAAAGCTGGAGATTCTCTGGTGAGCTTGACAAGCCGCCCATCCCGTGGTTTGATAGAAGTAATTCCAGCTTTGGAGAGGAAGCACAGTATGGAACGGTTCGAACTTGCACAAACGCTTATTTTGCAGGCGGGTGCGGTGCTGCGCCAAAGTCATTTGGACGGCGGCGCCATCTGGCAAAAAACAAGCCACCAGGACCTTGTCACCCGCTGGGACAAAGAAACCGAGCAATTTTTGCGCCGGGAGCTTTTGGCCGCCTGCCCCGGCGACGCCATTGTAGGCGAAGAATATCCGCCCGCGGCACGCGGGGTCCAGGGTGCGGTATGGTACCTCGACCCCATCGACGGCACCACAAATTTCGTCAATCAGCACTGCAACTATGCCATTTCCATCGGGTGCTACCAAAACGGCGCGCCGCTGTTCGGGCTGGTGCTGGATGTGGAGCGTCAGCTGCTCTACACCGGCCGGGCCGGCGGCGGGGCCTTCTGCAACGGCGTGCCGATCCGGGTTTCGGTCCACAGCCGCCTGCCCGAGCTGCTGCTCTACACTCCCGATGTTCTCCGCACCTTTTTGGCACAACATCCCGCCCGGGCGGGTCTTGTCCGTCTGGCTGAAACGGTGCGCTGCGTGCGCAGCCTCGGGTCGGTGGCGCTGGAGCTCTGCGCTGTGGCTGCGGGGCAGGCCGATCTGTTTGTAACCCTGTGCTCCTCCCCCTGGGATCACAACGCCGCGCGCATCATCCTGGCCGAGGCCGGCGGCTGCATCTGCGATCTTGCGGGCAAGCCTTTTTCCCCGGATGCAAACAGTGCGGTCCTGGCCGCCAATTCGGCCGAAACTCTTGCCACGGTCCTTCGCGGTTATATTCTTTGAAAAGCGGGCTGTTCTTTCCGTAACAGCCCGCTTTTTGGCAGTTCTACCAACGGTTTACCCGCCTGTTCGCCAAACCTTCGATTGCCCGCCGGCTCATTCCACGGTATAATGAAACTCATCAAACAGGATGTGGGAGGAAACAGATGGAAAACCAAAAGATCGGCGCGTTCATTTGCGAAGCGCGCAAAGCAAAGGGCTTAACGCAAAAGCAGCTCTCCGAGGCCCTGGGCGTAACCGACAAGGCCGTCAGTAAATGGGAGCGCGGGGTCAGCTGCCCCGATATCTCGCTGCTCACGCCTCTGGCGGGCGTGCTGGGCGTTACCGTGACCGAGCTGCTTGCAGGCGAGGCCCAGCCGCCCGCACCCGAGGCCGAAGCCCAGGTAAAAACCGCCCTTACCTATTCCGCCTCGGTAACCGGGCAGCGCTGGGCCCGGGCGCGCTGGTACGGTTTTGTAGCGCTCACCTTCAGCTGCGTGCTGGCGGCTCTGATCTGCTTTATCTGCGAGTTTGCGATCAGCCAGAGCCTCACCTGGTCGCTGATCGTGTTCGCCTCGCTGGTTTTGGGCTGGGGCATCCTGGCCCCCCTGCTGGTCGCCAGCAAAAAGCGCTTTCAAAAGTCCCTGCTGGCGCTCACCATTCTCATCTTCCCCTATCTCGGCGTTCTCAGCGGCCTGGTCGCCCCCGGCAGGGTGGTGTTCCGCCTTGGCAGCGCGGTCTCGGCTGTTTCGCTGGCCTATCTGTGGCTTGGGTTTCTCCTGTTCTCCAGGCTGCGGGGCCACCGCTGGTCCGCCGTGGGCGTGCTGGCCCTGCTGGCGTTTCCCCACACGATGGCGGTCAACGCCTTTATCCCCTATTTCCTTCCGGGCGAAAGTTCCACCAACAATATCCTGGTGAACCTGTTCGCCTGCCTCCTGCTGGCCGCCCTCTGCTTCGGCGCGGATGTAATGATCGCCCTGGGGCGCCGAAAGGGCTTTTGAGCCGGGGGCGCACAGGTCCGCGCTCCACGCCAGACAAAAGATGCATCCCCTAAAAATCAGCGCGCCCGTTGGCCTTTTAAGCCAATGGGCGCGCTGATTTTTGCGTATTTCCAAAATGTGCGTTCCCGGGTTACTGCACCCCGGTCACCTGGTAGCCCTCCGCCTCCACCGTGGCCTTGAGCACCTCGTCGTCCACGGGGGTGTTCAGGGTAACGGCGGCGCTTTTCGTTTCCAGATCGGCGGTAACCTCGGCCACGCCGGGCACGCCCCGCAGGGCCTTTTCCACCCGGGCGGTGCAGTGCCCGCAGGACATCCCCTCAATGTGAATGGTCTTTTGCATGTTTGTTTCTCCTTTCGCCGGCGCCTGGGCCGGGGTCGCGTTTTTATTTTGCACAGGCGCCGGCGCGGCCGCGCCGCCCGCCTGTTTTGCCTTGAAGAAATTCAGCCGCAGCGCGTTGCTCACCACACACACGCTGGAAAGGCTCATAGCGGCGGCGCCCAGCATGGGGTTCAGCACCAGGCCAAAGCCGTACAGCGCGCCCGCCGCCACCGGAATGCCCACCGTATTATAGAAAAACGCCCAGAACAGGTTTTCCTTGATGTTCCGGATGGTCGCCTGCGAAAGCCGCAGCGCGTTCACCAGGTCCCCCAGATCGCTCTTCATCAGCACCACATCCGCGCTGTCAATGGCCACGTCGGTGCCCGCGCCAATGGCAATGCCGATGTCCGCCCGGGCAAGCGCCGGGGCGTCGTTGATGCCGTCGCCCACCATTGCCACCTTGTGCCCCTGGCTCTGCAGCTGCCGCACCTGGGCTTCCTTGTCCTGGGGCAGCACCTCGGCCACCACCTGCCCAATGCCCAGCTGCCGTTGAATGGCCGCCGCCGTGCGGGCGTTGTCACCGGTGAGCATAACCACTGTAAGGCCCATACCCTGCAGCTCTTTGATGGCCGCGCCGCTGGTGGGCTTCACCGGGTCAGCCGCGGCCACAATCCCCAGCAGGGTGCGCCCGCTGCCAAAATAAAGGGGCGTTTTGCCCTGGCTAGCCAGGGTATGGGGCACTTCGCCCACCCCTTCCAGTGAAATGCCCTTTTCCTCCATCAGGCGGGCATTGCCCGCATAATAGGTCTTGCCCAAAAGGGTCGCTTTCAGGCCCCGGCCCGGCAGCGCCTCGAACCGCTCCACCGCGGGCAGCTGCCCTTCCCCCGCCGCGGCCAGAATGGCTTCGGCCAGGGGGTGTTCGCTGGGCTTTTCCAGCGCCGCCGCCAGGGCAAGCAGCTCTGCTTCGGTCTGGCCGGCCAGCGGGATCAGGTCGGTCAGCACCGGCCGCCCCTCGGTGATGGTGCCGGTCTTGTCCAGCACGATGGTGTCCACCTTGTGGGCGTTTTCCAGCGCCTCGGCGTTTTTATACAGGATGCCCAGCTTTGCGCCCTTGCCGGTGCCCACCATGATCGCCACCGGGGTGGCCAGGCCCAGCGCGCAGGGGCAGCTGATGACCAGCACCGCAATGGCCCGGGCCAGCGCAAATTCCAGCGTCTGCCCCAGCAGCAGCCACACCAGAAACGCCGCCGCCGCGATCACCATCACCACCGGCACAAACACGCCGCTCACCTTGTCGGCAAGCTTTGCAATGGGCGCCTTGGTGGCGCTGGCGTCCTGCACCAGCGCAATGATCTGGGCCAGGGTCGTGTCCTGCCCCACCTTTTCGGCCCTAAAGGTAAAGCTGCCCGCCTTGTTGATCGCCGCGGCGATCACCCGGTCGCCGGGCCCTTTTTCCACCGGGATGCTCTCGCCGGTAATGGCCGCCTCGTCCACGCTGGACACTCCCTCCAGCACCGTGCCGTCCACCGGGATGCGCATGCCGGGCTTAATGACCACCGTGTCCCCGATCACAACCTCCTCCACGGGCACCTCCGTTTCGGCGGCGCCCCGGCGTACCAGCGCCGTCTTGGGCGCCAGGTCCATCAGCGACTTAATGGCAGCGCCGGTGCGGCCCTTGGCGCGCGCTTCCAGGTATTTGCCCACCGTGATCAGGGTCAAAATAGTGCCGGCCGATTCAAAATACAGGTCCATCCGGTAGCGATCCACCAGCTCCATATCGCCGATGCCGAAGCCCCAGCCCATGCGGTAAAGCGCAAAAATGCCGTACACCACCGCCGCCCCGCTGCCCAGGGCGATCAGGCTGTCCATGTTGGGGCTGCGCTTTGCAAGGCTTTTAAAGCCCACCGTAAAGAACTTGCGGTCCATATAAAGGATGGGCAGCACCAAAAGCAGCTGTGTGAGCGCAAAAGGGATCGCCCCCGCCCGCCCGTGCAGGAAATGCGGCGCGGGCAGCCCCATCATGTGCCCCATTGAAACGTACATCAGCGGCACCAAAAACGCCAGCGAAACGATCAGCCGGGTCTTCATGCTTTTCAACTCCGCCTCCACCGGGTCCGCTCCCTCGGCCTTCGCGTTTTCAGTTTTTGCCCCCATGGGCTTTGCGCCGTAGCCGGCGCCCTCCACCGCCCGGCAGATGGCGTTTTCGTCCACCGCCGCGCCGTCGTATTCCACCTGCATCGAGTTTGCCAGCAGGTTCACCTGGGCGGCCTGCACGCCCTCCAGCTTGTTCACAGCCCGCTCCACCGCCGCCGCGCAGGCGGCGCAGCTCATGCCGGTCACATCAAATTTTTGCTTCATGCTCTCTCCTCTTTCGGCCGTTTTCCTGCACGCCGTCCCGTGTGTGCAAAAAACGGCTGCCTCTCGCCCTGTTTAGTTTTCTCTGCCGATGCCCGCTCTATACTTTGCAGCTTTGCCCCGGCGCGGCCGGCTTCGGGCAGCAGGTATGCACGGGCGCTTCCCGCATTTGCCCGAACAGCGCCTCCACGGCCTCCGCCCTGTCCTGCAGCTGCTGCGCCTCCTCCGGGCGGCCCTGCCGGCGGGCCGTCTCCGCCAGGCTCAGCAGGGTGGCCTGCAGCGCTTTTCTCTGCGCTGCCAGGGCGCCGCGCTCCAACTGCTCCGCCTCTTCCAGCCGCCCCATCTGCCGCAGCACCGCCGCGCGCAGGCTCATCCCCTCCTGGTTGCAGCTGGGCAGGTGGCCAAGCGCCTCCATCGCCGGCTGATACTGCCCCTGCCTGGCATACAGCCGGGCCAGCATCTGCCAGGCGCTGCGGCGCTGCTCCTCATCCGGCAGGGCCGCAGCTTCCCGAAACAGCACAATCGCCCGCTTTAAAAGAGCCTCTTCCCCGCCCCCGTACCGGGCATACAAAAAGCCCACCCGGAACGCGAGGTTCAGGTCGGTGGGGTACTGGCGCAGCCGTTCCTCGCACAGCGCGGCCGCCTGTTCTTTCTCCCCTGCCTCAAATTGGCGGCGGGCCGCCGTGCACAGGGTGTCGATCTCCTCGGCGGTAAGCTCGGGCCGGAAGTTCAGCAGTTCGTTCGCGGTGCAGCCCAGCGCCCGCGCCAAGGGGCACAGCAGCGCCACGTCCGGCAGCGCGCCCCCTGTCTCCCATTTGCTCACCGCCGCGCTGCTGACCCCCAGCTGGCCCGCAAGCTGCTCCTGGGTCAGCCCCTTTGCCTTGCGCAGCCTCTGCACGGTTCTGCCCACTGTCTGTTCCACGCGCTCCACCGCCTTTCCTTTGTTTTTATGATACCACTCTTTTTTCCCCCGCACAATGGAGGCTCATTCAAACTGAAAAGAGATTTTTTCAACTTTGCTTCAAGTTGCAAAAACACAGAGAGGGCGCGGAACACCTCCGCGCCCTCTCTGTGAGATGCAGCTTGTTGCAAAGGCCTCTACAGCAGCGCCAGCAGCTGCCGGGCGGCCTCCGCCGGGAAGCCCTCGGGCTGCGGTTCTGCCAGCAGCCCTTCCAAAAAGGCCCTGGTTTCGCCGCTTTGGGGCAGCATATAGCCCGCCTCCCGCAGCAGGTCCTCCGCCATGAGCTGGTTCGACTGTGCCAGCGCCGCGGCAAACTGCCGCTGCACCGGCCCGTCGGCGCGGGCGGCAAGGCCCTCGGCCAGCGTCTGCTGGCGCACCTTTGCCCCCGCAAGCGCCCGCAGCCCTGTCTTCACCCCGTCCGTTTTGGGCTGCTGCGCCGGAAAGGTCTCGGGCACCAGCGAGATCGCGCCGCTGGGGCAGGCGTCCACACAGGCCCGGCAGCCCCGCACGCACTTGGAAAAATCGATCTGGCCGTTCTCTGTATCCGTGGCCCCGGTGGGGCACACATATAAGCACAGGCAATCCTTGGTGCACAGCCGGATGTTACGCACAGCATGCATCTTTCCTTCAGCTCCTTTCCACCTTTGCCAGCTTAAAGCTGGGTACTTTACACACCGGGCAGATGGCGGGCGGCAGCTCCCCCACATACACAAAGCCGCAGATCTCGCACACATACACATTGGTGCCCTGCGTCAGGCTGTCCCCCTGGGTGCGGTACTGCTGCAAAAGCGAATCCAGCATGCGGGTCACCTTTTCGCTCCACACCAGCGCGCGCTTGGCGCCCCGGTCCCCCGCCGCCGCAGCACTCTCGTTCGCCGCGGGGTACTCCTCTTCCAGATCCCGCTGCACCAGCTCCAGCAGCTCGTCAAAGCTGCCCCCGGCCGCGGGCAGCGCCTGGGCGGCATACCACCCTGCCAGTTCCCGGAACAACTCCGCTTCCCGTGCCTTATACTGCTTTTCGCAGCCCTTTGCCAGGTTGACGCACAGCGCGTGCAGCTCGGCCGCGCTCATGGGGCGCAGCTCCTCCTGCTTCTCCGCGTCCCCGGCGGGCACAGCCGGGGCAGGCGTGCCGCCCTCTTGCCGAAACGCGCTCTTCGGCGCATGGCACAGGGGGCAGGTCCAATCCTCGGGCAAGGCCTCCCATGGGCCTTGCTCCGCTTCGTCGTACACATAACCGCAGATGGAGCAAACATACTTTTTCAAATTCAATTCACCGCCTTTGTGTTATCGTGGTACCGCTTCCCGTAAACTTGCCTCCATATTATCAATAATAATAACTATTTACTGTGACAAACTCACAAAGCTCCCTGGATGAACCTTATACCGCCCGCATAAAAACAGAGCGAACGCCGCCTTGCATCCGCCCTGTCCGCCATTATTTTGTTTTTCCCACCCTGCGCAGCAGCATGCCGGTAACAAGCATTCCCGTCAAAAACAGTCCCGCACCCCATTGCCAAAGCGCCGGCACGCCCAAACGGTCGGCAAAAAGGCTTGCCCCCAGGCTGGCCGCAAAGCCGCCGATCTGCAGTGCAAAGCCCTGGCCGCTCAGCAGCGTGGCCCGCACCTCGGGCGGCGAATCGGCATTGATCGCCACGCTCTGGGCCGTGGTGGCAATGCCGAACGCAAGATACAGGGCAAGGTACAAAAGCCCAAACGCCAACGGCGTAGCCGCAAAGCTCAGCGCCGCGACCCCCAGGCCGAACAGCACGCCGAAGGCAAGGTATACCCCGCGCGGGCCATGCCCGGCCAGCAGCCGGTCCGCCAGAACGCTGCCCAGCGCCGAAACGGCAAAGTAGGCAAAGCCCAGCACCCCCAAAAGCCAGGAAAGGCTCCGGCTGGGCAGCAGCGCTGTAAAACGCGGCTGCCAAAAGGTCTCGATCAGCGCCAGCGCCACACCGGTAAACAGGGTCGAGCCCAGCAGCACCGGCAGGGCGGGGCTGGCGGCGCAGGCCTTGCGCAGCGCGGCGGCGGGCCGCCGCTTTTGGCCGCGTTCTGCGCCGCTTTGGCCGCCGGGCAGCACCTCCTGTGTCAAAAGGCCCGCCGCCGCCACGCCCAGGGTCAGCAGCAGGGCGGCGGGCAGCACCGCGCCGCCCCCCTGCCCCGCAAGGGTCTGCCCGGCCCAGTTCAGCCCCCCGCCCAGCAGCGAGCCCACGGCATAGCCGGCCGTGCCCCACAGGTTCAGCCGCATGGCCGCCCGCGGCAGCCCCCCCGCCGTGTGCTGGGCCAGGCAGCTATCAATGTACAGGGCGTCCATGCTGCCGCTGGCCAGCGCTTTCGCTATCCCATACAGCACCAGCGCCCCATACAATGCCGGCGCCCCCCGCGCAGCCCAAAACAGCGCCAGCGCAAAGCCGTAGCTGCACTGTGCCAGCAAAAACACCCGCTTGCGGCCCAAAAGGTCCGCCAAAATGCCGCTGGGCACCTCCAACAAAAAGGCGGCGGCCGAATACAGCGCCAGCCCCGCCGCCAGCTGGGCCAGGGTCAGCCCTTTTTCCAGCGCCAGCAGGCTCATCACCGGCACCAGAATGCCCCGGGCAAGGGCGTCCAGCCCAATGGCGGCCAGTGCCCGGCCGGGCCTCATTGCGTTTCCCCCGCCGCATAGGCGACCACCGCATATTCGTAGGGCACCGTCCCCTCGCGGGGGCGGTCGTGGGCGGCAAAAAACGCCAGCAGGGTTTCGTGCAGCTCGGCGGCCTCGGCCCTGGTCAGGTGCAGCACGCCGGTCATGGTATCGCCGTCGCCCGGGCCGGGGGTTTTGCCCTGCTCCTCCATCTCCCGCGCGGCGCGCATCATCCGGGCGTAGATTCCGTTCACCGCATCCTGCATCAGCGCGTTTTTCATCTCCGCCGCGGCGGGTTCGGTGTCCCGCAGGCAGATGTCCGCCGGGGCGGCCTCGTAATACTTGGCGGTAAGCCCGTGGATCAGCTCGGTGCGTGCCAGCCGCACCAGCCCGATCTTTTCCAGCGCCGCCAGGTGGTGCCCCGCGCTGGAGGGCGCGATCTCCAGCCGGTCCGCCAGCTGCTTTGCGGTCATGCCTGCCGGCGCAAGCGCAAGCAGCTGCAAAATGCGCTGGCGCAGCGGGTGCACATAAGCGCGCAGCTCCTTTTCGGTTTGAAGCCAGATTTGCTTGCGGCCGTTTTTTTCAGTGATCTGCATCGTCCGTCCCTCCTGAATCTATCATAGCATTTTTTGTTATGATCTGTGATTCGCAGTATATCATACCATAAATTGTTATGTCAAGACTTTTTTCTGCGCGGCCCCTGGGCCCCTGACCCCCGCGTCCCCGGCGCCTCTTTTTTCCTTTGCCCTTAACAACTCGATAATAAACATGTAATATAGTAACAAAAGCACCGCGGCGGGCACAGCATCGCAAACAACCGCCGCAAAAAAGCGAGGTGTTCACATTGGCAAAAATTCTGATCGTGGAAGACGAAACCGCCATCAACGAGCTGATCCGCCGCAACCTGCAGCTGGTGGGGCATACCTGCTTCAGCGCGTTCGACGGGCCCGCCGCGCTGGAGCGGCTCAGCCGCGAACCGGTGGACCTGATGCTGCTGGACGTGATGCTTCCCGGGCTGGACGGCTTTGCCGTCTACCAGCAGGCGCAGCAGGTCCCCACCATTTTTCTCACGGCCAAAAGCGGCCTGCCCGACCGGGTGCGCGGCCTCACCATGGGGGCCGACGACTATATCTCCAAACCCTTTGAAATGCTGGAGCTGCTCGCCCGGGTCGAGGCCGTGCTGCGGCGCACCCTGAAAAGCCGCGCCTCCTTTGAGCTGGACGAAATGAAAATCGACTTCGACAGCCGCCAGATTTTCCTGCGCGGCTGCCCGGTGGATTGCACCCCCAAGGAATACGCGCTGCTGGAAACGCTGGTGAACAACCGGAACATCGCCCTTTCCCGCGAGCGGCTGCTGGAGCTGGTCTGGGGCTACGATTTCGAGGGCGATACCCGCACGGTGGACGTGCACATCCAGAAATTGCGCAGAAAGCTGGAATTGGAAGGCCGCATCAAGACCGTGTACAAGCTGGGCTACCGGCTGGAGGCGTCGCCATGAAAACGCGCACTTTTTTAACTACCCTCCTGCTGTTTTTGCTGTTTTTCAACGGCGCCATCTGCGCGGTGACCGTGTTTTCTTTAAAAAGCAGCCTGGACACTGCAAAAGAGCAGCGCCTGGCCGAGCACTATGTGGTTGCCTCCGCCCTGCTTCAGGATATGCGCGCCCTGCACAGCCGCGGCTCCGACCCCGCCGCTTCCCTTGCCCAGCTCATGCGCCCCTACGGCCAATTTTATGCAAAGCGCAGCGGGGAATTTTTGGTCTACCGCGGGCAGGAATGCCTCTATTCCAGCATCTCCGACCCCGCCGCCCCCCTCGTTGCCCCCGCCGCCCTTGCCCAGACCCAGGATC
>ERZ857984.671-NODE-671-length-37056-cov-6.237426_pt1 | contig 37056 bp, 33 predicted proteins | sample MGYA00519914_ERZ857984 | MGnify/ENA primary metagenome ERZ857984 (study PRJEB31778, sample SAMEA3449417) | human gut metagenome | biome: human gut; feature: human-associated habitat; material: faeces | place: United Kingdom | collected 2010/2012 ... | reverse complement strand
AATTATAAAATTTTATATTAAAATTCTTTATTTAAATTTAAAATTTGAATTTATTAATTATGGAATTTTTAAATATTTTATGTTATAATTTTAAAAATAATAATATTTAAATTTTTAGATTATGAAAAAAGTTTTTTATATAAATGATAAATTAAAATCGTTATTGTCTAATATTATATACGAAATTCAAAATTACAATTCCACTATAATGAAATATACGGAAAATATTCAAAATAATATTGATAATTCTAATTATATTAAAGATAATAAAGCGACTATATTGAGGCAATCATTTTTAATAGATAAAACTATGAAACTATTTTATGATTTTAGCGATATAAATTCAAATAATTTGATTCTTAATAAAACTTCCGAAGATATAAATAAAATTATTGAAGGAATAACAAAAGATTTTGAAGATTTACTTCTTTCAAAAAGAATTAAAATAAAATTTAATAATAATGAAAATGAAGAAGTAAAATATAATTATATAACTTTATTAGATAAATCTAAAATAGAAAATTCAATATCTAACATTTTTTTATTTATATATAATGTGGCGAAGGTTAATAGTTTTGTTGAAATATCTTATAGTTCTATAGATTATAATGACGAAGAATTTTTATTTAATAACGGTTTAAAAAATAATTTAATAAATAATAATCTATTAATAAAAATAATTTTTGAATCTCAAAATATACCTGAAGAATTAGAATTAAAACTTTTTAAAACTCCTTTATTAACTTATAATGAAAATAGTTTTAATAATTTATATTTATATACCGCTTATAATATTATAGTTAAACATTCGGGCGATATATGGATAGACGCTATAGAAAATAGAAATAAAAAGAAATTTAATATAATTTTACCGATTAATAAAAATTATGAATAATATATTTAACTACATACTTTTAATTTTATACCTTATCGCTTTTATAATAGGTTTTTCTACAATTTTTTATTCCGTTATTTATTACATAATAGAAAGAATTACTTGGCTTAAATATTATATAGTATTTTTGTTTTTATTCGGATTTCTTTTATTAATAAGAGCTATAAAGTTATTAAGTTTTTTGGCGATTCCTTTATTTTTATCAAATAGCATATTTAATATATTATACTATTTTACTTTAAGCGTTTCTATGTCTTTAATATTATATTTTATACCCGCGTTTTTATACAGATTTTTAAATCTTAAATGGAAAGTTAAAGAAAATGTTTTATATTTAATTTTATCGGTTATATTTTTTGTTTTAAGTATATTAGGAATTATTTTAAATTTCAATTTTTATATAATCGCAAATATAATATTTTATCTTTTAATTTTATATCTGCTTATATTAGGATTTATTAATTATAAAAACATAAAAGATAAAATGATGAAGTTAATAGTTAAAATATTAGGATTAATTACTATATCTATATATCCTATTATGGTTTATCAATTAATTACCATAAATAAAAATTCTTTAGATATAGGTTCTATCGATATAACTTTAGTTTTATTTTATATATGGTGGAATTTAGTAATGCTTGGATTTTTGCTATGGTATTTTATAAATATAATTAAAAATAAAAATATGTTCGTTAATGAAAGTTTAAATAATAATTCAAACGATTCAAAAAATATTGAAAATGAAAATAATGAAATTAAAAAAGAATTAAAAGAGGAAATTATAAATTTAACTAAAAGAGAAAAACAAATACTTTCTTATTTACTTTCGGGTAAAACAAATAAAGAAGTTGCTTTAATATTAGATATATCTCTTAATACCGTTAATAATCATGTCGCTAACATATATGATAAATCTGGCGTTAAAAATAGAGTAGAACTAGTAAATAAATTTTCAAAATAATGATATGCCAAAATTTATATGTTTATGATAACTTTAAAACAAAAAATAGCAAGCGTTAAAGCTCACTATTTTATTCTATATTAAAATAATATCTTAATCTTTAATTTTCGGTTGGCATAGAATCTATAATAGAACTTGCCAAACTATTTAAAACTTCTTCTCTTAAAGCGCCGTCTTGCATATAAAGTTCAAGTCTTTTTTTAGCTTCCGCAACCTTTTCTTCTCTTATATCGGGAGCGTTTTTTATTATAGATATAAGTTTTTCGTTTTGCAAAGCTAATTTAGATTCTTTAGAAATATCTATTCTATCAGAACCTATGTTAGAAACTTTTTCATTTTGCCTAACATTAGATTTTTGCTGTATATTCGCTGCGCCGCCTATTTTGTCAATTGTCATAGTTTGACTCCTTACATAAATTATTTTCGGCATTAGATTTGCATTCTTTAGATTTTCTGTTGTCAATAATCATACAAAATTCTCCTTTACTTATTATACTATTATCGGAAAAAAAATCAATAATCTTTTTAGCTTTATCTCTTATAATTTGCTCAAATTGTTTTGTAAGTTCTCTACCAATAATAATATCCGTATTTTCCCCAAATATGTTAACTATATCTTCAATACAATTTTTTATTCTATGAACCGATTCGTATATTATTATAATATTTTTTTCGTTATTATAAAGTTCTTTTAATTGATTTCTTCTTCTACCGCTTTTATTTGAAAGGAAACCTACAAATAAAATATTGCCAGATAAACCAGAAACCGAAAGTAAAGTTGTAAAAGCGGATATTCCTCCAATGGGAATTATGTTAATATTATTTTCTATAGCTTTATTTATTATGCTAACTCCAGGGTCGCTTATGCAAGGAGTTCCAGCATCGCTTATTATAGCGGCGGAATTTCCTCTTAATATATTTTCTATATATTTATTTATTTTATTTTCAGAAGAATGACTATGATACGAATATAAAGGCTTTTTTATTTTATAAAAGTTTAACAATTTAATCGCCACTCTTGTATCTTCCGCTAAAATAAAGTCTACATTATTTAAAGTTTTAAGCGCCCTAATTGTTATATCTTCCATATTTCCTATTGGAGTAGCCACGACATAAATAGCCGATTTTTTTATTTGATTATTTTCATTACTATTAAACAATTCCATAGTTTTAATAAATATTTCCTTTTTTTAAAATATGTTTCACATGAAACATTATATAATATAAAACCAAATTTTTATAATTTTGTAGTATTTTTAAATGTTTCACATGAAACATTTGAGAGAGGTTTTAAATAATATTTTAAGTTTAAATTCCGATAATTATATAAATAAACTTATTTTATAACATAGAAATTAATTTTATGGAAGCTTTTTTATCTATTATCGTATTATTTATTATAGTCGTTTATTTTATATCCAAATCGTCTAAATATGTTGGTTATGGCAGAAAAAGAAGATTTTATAAAAATAAATGGAATAATCAATATAATAAACAAAGCAAAGTCGAAAGAAGTCTTGAATATATGGCAGATGGAAAAATTAGAGTAAAAAGAATTATGAATAAAGAGGAAAATCAAATATATTATACAATTCTAAAAATATTTAAAAATAGCTATAATATTAATACTCAAGTATCTTTTAAGGCATTTTTGGATGCGGAATATGGAACAAAATCTTGGTTATCTTTTAGAGATTTTTATTGCGATTTCCTTCTTACATATAAAATAGGCGAAGATTATCATAAACCAGCGGCAGTAATAGAATATCATGGAGGCGGACATTATGGAGATGGCGCGGAGTCAAAAAATAGAGTTATTGAAAATGATTATATAAAAAATGAAGTTTTAAATAAAGTTGGAATTAAAATTTTTATAATTAAAGAAGAAGATATAAAAAACGATAAAAAATACATTGATAATAAAAAATTAGAAGAATTACTAATTAGTATTTATTCTCAAATAAAATCTTTAGAAAATAAAAAGCTATCACATTAAAAAGATGAGAAATAAATATTAGCAATGAATTGAAAATAGCAAATTATAATAAAATAGCTATATAAAATAAAAAAGACCCGAATAAATCGAGTCTCATTTATATTATAAAAAGATTATTTATCTTACTTAAAAAACAAACTTACCGCTTCATCTTTAGCTATATTAACCGCATCGACTACGCTCGCGCTTGAAATTGTAGCTCCGCTTATAGCCGCTATCTCGCTATCTCTCGCTTCTTCAGGTTTTATTCCTTTTACGACATAAAGAGGAACTACCGAACTTTGCTCTTTAAATTGATTTCTAAAAGAATCTTCTACTATTTTTGCGCCAAGTCCTGGAGTTTCCGACTGTTCTGTGATAACTATTCCCGTAACTTTTGAAACTTCTGCGTCAAATCCTACCAAAATTTTATTCTCTCCGTTATAGCCTTTTGCGGAAGAAATAATCGCATAACCAGATATTGAACCGTCAGATTTTTTCCCTATATAATATGTGAAAGTTGAATTTTCAGTTAAAGGACCTTCGATAGTATCGGAATCTACTATAACGGCTTTAACTCCTTCTAAAACCGTTTTTTCATTATTCGCTAAAATATCTTTTTCAAAAGAAGAAAATACAAACGAAAGCAAAAATCCAGAAACTAACGCCGTAATTGTAACAGAAATAACCGCTTTATAACTAACTTCTTTTTTCATTATTGTTTTCCTCCGTATTTTTGAGATTTTTGTATTTCAATAGCTTCTTTCTTTCCGAAAGGCATCGGACGAGTAAGCATAGCTATTAAAGGCATAAACATATTTCCTATTAATATAGAATACATTGTATATTCGGGCGAAGAACCAAAAGCCCTTAATATTGCAAGAACCAAGCCTATTAATAAAGCGTATATCCAAGCTCCCAAATGACTCGATGGACATGTAACCATATCTGTAGCCATAAAGAAAGCTCCCAAACAGAAACCTCCCGCTAAAACTTGATATATGGGCGATGCAAATTTTCCAGGCATAGCCAAATTTAATAATAGACTAGTTATAATTAAAGAAATAAACATTCCCAAAGGAATTCTCCAATCTATAGTTTTTGTAATTAAAAGGAATATTCCTCCTATAAGCAAAAGCAAAAATGAAGTTTCGCCTATCGCTCCGCTTGTGCTTCCTAAAAACATTTGAAGATAATAATGAGATTCAAATTTTATCTGCTCTATTAACGAAGAACTTATATTTTCTGCATAAGTGAATTTCATAAATGTTAACGGAGTAGCATAAGTTAAAGCGCCGACAGCTTCTATAGATTGAGTCGCTCCCGAAATAGCTAAATCTACTCCTTTAACAATATTTTCAAAAATATCTAAAAAAGGAACTCGAACAGGAAGTGGATATTGCGTCATTTGAGCGGGAAAAGCTACTTGTAAAAAAGCCCTTCCAACTAAAGCGGGATTAAATATATTAGAACCTAAACCGCCGAAAACTTCTTTTGCAAAAACTATTGCAATAACTCCGCCAATAACAACCATTGTAATAGTCGCGGTAGACGGCAAAGTCATAACTAAAAGCAATGCCGTAATTATAGAAGCGTAATCGGGCAGTATTGGTTTTTTTCTAACTTTTTTTACTATTATAGTCGATAATACGCAGGTTATAATAGAAGTCAAATATAAAATTATAACTCTATTGCCAAATATAACTACGCTATAAATTATAGCGGGCAGTAGAGCTATAATAACTCTTAACATTATTTTTTGTGTAGTATCTCCGTCTTTTATATGAGGAGACGATTCAGTATAAAAATTCATATTATCTCCTTAAAATCTTCTTAATAAATCTTTACCGTATCTAATCCATTGAACCAATGGAATTTTTGAAGGACATATATAAGAACAACATCCGCATTCAAAACATGTCGCTATATCTAAATCGTTTAATCTTTCGCTTATTTTCGCTTTCGCCGTATGAGCGATTTCTGTAGGCGATAGTTTTAAAGGACAAACATCCGAACATCTTCCGCATTTTATACATGGATATTCAACTTCTTTAGGCATTTTATCCTTATTAAAAAATAATAAAGAATTTGTTCCTTTGTTTACGCATTGCTCCAAACTTGGAACGCTCGCTCCCATCATAGGACCGCCAGCCAAAATAAGAATATTTTCCGCTATTAAACCTCCGCAATTATCTACTATTGTAGAAATTGGCGTTCCCAAAGGAATCCATAAATTTTTATGTTCTTTAATCGCATCTCCAGAAATTGTAACCATTCTTTCTATAAGAGGTTTGTCTTTTGCAACAGCTTCATAAATAGCGTATAAAGTAGCGACATTAACGACTAAAACATTAACATCCATAGGCAATTTTCCTACGGGAACGACTCTGCTCGTTGCAGCGTCAATTAACATTTTTTCAGCTCCTTGAGGATATCTTAATCTTAAAGCCATTACTTCCACATTATAATTTTTTGCCGTTTTTGACATTTCTTCTATTGCTATTGGTTTATTCGCTTCTATTCCTATAACCGTTCGTTTAACGGAAGGAATTATTTTTCTTAATATTTCTATTCCTTTAAATAAATCTTCCGTATTTTCAAGCATCAATCTATAATCGCTCGTAATATAAGGCTCGCATTCTACACCGTTTATAATTAAAGTATCGCAAATTCCTTTAGAAGCTCCGTCAACTTTAACATTCGCAGGAAAAGTAGCTCCTCCCATACCGACTATGCCCGCCTTTTTTATTTTATCCGACATCTCTTCTGCAGATAAAGACATAAAATTTGATTTCTCGTCATACGGCAAATTATAAGAGTTAGGCTCTACATTTATAAGCAAAGCGTTAGCTCCTCTACCAAGCGGTTGCGGAGCTATTTCTACCGAAGCTACAGAACCGCTAACCGAAGAAGAAACATTTCCCGAAACATAACCGTTTGCTTCTCCTATAAGTTCTCCTCTTTCAACCTTATCGCCTTTATTTTTTAATAATTTAGCGGGCGCTCCTATATGTTGAGCCATAGAAATAAGAACGCTTTTCGGAGGATTTTCCATATTTGAGGAAACTATATTAGCAGTATTTTTGCTGTCATGAGGATGCACTCCGCCAAAACGAAATTTCGCTAATTTCATAATATAATCCTTCATTAATTATTTATAATATATTATAACAGAATATTTTTATTTGTCAAAATTTATTTTATAAATATATAATAATTAAATTTTTATTTCACAAAAGGAATTTCATTTCCTATCTAAAAGTAGTAAGTCGTTAAATTCTTGATTTATTAACTTTATTTAAATTCTTTAGCTTAATTAAAATTGTTCTAATCTAAAGAGACTTTAAACTATTTTTGAATACAAAAGTAATGTAAATGGATTATATTCATTAATTTTTTAATAATAAGAAATTTCTTTTCCGAAACCGCTATAAAAAATATCTTTAGAATTATCTTTTTTATAAACAATATCTCCTCTCAAAATTGTCATTAAAACTCTTCCGCCTCTTTTAAATCCAATATACGGACTCCAAGCGGATTTTGTTATTATTTCTTTTTCTATTATTTCTGATTCGTCATTTAAATCTATTATTACAAAATCTGCGTCATATCCTTCTTTTAAAATTCCTTTATTATTTATTCCAAATATTTTTGAAGAATTTTCGCTCATAATTTTTGTTAATAATTTAAAATCTATCGTAGAATCTTTTACTTTTTTTAGCATTAATTCTAAAGAATGCTCTATCGATGGAATTCCAAAAGTAAGTTTTTCCAATTTTTCTGTTAATAAATGCGGCGCATGGTCTGTCCCGATTGCATCAATAGTTTTATCTTTTATAGCTTTCCATAATGCTTCGTTATCGCTTTTTTCTTTTAATTCTGGTTTCATTCTTAAAAGCTTTTTATTTTTTTCATTAATATCGGAAGTATTTAAAAATAAATGATGCAAAGTCGCTTCGCCGTAAATTTTCATTCCGCTATCTTTAGCTTTTTTTAGAGGATCTATTTCGCTTGATAAAGACAAATGACATAAATATAAAATCGTTTTAGTTCTTTTTGCAATTTCAATCGCCTTATCAACCATTTTATCTTCCGCATGAACGGATACGATTTTTGAGCTTTCAAATAATTTTTCTAAAATTTTATTATCTTCTATAAGCATATTTCCCGTAGAAGCGTTTAAAAATATTTTTGTAGACGCCGCTTTATCTTTAATCGATTCTATATCTTGGCTATTGTCAGTTTTGCTTCCTCCGAAATGAAAACCATAATCGACATAAGATTTTTTAGTCATCATTATTTTTTTTTGAATAAGATTTTCTTTTGTTATAGTATTTGGAATAGTATTCGGCATATCTAAAAAAGTTGTAATTCCTCCTCTTGCCGCCGCTTTGCTTCCCGAATTAAAATCTTCTTTATGAGTAAGTCCAGGCTCTCGCATATGCGTATGCGGGTCGATTATTCCCGTTAAAACATAATTATAATTTGCGTCAATTATATTATTGTCTTTATAATTTTCAAAATCGTTATTTGTTTCTATTTTTTTTATTTTTTCATTTTCAATAATTATAGAAACGGGTTTTTCAGAATTTATAATTTTAGCGTTTTTTATTATCATAATTTATTTTATCTCTCTATTACAATAATAACAAAAATCGCCGTAATCTCTTTTGGCGACTTTATTTTTAGTTTCTTCAAAATGCGTTATACATTTTTTATTTTGACAAACTACTTTATTATTTTCAAATATCTTATAGTCTATTTTTTTTGAATTAACTGACGACTTTATAATTCTTGTAGCAAGACATAACATAGCCATTCTTATAGGAATTCCATTTCTTGCTTGCTTAAAATATTTCGCATATTTCGTCTCATCCAAATCAATATTTATTTCATCAACTCTCGGAAGCGGATGCATTATTATCATATCTTCTTTACATTTACCTTCAATATCTTTTTTTGAAATACTAAAAACATTTTTTACTTTCTCGTATTCTTCTATATCTTCAATTCTTTCTCTCTGTATTCTCGTCATATATAAACAATCAATTTCTTTTAAAATATCTTTATAATCATTATGAATATGATATTTAATTTTAGCTATATCTAAGTCTTTTAATATATAATCAGGTATTTGTATAGACCGTGGAGCTACAAAATAAAACTCGCCATTAAACATTTTTAAGGCTTTTGTCAGAGAATGAACCGTTCTACCATATTTCAAATCTCCTACAAAAGCTATTTTTTTATTTTCAAGGCTTCCAAGCTCTTCTCTTATTGTATATAAATCAAGTAAAGTTTGACTCGGATGCTCGTTTGAACCATCGCCTGCATTTATTATTGGAATATCCGTTATCTCCTCTGCAAATTTAGCGGCTCCGTCTATATAATGCCTCATAACTATAACATCCGAATAAGCCGAAACCATAACAATCGTATCTCTTAATGATTCCCCTTTTACAACAGAACTCATATTTGGATTATCAAAACCTAATACATGACAACCAAGTTTATAAGCTGCGGATGTAAAAGATAATCTCGTCCTCGTTGAAGGCTCGAAAAATATGCTTGTTACTATTTTATTACTCATTATTTTTATTCTTTTTTTTTCGGGCAAATCGTTTAATTTTTTAGCAATATCCAAAATTTCTATAATTTCTTTTTTCGACATTTCCTTAATACCTATGATGCAAGAACGCTTTTTGCAGTCGTTAAAATTTTTCATTTTATTCTCCGTTTAATGAAATAATAATTTGGATATAAAAAAGGGAATGAAAACAATTAATAATCGTTTGCATTCCCTTCAAGAATTCTAAATTCTCAAGACTAAACAAATAAAAAATATCTTTATATGTTAAAAATACATTATTCATTTTTATTCCATTTTTAATATAAATCGTATATATTATATCATAATCAAATAGAATAATCAAGTTTTTATTTAATAATTTTTATTTATATAGCATTTAAGCTATTGACTTTTTTTTTTTATATTATATAATTTGTAAATCAAATTAAGGGGGCCAGTAGCTCAGTCGGTTAGAGCAGATGACTCATAATCATCGGGTCCGGGGTTCAAGTCCCTGCTGGCCCAATTTCCCCTTATTTTCTTAATAATTGTTAGTATTGACTTTTTTATTAATTTTATGTATAAACCTTAATTAAAGGGCTGGTAGCTCAGTTGGTAGAGCAGATGACTCTTAATCATCAGGTCCAGGGTTCGACCCCCTGCCAGCTCAAATATCAAATTAAATAAAATCTTAATATTTATAAATAATAATTTTAACTTGACATAACAAACAAATCATTATAGAATGTTTTTACAGTAAATTAATCGGATTAAAAATGAACTTAAAATATGTAAACGGAAATGTAATGAAGTCGAATTCAAAAAATTATTTTGACGAATATTTTACAAAGCCAGAAATATCAGAACGACTTTATAAAAAAACTTGCGAAATTATTTCTAAATACGAAAACATAAATAAATATACTTGGATTGAACCGAGCGTTGGAGACGGAAGTTTTTATAAATTGCTCCCGAAAAATAAAATCGGAATAGATATTAAACAAACAAAATACGAAACTATATTATCCGATTATTTAAATTATGAATTGCCTGAAAAACCTTTAATAGTTATAGGAAATCCGCCTTTTGGACATAGAGGAGTTTTGGCTTTAAAATTTATAGAACATTCAGAGAAAGCGGAATTCGTAGCTTTTATACTTCCTATGTTTTTTCAAAGTTTAGGCAAAGGTTCAATAAGGTATCGAGTAAAATATTTTAATTTATTATACGAAGAAGTTTTACCCGAAAATTCTTTTTATATTGGAAATAAAGAAAAAGATATAAAATGTTGTTTTCAAATATGGAGTAAAAATTATAGCAATTTAAAAAAAGAATTCTGTTGGTATAATCAAAAAGAAAAAACTGAACCGTTTAATAATTTATTAAAAGTTGTGACGGTTTCTTTGGCAAAAAATAGAGAATGCGGAAAAGAATGGATTTTTAATAAGAAAGCGAATTATTATTTATCTTCTACTTTTTTTAAAGATATTAATGTAGTTAAAGATTTTGATTCGGTAAAATATAAAAGCGGAATAGCGATTATTTACACGACTCAAAACGGAAGGACAATAAAAAAATTAGACGCTTTATTTAAAACTGCCGATTGGAATAAATATTCAAGCATTGCCACAAACGGATGCAGACATATTGGCAAATCGCATATTTACAAATTGTTGGAAGATAAGGGATTTAAAAATGAATATAAATGATATATTAAAAAATATAATTGAAGATAAATATAATGAATTGCGCTCTTCAAAAGATAACGAAGGCATTTTTTCTAAAACAGATTATTTTGAAGGAAACGCTATTGGACAGATAGGCGAGGAATTTGTAAAAACAATATTTAAAGAAGAAAATATTAAAATAGATAATAAACAAAAAGTAATTCATGATGAATACGATATTTTATCAAACGGAATTAAGATTGAAATAAAAACTGCAAGAAAAGGATTAAAAAATAATAGTTTTCAATTTAACGGAATAAATCCCGCTTACAATAACGATTATATTATAGTAATTGGGCTAACGCATCAAAACGCTTATTATTTAATAATAAAAGATAAAATTTCTTACAATCATAAAAAGAGAAGATATTTTTTAAAAGTAAACGAAAAAGAAAGACAACTTGTAGCAATGAACCCTGGCAATTCGGTTAACTACAAATTAACTTTACAATTATCGGATTTAAAATCTATTGATAATTTTGTTAAAGAATTAAAAGAAAATTTATTATGATTGTAAATAAAAAGAAGCGACTTAAATTAAAAGCCGCTTCCTATTACAATGAAAAACAAAATCGTCAAATTATTTCTCTAACTCTGCGTATGAAAATTTATGCCAGCCTAAAGGGTCGTAAACCACGCCTTTTAACTTTTTACTAACCATTATCGGGTCTGTGTAAAAGTAAATCGGTATAAGTCCCATATCTTGCATTAAGATAGTTTCCGCTTTATGCATAGCTTCCATTCTAACTTTTTGGTCTGTAGTCGACATAGCTATTTTTAAATTATTATCGTAATCTCTGTTTGAATAACCGCCGTCATTTTGAGCGCTATAACTTAAAAACACTCCTAAAAAAGTCATTGGGTCATTATAATCGCCAATCCATCCATGACGAGCGACTACAAATTCTTTATTAAGTCTTGTATTTTGGAAAGTAGCCCATTCTTCTTGAGAAACCGTTGAATCTATATTTAAATATTCTTTCCACATTTGCTGAATCGCTTCAAATATAGGAATATGATTTCCCGAATTAGACTTAAATTCTATAATCGGCATTCCTTTGCCATCGGGATATCCAGCTTCGGCTAAAAGTCTCTTTGCCTCTTCTACATTCTTTTGAAAATCTTCTTCTTTAACGCTATAATAATCTCCGCCAATTTTTCTAAAATCGCCTTCCGCATCTTCCATATCGTTTATTCCGTTTGGCACCCAAGCCGCTGCGGGAATTTGTCCAGCTTTTGTAACTTCTTTAACTATATAATTTCTGTCTATAGCTAAAGCCAAAGCCTTTCTTATTCTTACATCTTTTAATATTTTGTTTGTCCAATTTAAGCAATAATAATAAGTTCCTATATACGGAGCTATATGCATTAATCCTTCATTTTGTAAAGTTTCTATATCGGGTAGAGGAGGATTATTTGCAAAATGTATTGTTCCTCCTTTAATTCCAGCCATTGCAGCGGTTTCATTTTGCATCAATACAAATACGAGTTTTTGAGGAATTACTGCATCCGCATTCCAATAATTAGTATTTTTTTCCATAACGAGTCTATCCTCCGTTCTTCTTTCGGTTAATATAAAAGGACCGTTTCCAAGATAAGAATCGGGCGATAGAGTCCAATCGTTTCCGTATTTCTCTATAATATCTTTTCGTATTGGATAAAAAGTAGGAAAAGCCGCAAGCTCAATAAAATAAGCCGTAGGAGTAGCTAATTTAACTTCAAGAGTGTTTTCGTCTATTGCTTTAACTCCTAAAGATTCCAAAGGTTTTTTGCCCGCGTTAATATCCATAGCGTTAAGAACAGGCTCATATTGATAAGCGTATTCTGCAGCTGTAAGAGGGTCTACCGCTCTTCTCCAAGCGTAAACAAAATCGTCCGCCGTTATTTTCTGTCCGTCCGCCCATTTTGCATTTTCTCTTAAATGAAATGTATAGGTTAAACCGTCTTCGCTTATATCCCAACTTTCTGCAACTCCGCCAATGATTTTATTATTTTTATCTCTTGTAGCCAAACCTTCAAAAGCATGCTGAATATATATGCTTCCGTCTACGGCATTATTTAAAGCGGGGTCTATACTTCTAGGCTCTGAACCTACATTAATATAAATCGCTTTGCCATCTCTATGTTTATCTCCGCAAGATAATGACATTAAAGATAAAAACGATACGAAGATAAATAATGAATAAATTAGAGTTTTCTTTTTCATGATGAAATCCTTAATTTTTATTTTATAATATTATTCTACAATTAAATAAATTATTAGTCAATAAAAAATTATTAAAAATCATAAAGAGTTTTTTTATATTTCCGTTAATAATATTAATAATTCCAAATAAAAAAGGAGTATTGAAATGACTATAAATAATATTTCTTCAAATAATACTGCTATAAAAATTCAATCTTTAGCTTCAAAACCAAATATTGAAACTATAAAACAGGTTAAAAATACAAGCCAAAATATAAATCAAAATTCTTCTTTGTCGCCTCTTTCAAGTAGATATACTTATGCAATCGGAAGAGATGGAAAGAAATATATATTGCAATTAAGAATAGATATAGCTTCGGTTAGAGCTTTTAGCGCATTAGCTTAAATTAATATTAATATAAAATGTATTTATAATCATAGCTATACTATATTCATAATTAATATATTATATTTTCGCAATTCTATCAATTTTAATCATAATATTAGGGCTTGATTTTTTTTAAAATTAGTGTAGTATATCTTAATGAAAATTTATAATAAATAGTTAAATAGTTATAAAATAAAATTTATCTGTTTAAAGGAATTTTATGTATAAATTAAATAGTTATGTTGTATATCCTATGTATGGTATATGTAAAGTGATAGGCATTTCAAATAATAAAGTCAACTCTCGTTTAGTAGAATGTTATGTATTGGAATGCGATGGAGAAAATATCACTTTAAAAGTTCCTACAAACAGAGTAAAAGAATATCGTATAAGAAAAATAATATCTAAAAACGAAGCTGCAAATTTTTTAACTTTACTTCAAACCAAACCTCATGATATAGAGAATAATTGGAAATTAAGATATAATGAAAATGAAGAAAAACTTAAAAGCGGCGATATTAAAGATACGATAGATGTTGCAAGAAGTTTATTTACAAGAAATAAAATAAAAGAACTTTCTGCAAGCGAAAAACGATTATACGAAAAGGCATATACTTTTATAGTTAATGAAATAAGTATAGCTCTTAAAAAAGATAAGGATGAAATTGAAGATATAGTATCAAACGCTTTAGAAAAATCCGCTAAAAAATTTAAAAATAAATCTTCTAATAAGACTTCTACGGAAAAAGAATCCGTGAAAACAAGAAGAAAAAAGAAAAAAGATACTGAAAAATAAAATCATTATTTATTCGTATAAATCGTTTATTCTATTTTGTTTATTATTATCTCTATTTAATATTTATAATTAGGAGGAATTATGTGGCGTATAATATACTTTTTTATATCTTTATTAATAGTTTTAATCGATTATTTGCATTATAAAAATTTAGGTTTAAAAACTTTAACTACATTTTTTATAACGGCTTTAATTGTTATTCTATTTGAATATTATTTAATAAGAAAGAAATCCCCAAAAAATATTTTAGCGTTTTTCTCTTCTTTATTAATAACGGTAATTGTAGTTTTATTAACCATACTAACATTAAACTCAATCGGAATACATTTATCTCGCAATTTGAAATTAATTATTTTATTTATAGAAGGATATTTAATTTTTGGAATTGTAGCGGCTTTGATACCGAATATATCGGATATGCTTAAATTGAGCAAGCAAGATAAAACAAACACGGCAAAAATATTGGATACTTCGGTTATAGTTGACGGCAGAATATACGATATAGCGGAGAAGAAATTTTTTGACGGAATTTTAATTTTGCCTGAATTCGTTATAAAAGAGGTTCAATTTTTAAGCGATTCTAAAGACCCGCAAAAGAGAATAAGAGGAAGAAGAGCTTTAGAAATACTTAATAAAATGAAATCTTCTAAAAATATACTTTTATCAGTTACCGATATTGATTTTCCAAATATAAAAGAAGTCGATTTAAAACTTATAGAACTTGCTAAAAAAATGGACGCTAAAGTTATAACAAACGATTTTAATTTAATGAAAGTCGCATCTTTACATAGCGTTAGCATATTAAACATTAACGATTTGGCGAACTCTCTTCATGTTGTGGTTTTACCAGGCGAAACTATTAAAATAGATTTGATAAGAGAAGGAAAAGACAAACAAGCTCTTGGCTATTTAGAAGACGGCACTATGATAGTTGTAGATAATGCTAAACATTTAATAGGTAAAAATGTAGAGATAGAAATTGATAATGTTCTGCCTAAAGAAGCTGGAAGAGTTATATTTGCATCTTTACATGGAGCTAATAAAAATAGATTCTTTAAATCGAATAATAATAAATAATATTTTATAATTTATTTTAAAATATTTGGAACTTGAAAGAGTTTATGTAAATTTGTTAAAGATTAAACTATATCGTATTTTTGCAAACTTATTTTATAATCGCTTTCAACTTCTTCGTATGAATAAAATTTAACTCTATTACGAATTGGACTAAATGCATTTTTTATAATTTCTTTGTCAAATTTACTTTTTCTTTCAAGCGGAGCAACGCAAGAAAATTGAGTTTGAAAATCAATTAATTCCATAAATTTAATAAAAGTGTTTTTAAAATCAGATTGTGATTATAATACATTCAATTTATGATTAAATAAAAAAGGACTTTCCCAAATAATTTTGTAATATTGAAAAAGTCCTAATTTACTAATTTATATTAAAAAACCCACCATTTTTTAGTTAAATCTCTTTTTTTATTATATACAGGCAAGCCTTCTTCCTCTTCTTGTTTTTGATATTTATATTCTTCAGTTTTATCTGCATTTTTATCTTTATATTCATCTCTACTAACATAAGCAGAACCGCTCAAATATGAAGCTATATTTTCATAACCATTTTGAGAGGCTATATCCGCCGCCGTATCTCCGTCTTTATCTTTTAAGCCTTTATTAACATTATATTTTTCAACTAAAACTACAACCGCATCCATATTGCCATATAAAGCGCCATAATGAAGAGGATTTTGTCCCGATGAATTTTGTTGACTCGGATTTGCTCCAAGACTTAAAAGCAATCTTATGGTTGAATTAGACGATTTCATAATAGCCCAATGCAAAGGAGTATCGCCGCCGTTATTATCTTTTTCATTTAATAAAGTTTTATCTTTTTTTATTAATAAATTTACAATATCGTTATGTTCGTTTGCAGCCGCTATATGAATTGCCATAGCTCCGTCAATATCGTCTCTTGCCCTTATATTGCAATTAGCATTTAAAAGAGCGGAAACTATTTGAGAATTTCCCATATATGAAGCGTATAATAAAGGAGTATCGCCTCCCAAATACCAACCGTTTGAAGAAGTTACTTCATAAGGAAGTTTTATTTCCGTATCTATGCCTTTATATGAAAGCAAAGCATTAACCAAATCTAAACTGTCAATTTCTATGGCTCTATGTAAAGGCGAAAAACCTTCTTCGTCTTGGAAATTAGGATTAACGCCTTCTTTTATTAAATTATTAACCGCTATTATATCGTTATTTTTTATAGCGACTAAAAGCTCAAGTTGTTTTATATCCAATTCTTTATTTTCTAAAGGTTCTATAGTTGGAGTTGGGCTTGTAGTTTCCTCCTTTTTTTCTTCTAATTTATCTTCTTCTTTTTCAATTTCATTTGGGTCATTTCTTATAATATTATCTTCGCTTTTTTTAGAATCTTCGTTTTCTCTCTCTATATTTTCTTTTCCAGCCAAATAATTTTTAACCTCGTCTTTTTGAGCGTAAGATAATGGAACGCTTCCGTCATTTGCTTTACTCTTTGTATCCGCTCCCAAATTTATAAGATTTTCAACCGTTTCAAGAGATGAAAAAGCGGATGCATAATGAAGAGGAGTCCAACCGTCTATATCTTTTGATTCTATATCGGCTCCGTTTTCAACCAACAATTTAATAGTTTCAGGTTTATCTTTCATAGAAGCCCAATGTAATGGAGTATTTCCTTTATTATCTTTTTCGTTTATTATAGTTTCGTCTTTAGAAAGAAGTATTTTTATAATATCATTATTTCCGTTTGCAGCAGCCATATGAATCGCCATACTTCCATCAACATCGTCTTTTGCTTTTATATTGGCATTATTATTAAGCAAAGTTTCAACTATATTAGTATATCCCAAATACGAAGCTAAAATTAAAGGACTAGCGCCTCCCAAATACCAACCGTCTATAGCGACTCTTATATCTAATTTTGAATTTATATTTAAATTCGTATTTTTTAAAAGCTCGTTTACTGTAGCCAAATCATTATTATAAATCGCTCTATGAATTGGCGCGTATCCGTTCGCATCCAAAACATTAATATTTATGTTTGTATCTCCGCTTAATATCGAAGAAACATTTTGAGAATTTTTTTCATCTATAGCTTTAAATAAATTTTCTTCTCCTATAGTTAAAGCTAAAATAGAATAACTTATAATAGATAATAATAACAGATATTTTATATATTTCATTTTTGCACTCCAAATAAAATAGTTTACATAATTATACTAAATTAAAAATAAATATCAAGTGTGTAATAATTAATTAAAATAAATAATTTATAATAAGTTATGTATAAATATATGCTTGAAATAAATTCATTAAAATGATATAATAAAAATCCAAATTAAAATTAGAAAATCAGGAGTGTATATGCCTTCAGGAAGAAAAAGACTTCGTCAAAAGATGGCTACGCATAAACGAAAAAAGCGTTTACGCAAAAATAGGCATAAAAAGAAATAATATATTTCTTAAAATAATTTTCATCTCTTATTTAGAGTTTTTATATTTTGGTTTTATGGAAACAAATAATATGCAAACGGTAATAGAAGTATGCGTGGGACTTCATTGTTGTATGAAAGGTTCTTATGCAATTTTAGAATCTATAAGAAAACATTATGATTTGAAAATTGGAATCCCATCGTTTGACGGTATGCTCTTAAAAGAGGTAGAATGTATGCATAATTGCAAAAATGCAGTTTCGGTAATAATTAATGGAATGGAATTTAATAACTGTTCTTTTGATAATATCGTTAAATATATAGAAGCGATACATATAAGAAAAAGATGAAAAGATATGTTCTTTATAACGAAAATATTATAGATAATATTCAAACATTTAAAGATTATTTCGGAGACTTTCTTTATTCTAAAATTAAAATTAAAAATTATAATAATATAATTTCAGATTTAAAAGAATATCCGATATTTACAAGAGATGCCTATCAAAAATCGCTTTACGATATTATTATTTCTAAAAAAGAAGACGAAGAAACTTTAATAATAAACGGTTATTCAATCGATTATCTTGTTTTCAAAGATAAATTTTTACTTAAAAATAATCCTTATATTATTTTAGATTCTGCAATATTTTTATCAAAAATTCTAAATATAAAAAATATCGATATAATATTGAGAAGTTATTATAACGAAGAAAAAAATATTTTAATAAAAGCTTTAGCCGAAATTGAAGATATTTATTATATTAACAATGAAATTAAAATAAACATCTACGATGAAAATTCTTATTATGATAATTATAAAGAAAAAATAACTATTCCATTTTTAGAAAATAAAAATTATATTTTTGATTTGGAAACTATAACTCAATTTGGATATTTTGCGCATATTGGAAAAGATAATTTTAAAAAATATGGCGAAGGAAATTTTAAAGGCTCTCTTTTGCTTTCGCTTTCGGGAGATATTAACATTCCTAATTTATACGAATTTGAATTATCGAATTCATTTAACGATATTATAAGAATTGCAGGAAATGCGCCTAAAGATTATGATATAAAATGCGTATTTACAAACGGTTTTTTGAATCCGCCAATGGATATTGAAAGTTTATTAAATATCTCTTTGGATTATAACGACTTTAATAATTTAAATATAAAAATCGGAAACGGAGGAATATGTTTTATAAGCGAGAATAGATGCATTATAAGAGTTTCGCTTAAAATAGTTCAATTTGCTAAAAATATATCATGCAAAAAATGTATGCCTTGCGGTTTTGGTTTTAATTTATGCGAATATTATTTAAATAAAATAATTTTAGGCAAGTCCGATAATTCCGATTTAATAGATTTAAAAAATACTTTAAATATGATAATAAAAGGTTCTTCATGTTTATATATAAGAAATCTCACAAATTGCATATTGCAAACTATAGAAAAATTTAATTATGAGTTTTTATACGCTATAGAAAAAAAAATTACTTTATATAGCTTTATAAATAAAACGGATATTATATGATTATAAAAATTACTGTTGACGGAAAAGATATATATTCGCAAAAAGGTTGGACGATACTTAAAGCCTTATCGTATTTGAAAATAGATATTCCTAATTTATGCGACTTTCGATTTGACAATATAAATAACGCGGAAAATAAAAATTTATCTTTCATAACGGAAGAAAATAAATTAAATTGCAAATTATGTATTGTAAAAATAAAAAGAAAAAATGAAGATTCTTATAGTTTCAAATATGCATGCAATGAAATAGTTGAAAACGGAATGGATATTATAAGCGAAGATGAAGAGATTATTTCTTATAGAAAAGCGCTTTTAAATTCAATATCATATAGCCATAAACCTTTATGTTCAAATTGCGAAGTAGATTATAAATGCAAGTTAAAAAAATATTTTGATTTATATAATATAAACGAAAAAAATAATTTAGAAAATAACGAAGAAAAAATTATTGATAATAAATTTATTGAAGAAATAAAAAATATAGTTAAAACTTTTAATTTGCCCGATTATATAAAAGCCGATTATGACAGATGCATTTATTGCGGATTATGCGATAATTATAAAACCATAAACGGATATAATTCTATAATAACAGATTTATGTCCGACAAATGTGTTTTATGCTGAAAGAAAAAATAAAATAAATTCTAATAATTCTATAGAAAGCGTTCAAAGTTTTTGTATCGGATGCAATTCTTTATGCAATATAGAATATTTACATAATAAAGAAAATATAAACGATATAAAATCTATTTCGGGAAAGAAATTTGGTTTATGCGATTACGGAAGAAAAATGGATTATTATTCAAACGATAAATTAAAATATCCATTAATAAACGGAGTTGAAAACGATTTTGAAAAAGCTAAAGAATTATATAGAGAATTTATAAGCGATATTAACGACAATTCTTATTTGGCTATAGCGTCCTCTTTGTATCCGCTTGAAGATATAAAATCTTTTAACGAACTAGCAAGTTATTTGGGAATAACAAAATTATATTATAAAAAAAATCGTATAGCCACAGATTCAAATGTTATAAAAGATAATTATACAAATATAAATAAATATTCAATAGAAGAATTAAAAAGAGAATTAAAATATATTGACGGAAAAAATATAGATTTTAACTATTATAAAAAGTTTATTATTTTAGGAGATTCTTTAGACGACAATAACGAAGAGATAATATCTTTCATTCAAAAAAATAAAAGAAATTATATATTATTTACTTCAACCTTATCGGCTTTGGCTTATAATTCTTATATAGCTTTTCCGATAGCGGGACTTGGAGAATTTAGCGGAAATTATATCGATAAATACGGAAAATTAAAAGAAATTAACTCTTTTTTGAATAAAGATAAGAATAGACTTAACTTAAGAGATTTAATAAAGTATTTGTATTTATAATAATTTCGTATATAATAATATATAGATTAATTATATTTTAGTAAGGAGTCGTTTATGCGAAAAACGAGAGACGAGATACTTTCTAATATCGGTAATAATCGTTATGATATAATTATTATAGGCGGCGGAGTAATCGGAGCTACCATAGCTTTTAAGACTTCAAGAGTAGGACTTTCTACTCTTTTATTAGAAAAGCATGATTTTTCTTTCGGCGCTTCTTCTCGCACGGGAAAAATACTTAACGGAGGCTATAACGATTTAACTACAAAAAATATAATTTCTACTATTTATAAAGTTAGAGAAAGAAATAATTTAATATATAAAAGTTCTGCAAGCCAAACGGGAATATTATATCCAATATATGAATATGGAAAATCTGGAGTATTCGGACAAGAATTAAAAAGCAATTTTTATGATTTACTTTCAATATTTTCTCAAATAAAAAGACATACATCTCATAGCAGAAATTCGGCTTTGGAATGTTTGCCCGATTTAATAAATAACGATGTAATAGCTGGAATAGAATATAACGAAGGAATGCTTGACGATTCAAGATATGTTATGGAACTTCTTTTAAAAGCGGAAGAAAACGGAGCGGATATTTTAAATTATGCTGAAGTAAAAATTTTTGAATATAATAATAAAGAAATACAAAAAGTTATTTTATCCGATAAAATCACGGGAAGAATATACGAAACGAGCGCTAAAGATATAGTAATTTCTGCTGGCGCTTGGGGACATGAATTAAGCTCAACTCTTCCAAATGGTAGTTTTGACAATAAGGTTAAATATATAAAAGCGTCTCATTTAATAGTCAATAGCGATATTATTCATATTAATAAATCGGTAGTTTTGCCAAAGATAAAAGATAGACCGAATGTATTTTTAATGAAATGGAAAGACACTTTAATTATAGGACCGACAATAAAAAAATATAATGGAAATTTAGATTGCATATACGCTACAAGCGATGAGATAGAATATTTACTTGATATATATAATACTTATTTTAGTTCTATAGTAAATAAAAATCATATTATTACGACTCAATCTGGTATGATGCCCGTTAATTCTACAGATATAAAAATTCATTCTCATCCTAATTATAGATTATTTTTGGTTGAAGGCGGAAACTTTACCTTGTCTTCATTAATAGCCGTAAAAACTTTATTAAAAATATACGGAAAGCCGCATAAATGGTTTAGCGTTGGCAAATTTATGAATAATAAAATCGATAAAAAAATAGAATGGGTATTAAAAAAAGAGACTATCGATTTTCTTATAAATTATTTTAATTCTGTTGATTTGGCGATTCGATTAAACGAGTTCTGCAAAAATGATTCTTCTCTGCTTGTAAATGTAGGACTTGACGAAAGAATCCCAAGAGGTTTAATAAAATATTTTGTAGAAGTTGAACATGCTTTGTATTTAGACGATATTATGATTAGAAGATTAAGATTTATATTAACCGAAAACGACTGCGGAACTTTGCTGGCTGAACATATAGCGGAAGAAATGGCTAATATATTGGGTTGGAATCAAAAAAGAATAGAATGGGAAATTAAAAGATACAGAACGGAAATAAAGAGAGCGAGAGTTTCTTTATATTGAGTTTTATTGATTTGAAAATAAAAATTTCTTGTTCTTTTTGTCAAAAGAAGACGCCCAATCCTAGTTCTTTTTTGACGTTACAAAAAAGAACTAGGATTGGGCGTCTGACCACCTTTGGTATTTGAAAAAGAAACAAAAAACATTAACAACATGCAGTATAGATTTTTAGCAAGACAAAAAATATTGGCGAAGTCCAATATTCAGAGTAAAGGGAATAAAATTCCCATTGCTTAATAAAAATAAATTCAAATAAAAAAGCCGTATAGCAATACGACTTTTATAAATTTTATCTTTTCTTATTTTAAGATTTTATATTTTTTTAAATACGATTGAAGCGTTATGCCCTCCGAAACCGAAAGAATTGCTTATAGCGTATTCTATTTTATAATCTTGCGCCGTATTTGGCACGACATCCAAATCGCACTCTGAATCTTGCTCGTCAATATTTATTGTAGGATGAACTTTAGAATCTATAATACTCATAATAGTCGCTATAGCTTCTATTCCTCCCGCAGCTCCAAGCGCATGACCTGTCATAGATTTTGTAGAATTTATTTTTATTTTTTTAGCTACATCTTCGCCTAAAGATTTTTTAATAGCTTTGACTTCCGCTATATCTCCTGTAGGCGTTGAAGTTCCATGCGTATTTACATAATTGATTTTATCAGGCGATATTTTAGCGCTCTCTATAGCCAAAGACATAGCTCTCGCACCCATAGCCCCGTCTTCTAAAGGCGCTGTAATATGATGAGCGTCAGCGGTAAAACCATATCCACAAATCTCGGCAAGAATTTCTGCGTTTCTTTTTTTAGCATGTTCGTATTCTTCCAAAATTAATATTCCAGCTCCTTCAGAAATAACAAAACCGTCTCTTCCTTTATCGAAAGGTCTCGAAGCTTTTTCAGGCTCGTCATTTCTTGTAGATAAAGCTCTCGCGTTATTAAATCCAGCTATAGTGAGAGGATTAATTGTAGACTCGCTTCCTCCTACAACCATAATATCCGCTTCATTATCTTTAATATGTTTATAACCTAAACCTATTGAATGATTAGCAGAAGCGCAAGCCGTCACAACGCTATAATTTGGTCCGTTCATTCCATATTCCATAGCTATAAGTCCAGGAGTCATATTAATTATTTGCATTGGCACGAAAAAAGGCGACACCCTGCTAGGTCCGTCCGATAATATTACGCTATGATTTTGCAATAAAGTAGTAACTCCTCCAATACCGCTTCCTAAAATCGCTCCCGCTCTAAAAGGGTCAAAATTACCTCTAGGCTCTATTCCAGCCTGCTTAAAAGCATGATAGCTTGCATATATTCCAAAATTGATAAAAGGGTCTAATCTTCTTAACATTTTTTTATCGGAATAATAATCGCCTTCAAGCGGTAAAGCCTCCGCTCCTATTTTTGTTATAAGCCCTTCTTTGTCGGGGTCGAAATATTTATTAAGTTTTTTAGCTCCCGAAACTCCGTTAAGAAGATTATTCCAAAATGTTTTAACATCGTTTCCTAAAGCGTTTACAACTCCAAGCCCCGTTACTACAACTCTGCGTTCACTCATATAAATAGCTCCTGATAATTTAAATAATAAAAATTCCCGTAAAACAAAAATAAATTATCCTACGGGAAATTTCTAAATATATTACTTTTTATGGTCTTCGATATATTTAGCGGCATCGGCTACATTTTTAATCTTCTCTTGGTCTTCTTGAGGAATTTTAATATCGTATCGTTTTTCCAACTCCATGATTAATTCCACCAAATCCAAAGAATCTGCATTCAAATCGTCTACAAAAGAAGCAGTATCCGTAATTTTGCTTTTGTCGGCGATGTTTAATTGACTCGCCACAACATCCTTAATTTCATCGATTAATGCCATTTTTATTCTCCTTAAAAATTAAAATATTTATTATAAAGCGCCATTAGGCAACCTTATTTACTTTTATTAAAATTATAATCACATAGACATTCCGCCGTCTACCGCTATAACCTCTCCCGTTATATAATCGCTCAAATCTGACGAAAGAAAAGCTACCAAATTAGCGACATCTTCCGCGTTTCCCAATCTCTTTAACGGCGTGATATTCATTATATTTTTAACCGTATCTTCGGGCAAAACTCCTGTCATATCGGTTTGAATAAATCCAGGTGCTATAGCATTAACGCATATTTTTCGCGATGCAAATTCTTTAGCCATAGATTTCGTTATTCCAATTATCCCCGCTTTTGCAGCGGCATAATTTGTTTGTCCCGCATTTCCCATTTTTCCTATAACGCTCGATATATTTATTATCTTTCCGCTTCTTGCCTTTAGCATATATTTTGCCGCCTCTCTTGAAGTATAAAAAGCTCCCGAAAGATTAGTTCCGATTACTTCGTTCCAAGCGTTATCGTCCATTTGAATAACAAGCATATCTCTCGCTATCCCCGCGTTATTTACTAATATATCTATAGATTTAAATCTCTCTACAGTTTTATCGACTATTTCTTTACATGATTCGCTTAATTTAACATCATGTTTTAAAGCCATAGTTTCAATATTATATTGAGATTTTAACTCATCCGCAACGGTTGAAGCTTTTTCAATATTCGTAGCGGTTATAACTATATTAGCGCCTTCTTTTGCCAAAGTTTCCGCTATTTTTTTTCCTATCCCTCTGCTCGCTCCCGTTATTAAAGCGGTTTTTCCTTTAAGATTTAAATCCATGATTTTAGTTTTACCTTAAAAAATTTTTATTTAATAAATAATTACTATATTAAAACAAAATATAAAAAATTTGTCAAGAGTGTTTTATAACTTTAAAATTTCCGACTTTTTAGGTTAAAAGTTCAAATATAATTTTAATTGTGAGCTTCTTAAATTAAAACCTTGTAATTTTTATTAATATAAATTATTATTAAATTCAATTAATAATTAAAATAAAACGGCAGAAAATTATGAAGAAAATATTAAGCAAGATAAACGAAAGAAAAATATATTTTTTAATTTCTATTTTAATATTTATAGCGGATATTGTTTCAAAATATTTTATAGATAAATATTTACAGCCAATATATCTTAAAAAAATTATAGGAAATTTTTTAATTTTCGCATATACGAGAAATTATGGAGTAGCTTTTGGTTTTTTAAATAATTTGCCCGAAGTTATTAAAAATATTATGCCTACGCTTTTAAAAATTATAGTGTTTGCAGCTATGATTTTAATATTTTTCATTATGCTTTATATTAATCCAAAAAAACAAAAATTTTCAATGATAGGTTTTACTATGGTTTTGGGCGGAGCTATTGGAAATTTGGTAGACAGAGTTGTAAGAGGATATGTGACAGATTTTATAAGTATGGGATTCAACGAAACTATTCGATTTCCATATCATTATAATATTGCAGACGCTTCAATTACAATAGGAATTGTCTTTATAGCAATCGGAGTTATTTTATTTAAAGAAGATTTTGAAAGTAAAACTAAACCCGAAGAAACTATTGAAAATAATGAAGAAAATAAAACTTTATGATAGATAATGAAGAAAGTTTTTTAATAACGGAATTCAAAACAGAAAGAGAAGAAGATTTAAATAAAAGGCTCGATATTTTTGTAAGCGAAAAACTTAATATAACGCGCTCTCAAGTAAAAAACTATTTAAACTCTATAAAAGTAAACGGACAGAAAAAAAAATTATCTTATTTATTAAAATTAAACGACATTGTAATCATAGAAAGCAAAGAAAATTTTATTAAAGAAGATTCGGAAGAAGAACCGAAGCCAGAAAATATTCCGTTAAGTATAATATACGAAGATAAATATTTACTCGTAATAAATAAACAAGCGAATATGAGCGTTCATTGTTCGGCATCCGAAACGAGCGGAACTTTGGTAAATGGTTTGCTTTATCATATAAAAGATTTTGATTTTACGGGAAGCAAAAAAAGGGCTGGCATAATTCATAGACTTGATAAAGATACTTCAGGGCTTATAATAATTGGAAAAAATGCAAATATAGTTTCGTTTATTCAAGAGCAGTTTAAAAAAAGAACGATAAAAAAAATATATCATGCAATATTAGTAGGAATATTAAAAGAAAATTTTTTAGAGATTAATTTACCGATTGGACGACATAATTTATACGGAAAAAAAATGACGGTTAGAGAGGATGGAAAAGAAGCTTTAACTTATATAAAAGTTTTAAGAAGATTCAAAAATCATACTTTAGCCGAAATAAATTTAAAAACGGGAAGAACGCATCAAATAAGAGTTCACTCATCTTATAAAGGTTTTCCTATTGCGGGCGATAAAATATATTCTAAAAGTTTTTCAAAATATAAAGGCTTAATGCTTTTGTCAAAAGAAATAGAATTTATGCATCCAATTACAAAAGAGAAAATGAATTTTGAAATAGATTATCCCAAATATTTTAAAAATTTTTTGCATTCTGAAGACATATAGATTTTATTTGACTTTACTTAAAACCGTTTATACTATAATATTTATAATAATCATTATACAAAAGGATAAAATAGTATGAAAAATATCATTTCAAAAATTATTTGTTTATTAATATTTTTATTTGCAGGAGATAAATTATTTTGCGCCGTTTTGGTAGATAGAGCGACTCCAATAGGCGAGAATAATAGCAGATATAATTACGAGGCTATAACCGTTTCGTTTAATCAACAAATGGTAAATCTGCAAACTATAAAAGAAATAACTAATCAATATTTTAGTTTTAATATAGATATAAAAGGTTCTTATAGATGGCTTTCTGTTAATACTTTGGCTTTCTATCCTTCGGAAACTTTGCCCGATAATACAAAAATAGCGATAACTCTAAAAAAAGGAATTAAGAGCGAGGTTAGCGGAGAAGTTTTGGCAAACGATTATACTTGGGAGTTTAATACTTTAAGACCTATAAGAATAAAAAGCTCTCCTTACAACGAGCAATGGGATGTAGCAACCGATGTTAGTATAGTCGTTTATTATAATATGCCTATTTATTTGCAAAGCGCAAAAGAAAAAATTACATTGATGAGCGAAAGCGAAGAGTATTTTAATTACAATATAGATTTCGATATAAGATACGCTACGACTAACGATTTGAGATATTGGGAAATAGACGAATACGATTTGAGGCAGGTTTTGGTAATAACTCCTAAAGAAAAATTTGATAAAAACGAAGCGGTAGTCGTTCATATAGATTCTGGACTTGCCGCTATTGACGGAGATTTGGGAAGCGCCGAACATTATAGTTTTCATTTCCATACTCATGATAATTTTTATTTAAGCGAAAAATATAAAGAGCAAACCGTAAGCGCGTCTTATTCTCCCGAACCTCCGAAAATCATTTTTTCAACGAGAGTTTATTGGGCGGATTTGATAAGAAATATTGAAATAACTCCTCAAATTCAACTTCCGTCAGAAGAAGATTTGGAAGACGAAACTTGGAGTAGAAAAGATTTTTCATTATATAGTTTAAGATTTAATCCTAATATTAAATATTCTATAAAAATAAAAGAAAGCCTTAAAGATATTTACGGGCAGACTTTGGGAAAAGAAGAAACTATTATTTTGAATATTACCGATTATAATCCGAGAGTTTCAATTCCTTCGGGTATGGGAATTGTTGAAGCCTATGAAGGAGTAAGATTTCCAATCGAGGTTATAAATCCTAATCCTATAACCGTGCAGAGCAGATATGTTGATAAAAATAATATAATTCCATTTTTATTGATTAACGGAGGAGTTTATAGATATGATAATTCTACAGAGTTCAAAAATTATACGAATATGCATAAAAATTTATTAGGTTATGATTCTAAATCTACTTTTGAAGCTAATGTTCCAAGAAATAGATATATTACAACGCCTTTATATTTAACAAATTATATGAATAATAAAAAATACGGTTTTTTGTCTTTGAACTTTAACGCTTTAGTCGGTTATGATAATTATACTTATAAATCTTCTTCACAGATTCAAATAACAAGTATGGGAGTTACGGGAAAATTTTCGGGCGATTCTAACACAATTTTTGTAACCGATTTAAGAACGGGAAATCCTGTCGCTAACGCTCAAGTTGAAATAAGAGACGATTTTAATAAAATTTTGGCTACCGCTACTACCGATGAAAACGGAATAGCGAATACCGAAGGTTTTAGAGCTTTAAATATTAAAAGAACGAGCAGATGGGATACGCCAAGACAATGGGCTATAGTAACAAAAGGCGAGGATATTTCATTTATAAACAGCGATTTTGGAACGGGAATATCTCCTTGGCGAATGAATTTGGATTACGATTATTATCAAACCGACAAAGATTATAACGGCGCGATGTTTACCGAAAGAGGATTATATAAACCAGGAGAAGATGTCCATATAAAAGGCGTAGTTAGAGAAAATAAAATTGGAAATTGGCAAATTCCAACTGATTTGAGCAACGCTATATTTACAGTTGACAATTCGAGAGGAGACGAGATACTTAAAGGAAATGTCGATATAAACGAATTCGGCTCTTATTTGATAGATTTTGCTCTTCCCGTTGACGCTCCTACGGGATATTATAATATTCGAGTAGATTTTGTAAGCGAAACCAATAATAACAATAATGACGAAGAAGAAAATAAATTATTTACTTTACATCAAAGTTTTAGAGTTGAGGAATATAAGGCTTTAGAATTTGAATCGAGACTTTGGGTAGAAGATAAAAAATATTTTTTGGGCGATTCTATGCCTATAAAAATGTCGGGTTGGTATTTATTTGGCGAGCCTATGATTTCAAATACGATTAATTATAATATTTCAATGAGAGAGACTTTCTTTATTCCTCCAAATAATGCGGGATTTAGATTTACAAAATTAAGTTGGTATGAAGACGAATATTACAGCGATTATTATTCTACTTTGTCTACGGGAACGGGAGCTTTGGATAATAAAGGAGAATATTTTTATAATCCTAAAATTGACGCGAGTCGTTCTATTCATTCCGCAAATGTTATGATAGAAGCTACAATAACGGGAGAAGATTCGCAAAAAGTAAGTTCAAGTAAAAATGTTTTAGTTCATGGAAGCGATTTTTATATAGGAATAAGAAGGCAAGGATATTTTCTTGAAACTGACAAAAAAACTCAATTAGATTTTATAGCGGTTGACCCTGAAGGAAATAGACTCAAAGGCAAGAAAATTGAAATTCAAATTATAAGAAGACATTGGGAATCGGTAAGAAAAGCTATAACGGGCGGAAGATTTCAATGGGAATCTAAACAAATTGACGATATTATAGAAACAAAAACTATTACTACGAGAGCCGATGATTCCGTTCCGTATGCTTTTACTCCGACAAATTCGGGATTATATATTGTGACGGCGAGAGCGAAAGATTCGGCAAACAGAGAAGTCGCCGCCGATGAATATATGTATGTTATCGGAAGCGATTACGCGGCTTGGGCAATGTTTGACGATGATTTGCTTGAGATTATAACCGAAAAAGAAGAATATATTCCTGGCGAGATGGCTCGTATAATGGTAAAATCTCCTTATGAAAACGCTACCGCTTTAGTGACGGTTGAAAGAGAATTCGTTATCGATAGTTATGTCACAAATATAGAAGGAAGCGCCGCTTTAATAGAAGTGCCGATTAAAAAAGAATATTTGCCTAATATTTATGTCGGAGTTTCTTTGGTTAAAGGTAGAGTTGAAGACGAATCTTATACAAATTATGCGACTGACGAAGGAAAGCCTTCATTTAAAATAGGATATGCGGGACTTTCCGTATCGCCAAGAGAAAAAGAACTTAATGTAAAAATAACAAAATCGCATGAAAGCAGAGAACCTGGCGATGAGATGAGCGTAGATTTATATGTCGAAACTAAAGAAGGACAGGCTCTTGAAACCGAAATTATGTTAAGCGTAGTCGATTTGGGAGTTTTAAATTTAATTGGATATAAAACGCCAAATTGGTTTAATACTTTTTATGGAGCGAGACCTTTAAGCGTGGCGAGCGCGGATACGAGAATTCATTTGATAGGGCAGAGAAATTATGGAGAGAAAGGCGATATTCCAGGCGGAGACGGAATAGCGGAAAGCTCAAAGCTTATGAAAGCCGCCGCCGATATGGGAATGGATATATTTAGCATAAGAAAAAATTTCTTAAGCACGGCGTTTTATCAAGGAAGAGTAAAAACGGATACGGACGGAAAAGCAAAAGTTACTTTTAATTTGCCCGACAATATTACATCTTTTAGAATAATGGCTTCGGCTATAAATAAAGACGGATATTTTGGAGCTTCGGACGATGTCGTTATAGTTAAAAAGAATTTGATGCTTATGCCGACTTTACCCGAATTTGCTTATGTGGAAGATAAATTTAAAGCGGGAAGTTTAATTTATAATTATTCAAACGAAGATTTGGAAATTGAAATTCAAGCTGTGGCTTCAAATGTATTTATAGAAAATGCTATTCAAACCGTTAAAGTTCCTAAAGGAGAAAACGCCGATATAAGATTTGATATTATAGCTACAAATAGAGGCGAGGCTAAAATTACGATTCTTGCAAAAGGCGGAGAATATAGCGATGCGGTTGAAAAAACTTTTGAAGTTAATATTCCTATGACTACAGAATCTGTCGCTATGTTTTCAAGTATGACTAACGACAACTTAAATATTGGTTTAAGAATTCCAGGTAATTCTGAAGTTTATTCGGGAGCGGGAAATTTGGATGTTTATATGTCGCCAAGCGCGTTCAGCGAATTAACGGGCGGTTTGGAATATTTAATAAATTATCCTTATCTTTGTTTGGAGCAGCAGCTTTCGAGAATTTATCCTATAATAGTAAGCAAAAGGTTAATTGTCGATATGAAACTTACGGATAAAACCGAAAAAGAATTAGATAATATGGTTGAAGATTTTCTTAAAAATATGCCTTCATATCAAACGGCGGATGGCGGATTTGCATATTGGACTAGCAAAACTTGGGTTTCTCCATGGCTTACCGCTTACGCTACGGAAACTATGATAAAGGCTAAAAAAGAAGGTTATAAAATAGACGAAAAATCTTTAAATTTGGCTTTAGAATATCTTAATCATTATGCGAAAAGCGGAAAAGCAGAAAAACCAAATTTTTGGGATGACGAATATATTAATTTGTCTTCGATAGCTTATATTTCTTCGGTTCTTTCAGAAGGCGGATACGATTCTATCGAGGTTAGAGCGATAATAGATAGATTATATCCTCAAATAAATAATATTCCTTTTTATGGACAGGTTCAATTAATGCGAGCAATGTATTATAATAAATACGGAAATGTCGCGCTTAATAGAGTTCGTCAGTATGTATTAAACGCTTTAAAAGAAGATTCTACAACGGCGCATTATGAACTTGAAGATAAATATTCTAATTTATATTGGATTCACTCTTCGGCGGTTAGAGATACTTCTATAGCTTTAGGTTCTTTAATTGAAATCGGATACGATAATCCTATAAACGAAAAAGTGGTTCGTTGGCTAATTCAAACGAGAAAAAACGGAAGATATTTAAATACGCAGGATAATGTCGCCGCGTTTTCTTCAATGAATATATATTTCAAAAAATACGAAAGCGTTAATCCTAATTTCAAAGCCGAGTTTATATATCAGAGCAAAACTTTGCTTTCGGAAACTTTTTCAGACAGAACGAATCCGAGCGTTATTAAATCTTATTCGCTTTCAGAATTTGACGGCGAGAGATTTAGTAATGCTAATTCAAAAAATGCTAACGCTATAATAACAAGAAATGGAGAAGGAAGACTATATTACGGAGTTAGATTAACCTACGCTCCAAGAGATTTAGCTATTAATAGAGATGCGGGAATAAAAGTAGAAAGATATTATGAAACCAAAGACGGAAAAAGATTAGACTTAAATAAAGACACTTTCAAGCAAGGCGAAGAATATATTGTCACGGTTAAAATTACCGCTCCTTATGAGAGAAGATTTGTAATTGCTGATATTCCTATAGCGGGCGGAATGAGAATATTGAATTCGAGTTTTATAACCGAAAGTGCAGAGACAAAAGAGATAACGGGAAATTATAAAAGCAAATGGTGGGGCGGATTTAATCATACGGAAAACTATAAAGATAAAGTTTTATTATTTGCCGATATACTCGATAAAGGCGAGCATGTTTATAAATATGTTGTAAGAGCGGCTACTCCAGGAGAATATTTGCTTCCAGCAACTAAAGTGGAAGAGATGTATAATCCCGATGTATTCGGTTATGACGGACAGCATAAGATTATTATAGAAGATAGATAATAAACTTTAAGTAAATAATTAAGATGGGAATTTTTAATAATTTCCATCTTTAATTTATTAATTGTTTATATATTATTATATTTTTTAAAACGGCTTGATTTTTTTAATAATTTTTATATAATCAAAATATTATAATAAAGAATAAAAATTTATGAGGATAATTTAATGTCGTCTAAAAAAATTACGGTAAAAAAGAAAAATAGCGTTGTAAAAACTCTTCAGTGGATAGGAATATCGGTTATTTCTATTTTGCTTATTTTATATTTTTTGGTAAGCACGGGAGGAAGCCAAACCACGCCGACTATAGGCTCGGTTAATGGAACTCCGATTTATTATACAAGCACTAGTCCTTATGGAAGAGCTTTTAGAGATATAGAAAGATATTATCAGCAAATTGGAATACCGATAAATAACGAAATGTATTCTTTTATAGAAGATATGGCTTTTAAGAGAGCGGTTACAATTATTCTTTTGGATAAAATAGCTTCTGAAAATATAAAGATATCGGATAATCTTATAGTAGACGCTATGAAGAGCGAATTTGTCGACACTAACGGATTATATAACGATGTAGCTTTTCAATCTTTTATAAAAAATACTTCTAAATCGGAACAAAAAAGAATAGAAAAAGAATTAAAAGAAAGTATTTTATCTCAAACTATATCTATGGAACTTTTTAAAGATATAAAAATTAATTCTTTAGAAGTTGAAAGAAATTATATAAAAGAAGAAACTAAAAGAGATATTGAAATGGTTTATATAGACGCCGCTTCAATAGTGGAAAATTCCGAAATTCCAATATCCGATTTGGAAAAATATTTTAACGATAATAAAACAAATTTCGCTCAAGCCGATATTTCTTATATAGCTTTGGAAAGCGGAGGAGTAGCGGATAATTTATATAAAAGCTTAAAAGACGATATAACTTTATTTGATAAAAACGCCATTGAAAAAAGCATAGAAACTAATAATTATAAATTGGGTTATGTGACTAAAATGGAAATGCCATCTGAAAATTTCGCAAACAGTATATTTACAAATACAAAAACAAATACTTTATTGCAACCTATTTATGTAAACGGAAAATATTATATTGTTTTATTAAACGATATAAGACTTCCCGAAAAATATTCCGATGTAAAAATCGATATATTAAAAAACGAATATTTAAAATCAAATATGAAAGCTTTACTTGAAGTTGAAAAAACAAAACAATCGGAAATATTAAAATCGGCATTTGAAAATAATAATAATCTTGCTTCGCTTAATAATAGAGGAAATATAGAATATTATAAAACTTCAAAGCCTTTTTATTATAATCAAGCAAATTTAAGTTCGATTAACGGAAATATGATTCCCGAATCTTCCGAAGAAAATTTTTATAGAAGAGTATTTTCTTTGGATGTCGGTTCGGTTAGCGATATTGTCCGACTTGAAAACGGAGTAGCGATAATAAAAGTTTTATCCGAAGAAAAAGCAGATATGAATAAACTTGCAACATCTGACGATAGCATAAAGTCGGCTATAAAAATGGAATTGAGTTCTTATATAGAAAATGAATGGCAAAATAAAAATATTGAAAAAGCAAGAGTTAAGAAAAATAATATAAGATAATTTTAATTAAACTATTAAGTGAAATTATAAATATTATTTTTTGCGAAATTTTTTAAAAATAAACGCTTGAAATATTTTTAAATTAATTATATTGACTTTATTTTAAAAGATTGTATAATAATAGTTAATAAATATTTAAATTTTATTGTTGACAAAAAATTTTAAATGTTGTATAATTTACTTAATAACCAAAGGAAAAACTTTTGGAATAAACTAATTTAACGAGGTAAATTCTCATGAACAAAACAAAACAAAACAAAACAAAACAAAACAACTACCACTATCTCTTTAACTAATCTTTTATCATTCAAATTATTTATCGCTTTACTATCTTTAATGCTATTTTCAGTAAGTTGCAGTAATGAGGGAACGACAGGCGGTGGCGATACGGGAAATAATGACGACACTGGAAATAACTTTAATTATTTTACCGTAAGTGAAAATTGGAACAATTCTAAAGACATAACGCTTATTAGTGAAACTTCTTCCTCAAAAGTTTATTCTGCAGGAACTGTAGGCTTCACAGTGACTGGAGCTTCCGACTATACCATTTCAATCGAAAGCGTAGCACAGATGAGCGTTAGCTTGCCATTGGCTTTAGGAACATCCGATTTTAGCTATAATCAATCAAGTAAAGATTTAAGATTATCGAGTTCGGGTTTAAGTAAATTCCAAACGGCGAAAGATAAATTTACCGAAACGCAAAAATATGCATATAGAATAACATTTAAAATAGCGACTTCTTCAGAGTCAAAAAATGTAGATGTTAATATTAATTTAATCAAAGCTAAAGTTGTAACTAAAACGGAAATAGAAACTATAATGAAAACCGTAAAACAAAAAAGCTCGGCGTTAATAGGCGACACGCCAAACGCTGGCGAAATAATCATTGCAGATACTAAAATTCAAGATTCGACTAAATTTAGTTTTGCAAGCGCAAGTTTTTCTTCTTCAAGCCCTAATTTTTCTTCAACTGGAACGACTACAACAAGTTCCGCAAGCATAAATATTGCTACAAGTAAAGCGGCGGAAACATTAGAATGGGCTATAAACGATAATTTAGAATTTGGAAAATATTTTTCAAATTTTCTGGGAGTAGAATCTTCTACTACGCCGTCAGTTAGCGGTAAAGATTGCACTTTCACTTTGAAATTTAAAACATTAAAAAGCGGTTATGCATTATCAAGCGAGGTTGCTCATTTAACGACTACGGGATTAACTATTAAATTGACTTTAGATAGTAAAGCGAGTTGGCAGCAATAAAGATTAGTTTATATTGATAAGAATAGATAAGAAATGTAAAAAGGCATCGTATTTAATTGCGGTGTCTTTTTTATCTTAATAAATTCAGTATTAAGGTAATGAAATTCCAGTTCCTAAAAATAATAAGATTTAAAATAAATAAACTATCCCGTATATATTAAACTTTAAATTCAGAGTGTTAATGTTTTCGCGAAAGTAGGCTTTAGCCTTGCCTGTCTAAAATAAATCCGTTTTCAAAAAGTAATTTTTCCGCTTCTTTTGAATTTAATTTTGGAAGTTTATCTTTCAAGCGAAACCTCTATTGGAGCTATTGCATAATCTTTAAATAATAATAAATTTAAATCGTCTTCCTCAATACTTTCCATATATAATTCTATAGCTTCTTTAATATTTGCTTTAGCTTCCTCAAAACTATTGCCTTGACTTACGCAACCTTTAAGCTCGGGAACAAAAGCAAAATATCCGTCTTTATCTTTTTCTATAATAGCGTTTATTATCATTATTTAATCCTTTATTTAAGTTTATTCATTATATAAAAATTGTCAAGCATTAATAAGTTTAATAATAATTAATCTGACTAAACCCTAAACTCCAACTCATAACCAATAATAAACTCCATCTCCTCCGCCGTCAAACAATAAAGCGGACAATTCAACCTATTTATCATTCTTTATTTAATTAAAATAAATCGCTATGCGAACCTATAGCTATGCATACAAGAATTAAAATTGGCAACTGCCCGCTTGAAGCGTTATTTTCTTTTTTGTATATCAAAAGTAAATCGGGTTTTATATGGCATTCTCTAAAACCTGCATACTTTCCAATTAATTTATGGTCTTTATATTTTGATTCTAATATTTCGTTATTTAAAAGTTTATTTATATTTTTTTTAGTAATTTCTTTCTCTTTTTGATTTAATTTTTTGTATTGTTTTCTAAATTTTGACGAGGGTTTAAATCTATACATTATAAATCTTTCTCAAACTCTTCAAAGTTTTTATATGTTTTTAAATTGTCTTTTTCTTTTTTATAAGATTTTATAGCTTTATCTATTCCTTTTTCTTCTATTTTTAATTTTGATTTAGATATTTTAGCCATACTTTTTATAGCTTTTATCAAATCTTCGTTAGCGTTTTCTATAGTTAATTTTACAGTCATTATTTTCTCCCTATAATTTGAATTTTACTTATTAACAAATTATACAATTTACAAACCAATAAGTCAATTTTTATTTTCCACTTTACTAAACCCTAAACTCCAACTCATAACCAATAATAAACTCCATCTCCTCCTACGTCAAATAATAAAACGGACAAATCAACCGACATAATAATTTAATATTTATAAACTATTCCATTTTAAAC
>ERZ857984.668-NODE-668-length-37074-cov-4.601232_pt1 | contig 37074 bp, 40 predicted proteins | sample MGYA00519914_ERZ857984 | MGnify/ENA primary metagenome ERZ857984 (study PRJEB31778, sample SAMEA3449417) | human gut metagenome | biome: human gut; feature: human-associated habitat; material: faeces | place: United Kingdom | collected 2010/2012 ... | reverse complement strand
CCACAACCGCCAGTGCGACGGCCAAGAGCGCCAGATTTATCAAGATTTGCATGGGACGACCTCCTATTCAATTGTGGAAATCTCAGGGAGCCACATTTTGGGGTTGAAATTCAGCGTGTACTTATACTGGTTGACATCTTTAGATGTGACATCCTCTACCACATAAGTGACATTGTCGCTCAGGCCGATAAAGTGCTTTTTATATTCTCCGTTTTCGTCTTCGACTACGATTTCCAGCTGATTATCCTCGGTATCCGCCGTGATGCTCATTTTACCCGTCATCTGGAATAGGACATCGCCTTGCAGGCAGTTTATTACTGTCACCTGTCGGATATCGTTGAAATTGTCTGCCTGCTGAGACAAATTGTAGGATACCCGCTCTGCTTCGGTAGAGCAGCCAGTCAATGCTATCACAATTAACCATGCCATCATCAATAAGGCTACAACAATTCCATTTTTCATATTTTTCCTCACTTTCTAATATCCTCTTTTACAAATTCAATATCTCCTTTTATATCATCAGTCGTTCTCACGTGTTTCCCCCTCCAATCCGCAGAGCAATTCCCGTCTCAACTCCATCGGCAAATCCGGACGCCGTATAAAGGACACGGTCGAGCAGGTCGCGCTCGTCGTCGCTCAGGATATCCACACCGGCGAAATTATCTATGAAGGCGTGCAGGCCGTCGATGCCGGCGCGAAGCTCCTGCACAACCCGCATCCCAATCGCCTTGCACTCGCGTTCCTCTTTCTCACGTTTCGTTGAAACCGCGGGAAGCGGGGCCTTCGCAATTGCGTTGCTTAGCGGTGCACCATCGCGTTCATTCTTTGGGTACAAAGATTTTGTGCCTTTAATTCTGATGTACTTGCCGTCTACGTATTCGGTCAATTTTTCCATGTCAATCCTCCTACCATCTGCGCCCATCAACAGGTTCAAAGCGATTCTGGTCGAGCCAATAATGCGGGCATTCTCGCAATCCGTACAAATAGGCCAGATACTCTTTTCCTACATTCGCATTCCCGCAGCCAATGCCTCCGCCATACAGGCATGTGGAGCAATTCCGCGGCACTTTTTTAAACTCATGTACTGCTATTTCTCGCATTGTGAACCCTCCCGGCGCTGGCCGTCCCCGAGCATCAGCTGCCCGTGCTGGTACACCTGATACAGTGTGCGGCCTTTGCCATCCGTCATGTACGGCAAAAACACTTCGTCCACCTGTACGTTGCCCGCCTCTACAAACGCCATCTGCGCCAGTATCCAATCTCGAATATTCCTCCATGCCGTGCGCTCCGCCTGCTCGACGTCCGGTCGAATTTTCTGCCGCTCAAAAGCAGCCATAACCCCCGGCGTGTTTGCAGGAAGCTGAAACAGCATCCCGCCTTGCGCGGTTTGCAAACCAAAAGTAATTCCTACGGGCCGTCCCCGGTCGTCATAATCCACCATGATTTTTCGCGCGCCGTTCCGAGCAAGCGCGCCCTGTATTTCTCCCAGACTCTCGAATACGTCTATTTTTGTGGTGTAGTTCTTAATCGGCATATCCGCGCCTCCATTTCTTTCCGCCGCAATAAAAAAAGTGTTCTGTAGGTTCCCATTCGTCAATGAGTGGCTGCACGATAGCGCCTGCTGAAGTCTCAAGATCACAAACATGGTCTCCCTCGCCACAATACAAGAAGTGTTCGCAATTGAAGCAGCTTTTTGCTACATCCTGCCTTCTCCCAAGTCGCGTGCTTTCTGAGTGGCAATGTTTTTTACTCATGGTCAGGATGCTCCTTCCTCACGACTTCGACGATATAATTGCCCGGAGTATTCCCGGGTTCGAATTGAATAATCACCGCGCCAAGATCATCCGGCAGGCGCTCCATATCTCCGTTTATGCCGTTTTCTCCCCAAATTTCGATTACGCTATCTTCTCTGGATTTAACCATGATGTAATCCCTCCACTACTTCCTCCTCTGGTTCGAGATCACCTGATACACGCACCACCAGACGCTCCGGACTTCCGTACCGCTTAGCCACGCGCAGCTCTACGATGGCACTGTCGTCGCGGTAGGCTACACCGTTCAATGCGTCGGCCACAGTTTTCGCGATATTGTCCATGTCCGGTTTACATGTGGGACGGAGGATATTTTGGTTGCACAGTGCAGCCTTTTTCTTCGGATAGGATTTGGGTATTGCAAAATATGCATCTACCTCCAAGACAATCGGCGGTGCGAATCGAACACCGGCATGTCTCTGCTGGTAACAGAGCATGATTTTGTTTTCATACGAAGCCGTGCCGGCGGGGGTGTACATGCGGGCATGTCCGCCCACAACACTGGCCCGGGGGCGCCCTTTGCCCTGTGGTTTTCCCGGGACATCAAAAATTACTCTTTCCATACTGTCCTCCTTGACGATACCCGCCCGGTGGTTGGCCGGGCGGGCACTGTATTATATCTTTCCGGGGCGGCGATCAGGCTGGTGACGCTGCGACTCAATGCTGCTCACGATGTAATCGGGAGAACTGCATCCTTTTTCGTAGGCGATGGATATAGCGTCCAGGACCATTCCCAGCTCCATACCATCGGCGGCAGCAAGAACCTTTCGTTCCTGCTCGGGCTTTATGTCCTTCACCACCTCACGGCAAAAGGCGACGATCTCCCGTTCTCTCTCTGACCAACCATCGTCGAACCCGTCGTCGTTCGCGTATGCGTGCGCGTGCGCGCGTATACGACGATTGTTATTGTTATTGTCTTTGTTATTGTCTTTGTCTTTGTATAGCTGGATTTGCTGGTCGGTGCTGGATTTGCTGGAAAGTGCTGGTTTTTTGCTGGCTTTTTGCTGGACAAAGCGTCCGCTTTCGTCTTTTTCTGCGGATGCAGCTCTGATGCGTCCGGCCTCCCGGCGCTTTTCAACAATTTCCTGCCGGCGGATTTCAGCGCGCATCGAATTGTCTGCGATAAAAGAAAATGCCATATATACGTTCCCATCCTTTGGGAAATCGGGCTGAGTACCATCCCGGCCATACACCAGCAGCGCCATAACCAGAGCGCCGACCTGTTCCAGAGACAGCAGCCCAAGCTGCTCGATGTACGAATAATACATCGGGATGTATTTTGATTTTTCGGCGTCGTCCGGCATTGTTCGTCCTCGCTTTACTCGTTATCGTTGCCGCTGGCGGAATCGTCCGATGCATCCGCCTGTGCGGCCGTAGGAGCGCTGTTTCCATCGGCTTCGACATTCTCATCGGCAAGAATTTCCCCGTCTCCTATGGCCTCAAATTCGGGGTCCTGCGCGATGCTGTCATTCGTGCCGCCGCCTTGCATTTTATTCGCTAACTTTTTTGATTCCGACAAATTGATAAACACTACCTTCATCCAGAGTGCGCTTATTTTTTTGCAAATCCTCCGAAAACTCATAAGGAGACTGTCTTTTATAACAAGACCGCCGCCTTTCCCGAAATCCTCTGTAAGATCGCCATCGTTAAAAACAAACGAAATCGAGCAATCGCGTGAATTGTATCCCACGGGATTATCTAGCATGCTGATTTGCCCATCCATGCTGGTATCTGGGCTAATGATGATTCTTACCGGATACTTGTCCCGAAGAAATTTATACGTAAACCCATTTTCGGCGCAGACATTCTCTAATTTTTTCAGTTGGGCGTCCAACTGATCGTGCTCAATGTATGCCATATTATATTTCCTCCTCTGCAATGATGATTCTTTTTCCGGTGGCCGCGGCGACGGCCCGGCGCATAGCGTCGGGGTCGCCGTGCCTGCGGCTTATATGGAGCAATCGGATGTCCTGCACGCGGCTCAAGTCCTGGTGTGTCAGAAAAGCGATACACTCCGGTAAACTCAGGTGGTTGTCGATTATGCGCTGTGCCTGATATGCGTTGGTATCCGCCATGCTTTCGGCTCCCATGTGGTTGCATTCAATCAGAATGTGGTCAAGCGGCGGAAAAGTATCTTCGGCGCGGCTCGTATCTGTCAAAAATACTAGGCGCTCACCGGTGCGAATGGATTCCAATAACCACCCCAACGGCTCTGCGACATCGTGGCATGTCGACATTGGGAGCACGGCAAATGTCCCAATGTCAACCCGCTGTCCGTGCTGCACCCGATGATACCCAGCGCTTTCATGTATTCCTAAGAATCCGGCCGTCCCCTCGCTGCAGTAAACCGGGATGCCGCGTGCCATCACGTCGTGAACCGCCCGTGCATGGTCGCCATGCTCGTGTGTGATGAGACAGGCGTCTACCCGGGAGAGTGTGAAGCGGCTCCGTCGCATCAGCTCACGCATTGAGATACCGCATTCCAACAGGAGTGTGGTGGTTCCATCGCCCACCAGATATGCATTGCCTGTGCTACCGCTGGCCAGTGTCTTTATTTCCATACAGCCTCACCGTTAAAACGGAGCGGCGGTAACGGGCGGAGCCGCCGGGGCCGCCTGCTCTACTTTGCTGGTTGGCTCCACTGGTGCAGGTGCAGGCTCGGAGCGGGGCGGTGCCGCAGGCGGCATTTCTACTTCCTGCGGGCCGGATGGGAGAGCATCCATATCAGGAATTTCACGATATTCGGCGTCGATGGTGTTGTCGGATTCCGATACCGCCATGCTTTTGTAGTAGGCGGACAAGGAAAGTTCATTTGCAAAATCCTTCGGGATAGGCTTGACTGCATTGTTGCGCATTTTACGCAAAATCATCCGCTCACGGCTCCCCTCCATCCAAGCGGGGGAAATGTATGGCTTCAGTTCAGGAATGTCGAGGATCTCGTCGATGTCCTTTCCATCCATCAGAGCTTTCAGCTCGGACTTACGCGCATCAATTTGCTGTTTCTGCTGTAGCGTGGCCTTGTAACGGCTTTCTGCAATGCCGAAGGTTTCGTTCATCATGTTGTTGTTGATATGGGCGACCAAGTTCGCACGGACTTCGGCGCGCTCACTGATGAAATAGCGCACGGTGCCGTCCGTGAAGCGTACAGGATAGACGACGCGGGCATATTTTCCAGTGCCGCAGCGTTTCCAGGTGGGCGGCTCTACGTCGATTCCGTGGTGTACGGGATAAGTAAATTCATCATCTACATGAACATCCCAGTATGGATATACCTCTTCGACGCCATGGCCAAAGTTTCTCAGAATGACGTCGTTGCCATCTCCCTCAATGCCCATTTCGATGGAGGTTGTCCAGTTCCCATCCGGCTGCTTTTTCTTGCGCGTCTGGAAATAACATTCCCGCGGTCTCGAAAATGCGTTCAAGCGGAGCGTAGCCACCTGCTGCAAAATTTGCATGATTTCACTTTTTTGAAGCGCGGAGATTCCATCAAGGCCCGCTCCAACGGCTGTTTCATGCATCATTGTCAGCGCATTTTCCATGCATAGATGTTGATAAAGGTCCACCGAGCCACCATTGGAAATCTGTTTCTCCACCAATGGGATGTATGCGGCCCCTGTTTTCTGTACGATAGTGCGATAATCCGGCATTTTTGCGATTCCGTTATTTTCCGCCATAATATTTTAATCCCCTTTCAGCCCCAGTTTTTCGCCGGGGCTTACATTCAAATTGATGACCTGTATTTCATCCGGCAGCGTTAAATCGGTAACGCTCTCCCGGTTATCCAGGAACAGCGGCAGCGAAATGTCCGCCGCCCGGCTGAATGCCTGCACGATCTCCACGTTCGCCTGCATTTTGGACGCGGTATTCAGAGCGCCGTATGGCACACCGTCCACCATTGCCTCGCAGACCTCTCGCAGACCGCCGTTTTTCTGCTGCTCAAACAGTTTGAAGCGCACCGTGGGAAAATGCTTGTTGACGCGCTCGGTCAGAAGTGTCACCAGCGTGCGGGTATATTCCTCGCACATAGACAGCCCGCGTTCCGCTTCCTCCAATTGATGAAGCGTGTCACGCTGTTCTGCCTCCAGCTCCTGGATACGGGTTTCGAGAGCCGCATTGCGTTCGATTTCCGCCAGCCGCGAGGTCATTGCATCGGATTGAGCCTGCATGTCCGCCAGTTTCTGGCGCTTTTCCTGAACAACCTGTTCGGCCGCTTGGGCGCTGGCCTGGATTGCCTGCCGCAATTCTTCAGCTCTGGCTTTCAGCTCCTTTTCCTCCGCATCCAGTTCCGCGAAAAGTCCCATCTGTGTTACAGGAGGCTTCTCTGCAATCACCATATCATAGGCCGCGGCCGCTGCCCTGGCCGCGCGTTCGCATGTATCCAGGTCCTCGCGCAAGCGTGCCGCTTTTTGCTCCATTGTTTCCACGTCCTGAGCGGCTTTGGCACCCTTGGCCGCGATATCCGACAACCGTTCAGATTTGGAAACGTTAAAATTCTCCTGCGCCTCCTGTACCAGTTCCGCAGGTAATGCCTGTCCGCAGGTCGGGCATGTCTGCGCAATGTCGGGTACTGACCCGTTCACTTCCACCCATTCAACCCGCAGACGGTCACGTTCGGCAGCCAGGTGGTCCCGTTCCAGATTCAAGACGCGAAGTTCTGCGGCAAGCGTTTCCGCTCGGCACATTGCATTTTGTTTTCCACGGGCAGCGTCATCAACACGACGGTTGTGCTCTTCCAGCCATCCCGCATTACCGGACGCCTCCAGCACGCGGCGCTTATTGGGAATCATCTCCAGATACTGCCGTACTTTTTCAAGTTCCTGCTGGTTGTGCCGCTGCACAGCGTCCGCCGTCGTGTGCTCGATCTCGTACTGCAGTTTGGCAATTTCAACGTTGAGCTTGCTGCGCTTGTTTTTGATGTCCCCGGCGTCGGACATAGATTGCAGCTGCTTTCGGTTTTCGTCGATGCGCGCAGGTAACGCCGACAGGGAATCCTTATACCGCTTGCGGCGTTCCGTGCAAATCCGGGAAAATTCATCCACGGAATGCGTCCCCAGCATGCTTTCCAGGTCGGAAAGCTCGGGATTGGCAGTAAATACGTCCGCCGGCTGTAAACTGCCGAACTGTTCCAGCAGAAGGCGGCGCCGCTCTTTATAGTCCTTTGTTTGTTCCGAAAACCAGGCTGCATTGAGCAGCAGCGGAAGCAGCTTTTCCGGAAACATACCGAAAATGGCGGAACTATATTCTCCTGCACTCACAGGAACTTCGTCGATGAAATAGCGCGTCTCGTCACCGTTATATTCCGTTTCGGCGCTCCCGCGGCGTTTCGTCCAGCGTTCGCATATGGAACGCTGCAAAATGAGCGTGCGCCCGTCCGGCATTGAGAGAGTAGCCGTCACCGTAGGACTGCAGCCGGACAAGCGGTTCCCGTCTGTTCCCAGCGGAAACACATTGTAGTTCTCACGTCCCTGTGCGTCCTTACCCGTCAGGAGCCAGAGGAAAGCCGCCATCAACGTGCTTTTTCCGGTTCCGTTTGCCCCCTGTACTGTGATGCGGTGCCCGTCGGGAGTAAGTACAAAATTCTTTATGCCGCGAAAATTTTCGATGTCCAGCTTCAGCAGTTTCACAACATTCAACATCATTCACCCCTTTTCAACCAAGTGTCATTTGCGTGACCGCTTGAGGACGTGGTTGCGGTACCTTATCCGGCGGCAGCGGGCCGTCGGTGATGTGCTTCAGCAGCGGGCGGATTTTCGGAGTGATGGTGTGTTCCTGTACGTCCACCGCCACGACTTTGGCCAAAGTACCGCCCAGGCGTGTGTCTGCATAGACGATATCGCCCACGGCAAGCCTTTTGTCCGCAATATACGTATATTCACGCCCACTGTATATGCCGGGCTGGCTTCGGTCAGCGAGCTGCACAGCGACATAATTTGTTTTGATAATAGTGCTCATTCTTGCTCCTCCTCAAAATCTTCGTCATCGTCCCATTCGCAATCCCAAATGCGTCTTGCAGCTTCAAGAAGCGGCGCCGCGGCGCTTGAAAAATCCTCGTCGGAAAGTTCTTTCGCAACTGCCCAAAATGATGCCCGAATACCGTTCAGCGCCTGCGTGGCGTTTGCTGCAAATTCTGCCGCTGCCATATATGTGGCGCTCTCTGCACTGTCAATGATTTTCCGCGCGTCGTCCAGATCTTCCTGCATGCCACGCATTTGCGCTTGCAGCATGGCCGTCATTTCCCTGGCTTTTTCACCGGCTCGACGTTCCACTTCGGTGGGGTCTGGCTCCTGGACAGCGATGTCAGCAGCGGGACGTTTCTCCAGCTCATGGATACGGGCAATGTATTCGCCCTGTTGGTCAAGGAGGGCAGCGCGGCCGGCCTCGGCCTCCTCGGCCCGAACATGATATTCGTGCGCGGCGGCACGGGCCTGTTCGGAATCTTCGCGCAACCGTTCCGCTTCCGCGGCGGCCTTCTCCCGCGCCTCGCGTTCGGCTTTCAGCTGGGCCTCCAGCTCCCTGTACTGCTTGTGCGTGGTGATATCGCCGCCTTTGAGCGCTGCAACGGCCTCCGGCTCTGCGGATGGACGGGCGGCGGCGTAGAGCAGAGAGGGGGACAACTCCTCCAGCACTTTCTGCTCCCGTGGTGTGCTGCGTTCGAACAAATTCGAGACCTGCAGAAGCTTGTAGGCTGTGCTTTTCCCAACGCCGATGCTTTCGCACCAGCGGCGGAAGGATTCTTCGCCGCGGTTCCCGTGCTTGGAGTTGTCCACATTGTGGACAACTGTGCCGCACAGCGTGTCGTGGGCGATAGCCACGCCGTCCGCCATGCGGCGCAGGCCCATCTCGGCCAGTTTACGCCCGCCCAGGTACTCCCGTTCAGCCAGATGAAGGTCGGCCACCGTCTGATCGTCCAGCCCGGAGTAGTCAAAGGGCGTGGCCTCCGGCTCCGCTTCCAAAGAGGCAGGCCCAGCAGCGGACAGGCTTTGTGTCGCACTGCCAGCATCCGCAGGGCAGTCGGGGGCCGGCAAGGTGTTTGCATCCGTCGGGGTGGTCGATGTTTCCGCTGGCTCCGGCACAGCACTCCCGGCCGTGGTCGCAGCAGCATCCCCATTCCGGGCAGATTGATTTTTGCACAGTGTACGCTCCTTTTCTCGTGGAATGTATTCGTCGCAGCACTTGCCCACGGCACCACATTCCTCACATTCATGTACTTCACGGGCGCTGTGGTCACAAATCAAATCGCAGTCTTTATTGACACATTTCCAACACAGGCAGTCGCGGCAGATTTCCGGCACGCTTTCGGTGTCATCATGATCATCCGAACCGGACACCAGCTCCCAGCCGTCGCGTTTCGCACGGGCCTCTAAGCTCTCCTGCAAGTGCTCACGGTCACGGTAAACGGCGTTGGTATTCCATGTGATGTCGGGTTTCCATACGACGCTGTTCGCCGGATCTCGATACTGCATCGCATAAATGCCGTTTTCCGGCTGCGGGCTTACCCGGTACAGCCAGCCCGTGGCTGGGTCTCTGTATATCAGCATAGTTTTTGTCTCCTTATCCGTCGCGGCAGCGTCTTTGTGTGCCGCTGCCTTTCCCTGCTCAATATCGCGCAGGATTTTTTGCTTTTCTGCATCGGCGTCCATGTCTTTCCGGTGAAAGGTTTCATCGAAAAATTCAGCCCATAGGGCACGCTTCGCAGCAATTCCCTTTTTGTTTTGCGAGCAGGCAAGCGTATACCGATACCGACCTTCGTCTACATATTCCGCCGGCCGGATGCGGTCCCGGGAGAAGCCGCCGGAAAGCTCGCCATTGGGATAATGCTCTTTTACCCAATCGCTAACACGCTCCAGAAAATCAAAGTCCAGGCTTGTGATTCGGATGGTCGTTTTATCGTCAAGATGGCCGCGTAATTCCGTACGGTATTCCAAAGTTGGCGACATGCGGCATTCATACCCTTTTACGTCCGTAACCATTGCATGCCGTGTATGGTCCCATTCGGTCGGTCCCCAGGGCATCAGATACGGGCAGCCCTCGCAGCCCTCCGTCTCCCGGTTCCCCGTGTTGTCGGCATTTGTGCTTTTATTTACCGCCCGGCCGCACTTGCAGAGGTATCGGTTCAAAACCAGTCACCCCCGGGCAGGACGATGGACTTCTTCACGGCCTTTAAATCGTCCTCATACACTGCTGCAAGCTCATGGCCGCAGCGCCTGCAGAACACGACCGGCCCGCGCAGGAGCATGTCCATTTCCGGGATCATGCACGATATCGGCATATCTTCGGGCGATATCTCGCCGCTGGTGATGGCGAAAATTCCGCTGGATCCGATTCGGTTTTCGCAGATATCGCCGCCACAAAAGTGCTGCATCGCTTCGGTGGTGTCCAGGAGTGCCGGGATTTCGTTGAATTTCGGGGCCTCGCCCGGGCGTAATGTAATAACTCTCATTGATGTATACCTCCTTGATGTGTTACAATGGAGGCGGTCGTAGGGTTCAACTTGACCGCCTGGCGCTTGTCCGTGTTCGCAGCACGGGCGGGCGCCTCTCTTTTTGTCTGTTTGCTGTAGCTCCATGCTGCCATACCGAGCAGTGCCGCGATGGTGAACAATCCTGTCCAGGGGGCCGTCTGCCCGCTCACAATACCGTCCAAAACGGCAATGGAAAGAATCGCCGCGGTTATGGCAGTCATTCTAAGTATCAGATGTTTCATGTACTACCCTCGCTTTTCTGCAAATGCCATCCAAATGTTCTCGGCCGATTCGCAAAATCTCACGGCGCACCTGATCGGCGAGAAGCTGATGAAACGCGGCATAATCTGCGGCGGAGGCAGGCTCCAGAACGTCCAATATTTCTCCGGTTTCCCGGCTGACGATCAGGCGCATGATGTCCTCCTTTTAAGCGTGTGGTTTTTCTTCCTTGGCCCGGGTTTCATTTGCATCGTAAAACGCCATGATGTCATCCGTGCTGATTCGCAGCGTTTTTGAGCCTGCCAACTTGCTGGCCCGCAGGCGGCCGCTGCGTACCCACTCCCGGACAGTGTCGGGGGAGACCTTCATCAATTCTGCGGCCTCCTCTACGGTGTGCAGGGGCATTGTTCCACCTCCTTAAATGTAGATTTTTCGGCTTTTTCGTTGCCTTTTCATGGAGTATGCCTTGCTTTTTTTGACGTTTTGTGGTAATTTGAAGTTGCTACATTCAATTTAATACGCAAAACACCTTTTCTTGGGGCATACTCCATGTAAGGCTGGTTTTTTGTTCCCTTTTTGCGGGGACATTCTTAGTATATCTAGCAAAACCTAGAATTTCAAGAGTTATTCTAGGATGAGCTAGATATTTGTTGCATTGTACAATGAATGGTGGGTAATTATGTTCAATTTCGACAGATTAAGAGCCCTTGCAAAAAAACAAGGAATAACCATTACGCACTTGTGTAATATCGTCGGAAAGAAGAACTCGTATATTGCAGATAGTCAAAACAAGGGGATAGCAATTCCTTTGGATGCCGTTGAAACTTGGGCTTCCGCACTCCACACAACCCCCGCCTATCTGCTGGGAGAAACAGATGATCTGTCAGAAGGCAAAAAAAATAATCCCGCCACCGCGCAGGATGCACGGCAACGGGATATAGTGGTTTTGACGCGCATGGCGTCGCAATTGCCTGAAGAAGATTACAATCGGCTTGTAAAAAACTTTGAGGATACCCTTGATATATACTTGAGAGCACGGGGGCTTGACCCGGATGACTATCGCTGATGCGCAATGCGTAGCTACATGGCTTTTACTTCAGCAGAACATCAATTCGTTGGCTACTGATTTACAGGGCATGGTGTTCGCAGGCGCTTCGATTCTGATGGATACAATACAGGGATATTGTTCAAAAACGGGAATGCCGCTCTCGGAATTTAAAAGTCGTGGACAGCTTTTGGACGGTACCAGCGTGCCCGTAGGGCCGGGATGTCTTGTTCTTTACAACCATGCTCTTCCCGCTGGCCGCCGCCGTTTTACAATTGCGCATGAGCTGGGACATGTTTACCTTGGCCATAAGCAGCGTGGCATCCAGCAGGAAAATGAAGCGGACTGGTTTGCTGCACAGCTGCTGATGCCTGAATGCATTATGATGGAGCTGTGGAGCCGGAATGGATGGCTGATGCAGCATGAGGTGTCTGATTGGTTTATGGTGTCGGGCGCGGCGGCGCGGCACCGTATCGGGGAGATGCAGCGCAAGCGCTGGTATCACATGGGCGAGCAGGAGTTGGAATTGGTGCAGCGCTATTTGCCTTACATACAGGAAGAACTCAAAAACCCCTATTTGGTTTCAGTCTAAGTTTTAAGGAGGACGCACTACATGGAGCATACATTGGAGCGCGCCCCCTTACAGTTTCCCATTGGAACAATCATCAATGGCCCTGAGCAGTTGGTTTGTTGGGAATTTACTCGTTCTCCCCATCTGCTTATTGCCGGCGCATCTGGAAGCGGAAAGTCTACGTTTCTGCGTAGCGCTTTAGTGGAATTACTTGCACTTTGTCCAGGCGATTTGCTTAAACTTATAATAATCGACCCCAAAGGCGTTGAGTACTCGGGATATGACAGCGTTGAAAATATGCTGATGCCTGTCGTAAAGGATTATACAAAAGCAATTGGCGTACTTGCTGCTTTAGCTGTAGAAATTGAAAAAAGGTATGAGCTTTTTGCCCAAATTAAAGTACGGAACATTGAAAGTTATAATGAGGCAGTGAACGAATTTTCTGGGGCCGAGTCGATGCCTCATATTCTTGTCATAGCTGATAGTTTTGATATTGTTTTAACGGCACATAAAGATGAAGCAGAAGGTTACATAGAGCGCATTACACAGGCTGGTAGATCGGCGGGAGTACATCTTTTGATAACCACGCAAAGTGTGCCGGGTAAGAACTTTTTGTCACAGTTCCCGAGTAAGTTATGTTTTAGGATGCCCGAAAAGAGCGATAGCAAAAAAATTTTGGGAGGTACGGCATCTGAAAAACTCTTCAATGAAGGCGAAGCAATATTTTACTCGGCTGGAGTATTTCCGCGTGCGCAAGTAAAAACAGTTTTTAAAGAAGATTTAACTATTGATAAATTGTTGGAAGAAATCAAAGGAGAATCAGCCGCAAATTATAGTGAGGGTTTTATTCAAGAGACTAATAGATATGCTGCGCCGGTACAGAGTGAAGAAGTGGAATATGATGATAGCCAAGACCCAATGCTCAAAGCGGTTGTAGAGGTTGTCATCGACGCGGGACAGGCGTCTACTAGCCTTCTGCAGAGGCGGTTCAAATTGAGCTATGCCCGAGCAGCCCGCATCATGGACGAAATGGAACAACTTCACATTATCGGCCCATATGAAGGCTCGAAGCCCCGGCAAGTGCTCATTACTCGCCAGCAGTGGATTAAGATGATAATGCAAGAATCGCACAACGAAGCGCCACCGCAGGATGAGGATGTTCCCCAAAATCAATTGGCTGTTGAAGCGGGCGATTGCGATGAATCGAAAAACTCTTGCTGTGTCCCACAATTGACACTGCCAGGAGAAGAAGAGAACTCGGCACCTCCACAATTGTCGGCTTCGGACGCACCAAATCCAGCACCAATTTATGCGGTGAAGCGTCCCACAACAGAAAAGACAAAGCCAAAAGAGCGGTGCACATGGCTTCCCACGATAAAGTCATGCGATGGCATGACGGGAGAGCAGTTTGAGCACTTTTGTGCATCGCTTCTACGGGCGAATGGTTTTCGCAACGTAAAAGTGACGCAAACCAGTGGGGATTATGGTATTGACGTGCTTGCTCAGAAAGGCATGGACAGCTATGCGATTCAGTGCAAGTGCTACTCTTCCCCAGTGGGCAATCATGCAGTACAGGAAGCGTTTTCCGGCGCTGCGTATTATGGACATCGAATCCCTGTTGTGATGACAAATCAGGAATTTACTGCGGCGGCTATCGAAACGGCAGAGCGTATTGGCGTCCGGTTGTGGGGACGTTCTGAACTGGCACAAATGCGTAGTTATTGTGCGCCGCTTCCGTTTAGAATAATAGGCTCTATCTTTCGCTCAAGCCTTATAGTTTTGAAGCCTGTGTTACAGTTTTTATTTGGAAGACCGGCGGCTTTTATCGCATCATTACTCACAGTGCCGTTGCTATTTGATCTATTGATTCATGGCTACATCGGTTCAGAACCATCAAAAGAAGGGTTTTGGTTTGACTTTGGGATATTGGTTGCTGAGTGGATCGTAGTCCGATATGGGCTTTCTTGGATATGGAAGAAGATTTCTGGCGGGAAATAAAAGGTCCTTTATGTATGGATGCCTTAGAAAGGGAAACGATATGGATGAATTTGCTGCCCGCCCGGTAGCCGATATTCTGGCCCGGTACTCAACAGACAATCAGAATCCCGTGACTATCGACGTTCAGGTGGAAAAATGCCGTGAATGGTGTGAGCGCAATGGTTATCAGGTGGGAAAAATATTCTCCGATGAAGCTGTTTCCGGCATGAAAGAGACCCGTGCCGGTTATGAAGCCTGTATGATGCACTTGGGCATGGGCGGCGCGCAGCTTGTGGTTGTTTATGACCAAAGCCGTATGTTCCGCGAATTTACCGAGTGGTTTCAGTTCCGGAAAGACGTGGATATGCTGGGAGCACGGGTGGCCAGTGTGACGCAGCCAATGGTGGGAGGAGATCTTAAAGACCCCGCCGTATTCATCAATGAAGCTGCAACAGCGATGCTCAATCACGCGCAGGTTCTGATAACGCGCCAGAAAACAATAGATGCGCTGAAGCATAACGCTCGGGAGGGCAAATCCTCCGGCGGTAAGCCGCCCCTGGGGTACGATCTTGACAAGGACAAAAAGTATGTGGTCAATGAGCATGAAGCAGAGGCCGTGCGCCTTGTGTTTCAACTATTCGCACGGGGATTCAGTTACGGAGAAATCATAGACGAATTGAACAGCCGAGGATATCTTACAAAACGAGGCCAACCGTTCGGGAAAAACTCCATTTTTGACCTGCTCAAAAACGAAAAATACATCGGCCGCCTTGTTTACGGCGCCACCAAGGCGCAGGCGGACGGACGATGGAATAGTCACGCCAAAAGCAAAGAGGACGCTATTGTGGTTGAGAACGGTGTGCCGGCTATCATTGAACAAGAATTGTGGGAGCAGGTACAGTCCCGAATCCGAACACGCAAGGGGGCCGGCGGGAGATACAGTGCCAAGCGCGAATATCTGCTCACGGGTCGTGTATTCTGCGGCGACTGTGGCGCCAGCATGGTGGTGATGGGAAGCAAGGCATCCGGTTACCAATACTATGAGTGTAATAATAAGAGGCGCACACATACATGCAAAATGAAGAATGTTCGTACGGAGTGGCTGGAACAGACGGTCGCGGCCAGTATTAAGCAGATGCTGACTGAGCCGGCCAATATTGAAATGCTGGTTGATGTAGCACGCGACCAGGAGCGGCAAATCACTACCGAATACGATACGCGTCGGGCAGAGCTGGCATCCCGGTATACGCGCGTATGCCGTCAACTGGAAAATGGTGTTAACGCGCTTTTGGAAGGCGTGGTCAGCTCGGAGCTGAAAGAAAAGGTCAGGCGCTTGGAAGAAGAAAAGGCAGAAATCGAAGCAGAAACGGCAGAGCTGAATCAATATAAGGGCTATGTAGGGCTTGACGACGCTACGATTCGCCGCTGTGTAGAAAATGTGGCGAAGGTAGATATTAACACGTCCGAAGGATTAAAACTTATACTGGCCGTTGTAAGCCGCGTGAATATACACACTGATACCATCGAGATTAAAACATTGATTTCTATGGATGGAACAGATCCTGACCCAACGAAATCCAGACCGCAGCACCTGGAGTTGTTTCCTTCAGAAAGCGCAAGCGGTGAAAAGTACCATACAACACCCGAAAACGGGTCGGGTCACCAGATGAAAACCGCACTGTACAGCCAAAAACGGTTGTACAGTGCGGTTTTTTATGCATTTAAAATGCTGCGACAACGAAATGGGAACATCTTTTATGCCCTGTTCGTTTCCGTGCCGGCCAAACAGACCCGCATGGCAGGAAGAAAGGGCATGCTGCTATTTTTTACTTCAATAATTTTCCGCCTTGATTTCGGTATAGCTCTGGGAATGCCCGCATACAGGGCAAACTTCCGGCGAGCATGCGGCATACGTTACGTTTCCGCATACCATGCACACCCACACGGTGGGGCGCCCCTTACAAAAAACCTGGCAGTCCTCAATGTTGGCAGCCAGCTTGTTGTAACGCTGTTCATGCGTTTTTTCAATGTTCCCCACGCGGGTGAACAGTTCCGCCAGCTCCTCAAAGCCTTCACAGCGGGCGGTACGGGCAAATTCGGCATACATCTCGGTCCATTCATAGTGTTCCCCGGCTGCCGCGTCCCGCAGGTTTTCCAGCGTGCCGGGCACTTCGCCGCCGGAAAGATGCTTAAGCCAGATCTCGGCATGTTCCTGTTCATTGCGGGATGTTTCATCAAAGATGTTCCCCATCTGCTCGTAGCCGTCTTCACGCGCACGCAGCGCATAGATCTTATATTTTGCACAAGCGTGCAGCTCGCCCGAAAATGCGGTCTGCAGATTTTTCCACGTCTGACTGTGTTGCAGTTCCATGGTCAATGCCTCCCGTTATATTGATGTGCCGCAAGACGGCAAAGCGCCGTCAAACCATTGTATGCGGCGGTACCCGGTTCTGACCATGCGCACGGGCACCTTAAAAGGACGGGACAGAAAAAGCCCTGCCAGATCCCAAAAGGATCTGGCGGGGCTTCAGCATTTGGAGCATTGTTCCCGGCAAGCCGCCTCACATCGAAAGAGGCGTTCCTTCGACACGCGGGCCGTCGGAATATAAAAATACGGTCTGCCGTCGTCGGTGCGCAGCAGAGGGATAACGGTCTCCTGTTTATAAGCCTGTGTGCGCTTCCTCAAAATGCTCAAAACGCGGCAGGAATCTGTGATAATGGGGCAAGATTTCCACGTCTGTCAGACAAAGCCCGGTGGTGTCCAACAAGCCGGCGGATTTATCATTTCCGGTGTGCAGCGGGCGATGAATGCAATGGAACACTGCATTACAAAGCGGCCGGCGCTGCAGCCGATCAGCCGTTTTTCATCCTTTAAAAATTCCTCCAATATTGATTCTGCGCCGCAGGCACGCCAGCTTTTCAGCAAGTAAAACGGATTACCGCCCAAAAAAGACGGCCGCGTTATAGTCGGCAAAAGACCGTGCCGGACTGTCGTCAAAATCGAAATACTCTGCCGCAAGGCCAAGGGCATCCAGTTCCTTTAAACGTTGGAATACATGCCGGTCCTGCTCTTTATAACCCAAAGAGGCCGTAGTGACGAGTGGGCCCATTGCATCCACGGGCGTACCTGAATGCGGACCGCCTTCAGCAAGGCGGGAGAAGTAAGGGCGTTGAACGATAAAATCAACATTGTGCTCCCCTCCCCCCGTGAACAGCAAAATGAAATTCAATTCTTGCAGGTACATGGACCGGACGCTGCAGCTGCTCTTAGGCATCCAGCACCAGCACACGGATATCCTCCGGGCTGCGGACGAGATAGGACGCGCCCGCGCCGCACAGCTCGTCCCCGGTGCGGAAGCCCCACAGAACGCCGCAGCCCGCAAGCCCGGCATTGCGGGCCGTTTCGATGTCCACGCCGCTGTCCCCCACATACAGCACCTGCTGCGCCGAAAGGCCGAAGGCGGCGCGCATGCCGTTCACAAGATGCGGGTCGGGCTTCGTGGGGGTGCCCAGCGTATGGCCGGCCACTGCGTCAAACAGACCCGGAAAATAATGGCTGACAACGCTTTTGGTGAGAGCATCCTCCTTATTGGACACGACGCCCAGTTTTACGCCTGCGCCGTGCAGCGCGGCAAGCAGGGCGGGGATGCCGGGATACGGAGCCGTAGCGTCCTCCTTGTGCGCGTCGTAATAAGGGAAAAACAACCGGGCTGCCTGCGCCTGCGTAGCTTTGTCCCGGTGCCCGGGAGGAAGAAAACGCTCAATCAGCTTGGGAATGCCGTTGCCCACCATGTATTTGTATTCTTCTTCCGTATGGGGCGCAAAGCCCATTTCGGCCAGCGTATGATTGGCCGCGGCGGCAAGATCGCCGATGGTGTTCAGCAGCGTGCCGTCAAGATCGAATATCACAGCTCGATACAAAAGGATCAGCTTCTTTCAAGAATGAGAATAAAACGCGGTGCGGTTCCTGCACAGCGGCGGAAAAGCACGGTGACGCCGCTCACAGCGTGAACGGGATTTCCCGCGCCAGATATTGCAGTACGCCGCGCACGCGGTACTGCAGCCCGCAGGGCAGGTGCACCCGCACGTCGCACCGTCCGCCGCTGACGGAAAATGGGTTTTCCAGCAGCGTATAGGAAAGATCCGGCGTGAACACACAAACCTCATGCCGGGTAAAAAAACGGGTATAACATACGGACAGCGTGCGGTTGGCGTTTTTGTGCAGGCCTTCACGGAAAAAGCCCTCCAACGAAACCAGCAGCCCAGCGAGGGCAAGCACCACCGGTACGAAAAGCATGGGCAGAATCTGCGGCATTGCGTAAGAGGCCACGCCGCACAGCGCCAAAGAAAGAGCGAGCAGCGTGCCGGGCTGCCAAAGATACTGCACCGGGCTTTTGCGTGCAGGCATGCACAGCGGACCGTCCGGCGGGCAGAAGTTGGGCAGCAGGCGCTCCACTGTCCGCTCTTCCCCTTTTTTATAGACCAGCACGGGCAGATCGCCTCCGCGGAAGCTGCCTGCGGAAAGGTATACCGGATAGCGCCGCAGAAGGCGCGCCGGCGGCGTAACGCACACATCGCAGGCGGACACACAGGCCACCAGGATACGCCGCTCGATGAGCGTGACAAAGCCACCTTTGCTGATGATGACTCCGCCGTTCCGGCATACCTTAAAGCCTGCCGTGTGCAGCAGCGCATACAAAAAGGTGAATCCCGTCACGGCAAAGCCCAGCGTTACCAGAAAAGCCAGGCCCGTGGGCAGATACCGCGCCGCAAACAGCTCGGCCTCATGAAAAGTGTCCAGCGCGATTTGCTGGAAATTCTGCCCCAGAACCTCATCCAGCTGTTTCACACCCCACAGGGCAAAAGCGCTGCTGGTGATGATATTGGCACTCAGCATCACGAAGCTCAGACGTTCAAAGCCCGTGGGCTCGAATACGGACGTATCGCTGCGCACAGGCAGAAGAACATCCGCCACCGCAGCCGCGTCCTTTTTATGAAGAAACATGGAATAACTTTTGGGCGAGGCGTTCGTTTTGAAATACAGCGTTATACGGCTTGCGCCCAGCATGCGGCAGTACAAAGGGCGGGCGATCTCCAGCGCCGCGATGCTGGCTCTGCCGAAGGTGTGATAGCTGCGGTAAAACACGCCCTGCGTCACCTTTACGGCGCCGTCCTCCAGCCGGAAGGCTGTGGCACGCCAAAGAGCCAGCGCCGCAGCAGCGCAGGCCAGCAGGATAACGGCGTCCTGCCGGAGCGCCGCCCAAAGGCTGTCCAGGTCGAACGCAAGCAGCGCCTGAAGCATCGGTACCAAGCACAGCAGCAGGCCGTACCGCAGATAATGGACCGCAAAAATGATATGGAACCGGCGTTGCCTGTTCACAGCAGCTTCCCCCCGTGCGTCAGCTTGGCGGAAAGGCACTCCGCGTCCGCCTTGCGCATACCGGGCACCAACGTGGTGCAGCCGCTGGAGTACAGGAAGAACAGGCAGGTGCCCGTCATGCGCTGCAGCGGCGTCTGCACGATGTGGCAGCCCGCAAGGAACCGCAGCGGGATGCGCCGCGTTACGGGAAACAGCAGGCCGCGCCGAAGCGTCAGATGGTTGCCGCCCACACGCACGCAGGACGAAGCCAGCCGCGGCGCCAGCACACCGAAGCACGCCGCAAGCCACAGCAGAAATACCGCCAGCGTCGGCGTAAAGAAATTTTTCCAGAACGGCAGGCACAGCATCGCGCCCAGTGCGGCGCACCAGCCGCTGACGATGGCGGCGCCGTGCCGCGGGACAGAAAATTCCATAGATCTTCCTTTCCGCCGAAACCGGGAGCCGCCCGTGCGGGGCTATTTTACGTCCGCCAGGTTCCAGCTTTGTGCCAGCTCGTGGAACGCCGTGTTTTTGGCCAGCACCACGACTTTATCGTTCACCAGGATCTGCGTATTGCCGCGAGGGACGATCAGCTCACCGTCCCGCGTGATGGAAATGACCACCGCATCCTTGGGGATGACAAGCTCAGCCAGCGTTTTCCCCGCATGGGCGAAGCCCTGTGGAATGAGCACCTCGGTGAGCGAGGCCGTCCCCCCCGCAAGGCTGAGCAGTTGCTGGATGGCCGCCGTCTCCACCTCGCGCTCGATGAGGTGCGTCAGGTTATCGGTAGCGCTCACGGCAATGTCCACGCCCAGTTTTTTCAGCACTGCGGCGTTTTTGGGGTTGTTCACCCGGGCCACCGTGCGCTTGACCTTGAACACCTGCTTTGCAAGCTGGCATACGATCAAATTGTCTTCGTCCCGGCCCGTTACCGCAACCATGGCGCTGCAGTGAGCCACGTCCGCACTTTCCTGCACTTCGGCAAAAGTGCCGTCGCCGCACACCACGGTCAGGTCCAGGCTGTCGGCCACCTTGCGGCACATGGCCGGGTCGTCCTCGATGAGCACCGGCGTGTGGCCGTGCTCCAGAAGGGTCTTGGCAAGATAGTAGCCCACTTTGCCTCCGCCCACGATACAAACACGCATATTTTTGTACTCCTTATGATGTTTCCCCGCATGGGCCGCTATCCGCGGCGGCGGGAGTATTCCTCAGTCCGCCAGTTCCGCAAACAGGATCTTATCATCCACATGCAGCGTAGGCTGGGTGTTGGCAAGTTCCATCGTGCCGTTGGCGCGCAGCACGCCGAATACCATCATGCCCGCCCGGGGCGGCTGTACGGACGAAAGCGGACGGTTCCACTGATGCTTCGCGGCAGGTACAGCTGAAAAATTTGCCGTGGAGGAACCGAACATCACGCACTGGTCCTCGTCGTCCTCCTCCTGCAGAATACCCGCCAGCAGGCCTTGGGCCGTCAGATTGGTGCCGCACACGATGCGCAGGCCAAAGCGCTCGGTGTAGACCTCTTTGCGGGAGGGCTCGGCCACGCGGGCGATGACGTGCTTCACACCGAACAGCTCGCGCGCGATCTGCGCTACCATCAGATTGATGTTGTCATCCTTGGTGACGGCGGCCACGGCGTCGCAGGCCTCAATGCCCGCACTGCGCAGTACATCGCCGTCGATGGGCACGCCCGCCACGGCCATGCCGGAAAATGGCGGCTCCAGTTCATTGAGCAGAGCCAGATTGGCGGCATCTTCGTCCAGCACGGAAACATCGTGCCCCAGCCGCTCCAGCACATGTACCAGCCTGCGGCCCACGCGGCCGCAGCCTACGATCAGGATATTCATAGCTTGTCTCCTTCGGTCTCCGCCGGGACGGAGCCCGGAGGCCCGCGCCGCGCGGACAATGGCGCGGCCGTGCGGCGGCGCTCTGCCCTCATTATACCCGTTCCCCGGCGGGGTTGCAACCGATACACATTTATGCTTTGCAGTTTTGCCGCGCCTGTGCTATAGTATCAGTGTATAAAAACAGCGGTTTTCCGCCGCGCGGCGGAAAGCTCCGAAGGCTTCATCCGATGCCGCAGGCGCGAACGGAAAGGCCGCGGAGCGCCGGCCGGGCCCGGGAAAGCGTTCAGCGCCCGTCCGCGGCCTTGGCTGTGCGCCGTTTTTGGTACATTGCGGCTAGTTAAAAAGTACCGCGTCTATTGTACATGGGATACGGTGGGGAAAAAAGCAAAAAAAGGAGAGGAACACCATGCAATTGAACAGCGAATCCGTACTGAAAGGCGCTGAACGTGCGCCGAACCGGAGCCTTTTTTATGCTCTGGGTTATACTGATGAAGAAATCAACCGTCCGTTGATCGGCGTTGTGAGCGCGTACAGCGAGATCGTACCCGGCCATGCTCATTTGGACAAGCTGGCCGAGGCTGTCAAGGCGGGCGTGCGCATGGCGGGCGGTACTCCTATCCTAGTACCGTCCATCGGTGTGTGCGACGGAATCGCCATGGGCCATATCGGTATGAAGTATTCCCTGCCCAGCCGTGAGCTGATCTGCGACAGCGTGGAGACGATGGCGCGCGCCCACGGGTTTGACGGCTTGGTACTGGTGCCGAACTGCGACAAGATCGTGCCCGGCATGCTGATGGCCGCGGCCCGGCTGAATATCCCGTCCATTGTCGTCAGCGGCGGGCCGATGCTCTCGGGCCGGCAGGGCGCGCGCCATGTTTCGCTTTCCCAGATGTTCGAGGCGGTGGGGAGCTACAAGGCCGGCATCATCGGCGAAGACGTGCTGGACGATTACACCAAAAACACCTGTCCCGGCTGCGGCAGCTGCTCGGGCATGTATACGGCCAACAGCATGAACTGCCTGTGCGAAGCCATTGGCATGGCGCTGCCCGGCAACGGAACCATCCCCGCGGTATACGCGGCGCGCACGCAGCTGGCAAAGCATGCGGGCATGCGCATCATGGGCCTGGTGCGGGACGGGGTGCGTCCCCGGGACATTCTGACGCCGGCGGCATTCAGAAACGCGCTGGCCACGGATATGGCGCTGGGCTGCAGTTCCAACAGCGTTTTGCACCTGCTGGCCATTGCCAACGAGGCCGATGTGCCTATGAGCCTAGAGACTTTCAATGAAATGAGCGCGAAGGTGCCCAACTTCTGCCACCTTGCCCCGGCCGGCCCCACCCATATTGAGGACCTGTACGCCGCGGGCGGCGTGCCCGCTGTCATGGCGCAGCTGGCCGGGCTGGGCCTGCTGGATACCAGCCTGCCCACTGTGACGGGCAAAACCGTGGGCGAGAACATTGCAGGCGCGCAGAACCGCGATACAAACGCCATCCGTCCCGCGGACTACCCGTACAGCAAGACGGGAGGCATCGCCGTGATGTGGGGCAACATTGCGCAGAACGGCTGCGTGGTGAAGCGCAGCGCGGTCGCGCCCGAGATGCTGGTGCACAGCGGTCCCGCGCGGGTGTTTGACGGTGAGGAAAGCGCCATCGACGCCATTTACAACGGCCGCATCCACCCGGGAGATGTGGTGGTCATCCGATACGAAGGCCCGGTGGGCGGCCCCGGTATGCGCGAGATGCTCAATCCCACCAGCGCGCTGGCGGGCATGAAGCTGGACAAATCCGTGGCGCTCATCACCGACGGACGCTTCTCGGGCGCGTCCCGCGGCGCGTCCATCGGACATGTGGCGCCTGAGGCCGCCGTGGGCGGAAATATCGCGCTCATCGAGGAGGGCGACGTCATCGATATCGACATCCCGGGCGGGCGTATCGGCGTGCGCGTGGACGACGATACGCTGGCGCGCCGCCGCGCGGCATGGACGGCTCCTGCACCTAAGGAGACCACAGGCTGGCTGGCGCGCTATGCAAAGCTGGTGTCGGGCGCAAACGAAGGCGCCGTGATGCAGAAATAAGATTTTCCGCACAGAAAAAACAGCGGCCGGGAAGTATCCGGCCGCTGTTTTTCATCCCAACGATTCCCCCGGCCGCAGCCCGCGTGAAAAGCGGCCGCATGGCCTGAAAAAATATCCTGTGGATGTTCTTAAGTTTCCGGCGGCGGAGATTGCATCTGCTCCGCGCCCGCCTGCCGCGGGTCCGCCGTGCAGGGCCGCTCCGCCTCCAGCACAAGCTGTGCAAAGCCCTGATAGGTATAATCCGCGTCCGGTCCCCGGTAAGGGGCCACCGCGTTGAAAAAGCAGCTCGGCAGCTCGCCTTCCCGCAGGCATTTCCCAATGCAGGGCGTGCAGCCCCTGTCGTGGTTCACGGGGTTCAGCGGACATTTTGTGTCCCGGCAGGTGCAGAAAGCAACGTTCATTCCGAAAAGCTCCTTTCCAAAACGGCAGATGCCGCCGCAGGGGTGCGGCCGTTCTGTCTGACAGAACAGGGACTGCCGTTTTCCGTGCTCCGCGTGTTGAAACTGTTTAAAACCGGCCCGCGTCCCGCAGGGCTTTCACCTTCAGTACAGCGGCTACGGTCTTACTGTCGGTGATCTCACCGGAGAGAACCATTTCCGCGGCCTTGTCCAGCGGCAGCGTGAACACCGAGAGAAATTCGTCCGCGTCCAGGTGCTGTCCCACGGGAGAAAGGCCCTTGGCCGCATACAGGTAAATGATCTCGCTGCAATATCCGCAGGTGGGAATGATATACCCCAGGTCCCGGTATTCGGCGGCGGCAAGGCCCGCTTCCTCGCCCAGCTCACGCTTGGCGGCTTCCAATGGGTCCTCCCCCTTTTCCAACTTGCCGGCAGGAATCTCGATCAATTCCCGGTCCAGCGCGTAGCGGTACTGGCGCACCAGATAGATCTCACCCTCGTCGTTGAGCGCTGCAACGCCCGCACCGCCGTGATGGCGTACCACCTCCCGGGTGCTGGTGCCGCCGTTTTCCAGTTCCACCCTGTCCAGCGTCACGGTGATGACGCGTCCCTCGAATTTTGTCTCGCTCGAAAGCCGTTTTTCAAAATGTGCCATCATGCATCCTCTTCTTCGTCGTCATCATTTTCGGGGTTCAGCTCCGGAGCGCGGGTGCATTTTACCTTGCCCACTCTCCGGTCCTCCACTTCCAGCACTGTGAATTCCAGCCCGCCGTATTCCAGCGTCACATCTTCCCCCGCTGCGGGGATACGGCCCAAGCGGTCGATGATCAGGCCGCCCACGGTATCGAAATCGGCCTCGCCGTCCTCGTCCTCATCGGGCGGTTCCAGGCCGAAGGCCTCGAACACTTCCTCCAGGTCCGCGCTGCCTGCGGCAACAAACCCGTCCTCGGTGGCCACAAGGTCCTCGTCCTCGTTGTCAAATTCGTCCTGGATGTTGCCCACGATCTCCTCCAGGACGTCCTCCATCGTGGCAAGTCCGCTGGTGCCGCCGTATTCGTCCACCACCACGGCGATCTGCGTGTGCTTTACCTTAAAATCCACCAGCAGTTCCTGGGCGCGGCAGGCTTCCGGCACGAACATCGCGCCGCGCATGAACCGGCTCACCGGGGCCTGCGCCTTTTCCGGCGTGTCCCAAAGCGCGAACAGGTCCTTCACATACAAAATGCCGACAATGTCGTCCAGTGACTTGCGGTATACCGGGAGGCGCGAAAATCCGTGCTCCAGAGAAAGGCGTACCGCGTCGGCGGCGGGCGTGTTTTCCTCCACGCTTACGATCTCGGTACGGTGGGTCATCACGTCGCCTGCCGTCACGTCGTCCAGCTCGAAGATGTTGGTGATCATCTTCTTCTGGCTTTCGTCTATCAGATCGTGCTCCTCCACGTCGTCCACGAAAGAGAGCACATCCTCCTCTGTTACGTCGGACTGGGCCGAGAGCCCCAGCGCCTTGAACACCAGCTTCGCGGGAGCGGCCAGCGGCGCACCCAGCATACAGGCGGCCGTGAAGCCGCTTTTCTCCTTTATGCGGCCCTTCGCCCGGCCAAGGCTGTACAGCAGCACGGCCAGCGCGGCCAGCGCCGCCAGGCACAGAAGCGTCCACCAGGGAGCCTGTGCAAAAATGCGAAGAAAGCCGTAAACAAAAAATCCGCACGCAAACACAAATGCCGCGCAAAGCCCGGCCATCCTGTCGGAAAAACCAAGGATGCCGCTCTGCTGCCGCTCCGGTTCGCTTGCGGACACTGCGCCCGCGCGGTAAGCCGCCGCAAGCGCGCCAAACGTGGAAGCTGTTGCGATGAGGATACTAAGACCATCAGGGTCCATCTGAAAAAAACTCCTTCTTTCCGCCCGCCGCCGGAGCGCGGGCCATAGAATGCGGGCGCATAAGCCCGGATATTTACCTTATAATATACTGGATTGAAAGCGGCGTGTCAAATGCGGGGCGTAAAATCCGTGTAAAAGGAGGCGCATGGAGGTGTGAAGGTGGGATTTTTTTGTAAAAATGGCCGCGGTTCCCCATAAAAATCCCCTGCCCCTTGTTTACTTTCCCGCAAAACTTTGCTACAATAATGACGAGCGTAATGCAGAAACGATGCCCCCGCAAAACGCCTGTTTCTGCTCACACCACCCCCCGCCCGGAATCATCTGCCGCCGCGGGGGAATAAAGAAAGAACCGGAGGAAGAAAAATGCCAAGATCCAAGAAATCTATGGACGGCAACACCGCTGCGGCTCATGTAGCCTATGCGTTTACCGAAGTTGCCGGCATCTACCCCATCACCCCGTCGAGCCCCATGGCCGACCAGGTGGACCAGTGGTCCGCCCTGCACCAGAAGAACATCTTCGGCACCGAAGTGAAAGTTGTTGAGATGCAGTCCGAGGCGGGCGCGGCCGGCACCGTGCACGGCTCCCTGGCTGCCGGCGCGCTGACCACCACGTTCACCGCGTCCCAGGGCCTGCTGCTGATGATCCCCAACATGTATAAGATCGCCGGTGAGCTGCTGCCCGCCGTGTTCCATGTTTCCGCCCGTACCGTGGCCAGCCATGCGCTGAACATCTTCGGCGATCATTCCGACGTATATGCCTGCCGCCAGACGGGCTTTGCCATGCTGGCCGAGTCCAACCCGCAGGAGGTCATGGACCTGGCTGCTGTGGCGCACCTGGCCACGCTGGAGAGCCGTGTGCCGTTCATCAACTTCTTCGACGGCTTCCGTACCAGCCACGAGATCCAGAAGATCGAGGTCTGGGATTACGACGACCTGAAGGAAATGACGGACATGGAAGCGGTGAAGGCGTTCCGCGCCCATGCGCTGAACCCCGAGAACCCCGCTATGCGCGGCTCCCACGAGAACGGCGATATCTTCTTCCAGCACCGTGAGGCCTGCAATAAGTTCTACGAGGCCGTGCCCGGCATTGTGGAAAAATACATGGGCAAGGTGAACGCGAAGCTGGGTACCAACTACCAGCTGTTCGAGTACTACGGTGCTCCCGACGCAGACCGCGTCATCATCGCCATGGGCTCCATCTGCGACGTGGCCGAGGAAGTCATTGATTACCTCACCGCCAAGGGCGAGAAGGTCGGTCTGGTGAAGGTCCGCCTGTACCGTCCGTTCGCGGCCGACAAGCTGCTGGCCGCCATTCCGGCCACCGCGAAGAAGATCGCGGTGCTGGACCGCACCAAGGAGCCGGGCGCTCTGGCCGAGCCGCTCCATCTGGACGTTATGGCCGCGTTCCGCGAAGCGGGCCGCGAGGGCACCATCATCGGCGGCCGCTATGGCCTGGGCAGCAAGGATACCCCGCCGTCCAGCGTGTTTGCCGTATATGAAGAACTGGCGAAGGACGCTCCGAAGGAGCGCTTCACACTGGGCATCAACGACGACGTCACCTACCTCTCTCTGGAGGAGAAGCCCGCGCCCAACACGGCTGCCGAAGGCACCGTCGAGTGCAAGTTCTGGGGCCTGGGCGGCGACGGCACGGTCGGCGCCAACAAGAACTCCACCAAGATCATCGGCGACCATACCGACAAATATATCCAGGCCTACTTCCAGTATGACTCGAAGAAGACCGGCGGCGTGACGATCAGCCACCTGCGCTTCGGCGACAAGCCCATCCGCGCGCCGTACTATATCAACAAGGCCGATTTCGTGGCATGCCACAACCCGTCCTACGTCATCAAGGGCTACAAGATGGTCAACGACGTAAAGCCGGGCGGCGTGTTCATGATCAACTGCCAGTGGACGCCGGAAGAGCTGGATCACCACATGCCCGCCGAGGCGAAGCGCTATATCGCCAAGAACAATATCCAGCTGTATACCATCAACGCCATCGACAAGGCCATCGAAATTGGCCTGGGCAAGCGCACCAACACCATCCTTCAGTCCGCCTTCTTTGCTTTGGCAGGCGTGCTGCCGAAGGAAGACGCGCTGAAGTTCATGAAGGAAGCGGCCTACAAGTCCTTTGCCAAGAAGGGCGACGCCATCGTCGAGATGAACTACAAGGCCATTGACGCGGGCTTTGACGCTTTCGTCAAGATCGACGTGCCGGCTTCCTGGGCCGACGCGAACGACGCCGAGGGCGACCACGAGCTGGCCGGCAACCCCGCCACCGTCAAGATGGTCAAGGAGATCCTGTTCCCGGTCGACAAGATGGACGGCGACAGCCTGCCGGTTTCCGCTTTCGTGGACCATGTGGACGGCCAGTTCGAGCAGGGTGCTTCCGCATATGAGAAGCGCGGCGTTGCCGTGAGCGTGCCCGAGTGGGATGTTACAAAGTGCATTCAGTGCAACCAGTGTGCCTATGTCTGCCCGCATGCCACCATCCGTCCGTTTGCTTTCTCCGCCGAGGAAGTTGCCGCCGCCCCCGCCGCGCTGAAGGTGAAGCCGATGACCGGCAAAGGCTGCGAGAACTACCAGTTCGGCATGACGGTCTCTCCGCTGGACTGCATGGGCTGCGGCGTCTGCGTCGACGTCTGCCCGGCCCCCGGCAAGGCGCTGAAGATGATGCCTCAGGAGAGCCAGCTGGCCCAGCAGGAAGTGTTCGACTATGCTGTAGCCAACGTGGGCAAGAAAGAGGGCATGATGGCCGAGACGACCGTCAAGGGTTCTCAGTTCAACCAGCCGCTGCTTGAGTTCTCCGGCAGCTGCGCGGGCTGCGCCGAGACCAGCTACGCCCGCCTGATTACCCAGTTGTACGGCGAGCGTATGTATATTTCCAACGCCACCGGCTGTTCGTCCATCTGGGGCGGCCCGGCCGCAACGTCCCCGTACACCCGCAACCGTCTGTCCGGCAAGGGCCCGGCCTGGGCAAACAGCCTGTTCGAGGACAACGCAGAGCACGGCTTCGGCATGTATCTGGGCCAGAAGACCATCCGCGAGAGCCTGGCCGACAAGACCCGTGCGCTGATCGCTGTTGAGTACGCGCTGCCCGACCTGAAGGCCGCTGCGCAGGAATGGCTGGACACTATGGAGGACGGCAAGCTGAACCCTGCCGCCGCCGATAAGTATATTGCCGCGCTGGAGAACGGCGTGCTGACCGTAGAGGAAGGCATCACGTTCCTGGAGAGCGCCGAGGGCAAGGCGAAGTTCGGCGACAACGCCGCGTCCATGCTGGAGCATATGAAGAGCCTGAAGGCTGCCGGCAAGGCCACCTGCGACTGCGAGGCCTGCACGCTTGCGGCTGAAATTCTGGAGCAGAAGCAGTACCTGGCCAAGAAGTCCGTCTGGATCTTCGGCGGCGACGGCTGGGCCTATGATATCGGTTTCGGCGGTCTGGACCACGTGCTCGCTTCCGGCGAAGACGTGAATGTCATGGTCTTTGACACCGAGGTTTACTCCAACACCGGCGGCCAGGCCTCCAAGGCCAGCCAGATCGGTCAGGTGGCTCAGTTCGCCGCGGCGGGCAAGGCCATCGGCAAAAAGAATCTGGCCGAGATCGCCATGAGCTACGGCTACGTGTATGTGGCGCAGATCGCCATGGGCGCGGACAAGAACCAGACCATCAAGGCCATCACGGAGGCCGAGAGCTATCACGGCCCGTCCCTCATCATTGGCTATGCCCCCTGCGAGATGCACGGCGTCAAGGGCGGTATGACCAACTGCCAGAATGAGATGAAGCGCGCCGTTGAGGCTGGCTACTGGAACATGTTCCGCTTTGATCCGCGCAAAAAGGCCGAGGGCAAGAACCCGTTCACCATCGACAGCAAAGCGCCGACGGCGGACTACAAGGAATTCATTGAGAGCGAGACGCGTTACAGCCGCCTGCAGCGCGCCTTCCCCGAGCGTGCGCAGGTGCTGTTCGACAAGGCAGCCGACGCCGCGAAGGACCGCTACGAGTACCTGGGCAAGCTTGCCAAGCTGTACGAATAATCGGCACAAGCGAAGTAAAGCAGAGAGCGCCCCGCACCGAAAGGTGCGGGGCGCTCTTTTAATCAAAAAAGAGACATTATGCTTTTTTGATTTCTTTTGCGATAACCTCCAGAAATTCCGAAAGCTGCGGCTTTCCAGCGGGAAACAATACTTTTTGACGACCGCGAGCGCTGGAATCGTCGGTATCCCATGCGCTGTTTCGTGCGGCTTCCATTTCCCGGCGTACTGCTTCTGGCGTGGTCCCATTTCTCTCAGCAATTGTTTTAGTCAATTCTTCTAAATGTTTGCTGTCCATTCTATTTCCTCCTTTCTTTACTATAATAGTCCAATTGCGACTAAATTTTAATAGTCACAATAAGACTAGGGTATAGTAAAGATGGGTGAAGGCAATGGATTTGACGCGCATCCGCGCGCTGCGAGAGGATAACGATAAGACTCAGCAGGAAATAGCGGACTTGTTATGCATTAAGCAGACCACATATTCAAAGTATGAATTGGGCCGTGTCGCGATTCCCATCGACGCGTTGATGACGCTGGCCGATTTTTACGGGGTATCCTTGGATTATCTTGCGGGGCGTTCCGATGAAAAAGGAAAATAAAAAAGCCAACGTTCTTCGAAGAGAAAAACGCTGGCTTTTGTTTTTTAAAGCTAATTATTGCACATTGGCCGTGCACGCCGTTTTTTTCAGGGAGAGGAAAAACACCACAAGCCCTGCGCCCAGGCAGATATGTCCCAGCCCCGCGACGCCGGAGATTGCCACGTCCATCCCGCGGGAAAGCGGAAGCGCCAGTACCTGCGCCGCGCCGCGCACGGCCAGCATTACCGCCGTCACGCAAAGCCCGGTATTGTACAGCCCGTAGAACAGCCGGAAGTTTCTTTCCCGGGCCCAGTCAAGCTCTTTGGAAAACAGCGCGGCAAGCAGGAAAAACACCGTTCCCAGCAGGAACAGGTGCGTGTGTACCAGGCCCAGCGCCGTGCGCCCGGAAAACCCGTTGAATTTTGTGAATTCACGGTAGAATACGCCGCCGGCCATCGCGGCCAGAGCGTAAATGAATGCGGTGTTCAGCAATTTTTTCATTTGACAGTCTCCTTCCTTTTACGATGCATATCCGAAAAGCCCATCCAGACCACCCACACATAAGCGCAGGTCTTGGGGATCATGAGCATGCCCACGAGCGGAACGACGTCGGCCCACAGCACCACCGGGATATAGAACGCGAAGCTGAGCACGATGGCCAGCCACATCCAGCGGAAGGCCCTGTCCCCCGTCTGCCGCGCGCCGCGCAGGAATACCACGATGACCAGCGCGCCCAGCAGTGCGAACGGAACGTTGCGCCAGATGCCCCAGGACAGCGGCGGGTTCGCCGAAAGCCACGCATTCTGCGGGAACAGGCACAATCCGATGCGTGCCGCGGCCAGCGCGTATACGGCGCCCGTCAGCGCCCGGATGTGCAGGCCATAGCGCCGTTTTCCAATATGGTAAAGAATAACGTAAAATATTGTCATTGTAATGGACGTGATGAATTTGCCCGCTCCCAGTGCTGCCGCGTGGGCCGCCAGGCCGTCGGTACACAGCGCCCAGGCCCGGGGCACCAGATGAAATGCATCGCCGCAGCCCAGAATGACGGCCATCCAGCCGAATAATTTCGTTTCCCGGTCCTGCGCACTTTTTACCATGATACACCCCAGCGTCACCACCGTGACAAGATAGGCGGCGTCGAACAGAGTTTCCATAATTGCCTGCATATGCTTCTCTCCAATCTGAACGATGTTCATTTTAATGAGTGTATTTCCCCGCACCCGGCTGCCCGGGCACGGGGAATTTTCCTTTTTCAGTGCAAGGCCCGCACTGCCTGCATCAATAAATCAGGCGGCAGACGACTTCCTGCAAAAACGAGGCGTCCTCTCTGTCCGCCCGCAGCATCGACATCATCGTGCCGAATACGAAGGATACGAATTGCTCACGGGTGAAAGCCTCCGTAAATGCGCCGGGCCGCACACGGGCATCCCTGGCAAGTACAGCCAGCATGCCCGCTCGAATGTGCTCCCAATACTGCATTTCCAGCGCTTTTCCCTGCTGGCGCTCGGCCTCGTTCAGGCTTGCCAGCTCCCGCAGGAAGGTGTGCTCAAACTGGGCCAGATGCGTGCGCAGCGCGGTATAGATCTGCCCGCATACGGCGCTGAAATCCGAGCCATGGGTAAAATCACAGGAGAGGCCGCCGTGGAACACGCGTTTCCAAAAATCTTCAATCACAGCCAGCACAAGGTCCGCCTTGGCGGGATAATAATTGTATACAGTGCCGACAGACACGCCGCACATGGCGGCCGTGCGGCGGATGCTGATGTGTCCCAGCCCGTCCCGCCGCGCGATCTCCCGCGCGGCTTCCAGAAGCGCCTGCCGGGACGTCGCAGTTTTATTCATCGAGTTCGACCTCCAAACTGAACAATGTTCATTTTATTCCCTTTCTTTCCGCCTGTCAATCCCTTTTCCGCAATTTGCCGCCAAAGAATCCCCTTTGTTTTGCGGCCCGAATCGTGTATAATAAAAAGTGCGCGGCGGCGTTTGGGTGCCGGAGCAACGCGCGGCACCCGCGCAGACAGTGCGGGCGGTGTGTGGAAAGGGAGGCGTCTGTTTTATGAAAAAAGAAAAGCAGCAAAAGAGGCCGAAGCGCACGAAGGCCCAGCGCGTACAGGCGCTCAAGACCTTTGCCGTGGATACGGTATACGATGTTGTGGGCAGTATCCTGTTTGCTATCGGCGTTTATACGTTTGCCAAATCAGCGGATTTTGCGCCCGGCGGCGTGTCGGGCCTGGCGCTGATCTGCAATTATTTGTGGGATCTGCCCATCGGCACGATGACCCTTATCATCAACATTCCCATCATCATCATCAGCTATAAGGTGGTGGGGCGCAAGTTTCTGCTCAAGAGTTTCAAGACGATGGTCATTTCCACGTTGTTTTTGGACCTTGTGTTCCCGCTGACGCCGCTGTACACGGGCAACAGTTTCCTGGCGGCCATTTTTTCCGGTGTGTTTATGGGCGCAGGTCTGGCGCTGATCTATATGCGCGGCTCGTCCACCGGCGGCACGGATTTCCTCATCGTCACCATCAAAAAGCTTAAGCCGCATTTCTCCATGGGCCAAGTGACGCTGATGACGGACCTTGTTGTCATCGTGCTGGGCGGTTTTGTGTTCGGCAACATCGACGCAGTGCTGTACGGCGTTATCTCCACCTATGCGGCGTCGGTGATCATTGATAAGATCATCTACGGCGCGGGCAGCGGCAAGCTGGCCATCATCATCACCACCGACGGCTATGCCACTGCGAAGAAGATCGATGAGGAAACGGGCCGGGGTGCAACGCTTATCAAGGCCATCGGTACGTATTCGGGCATTGAGCGGCATCTTATTCTGTGTGCCTGCGGCAAGGCGGAGATATTCAAGGTGCGCAACGCGGCCCATGCAGTGGACCCCAACGCCTTTGTGATGATCACCGAGGCCAGCGAGGTGTTCGGCGAGGGCTTCACCCCGCCGGAGCTGGACCAATAGCCCGGCAGAAAAGCATATTTTGGCTGCGCTCCGTGTTTTCGGCGGGGTGCGGCCTTTTTTGTGCGGCACGGGAGAGTCCCGGCGGGCGGTATGCCGCCGGCTTTGGTTACCCCGCACAAAAAGTGCAGAAATAGTTCTACAAGATTTATGTGCGGATGAGCCGGAATTCTCTTGATAGACACAATATATGGTGTTAGAATGAAAAGCGTATGATAATTGGAGAATTGAAGAAAGGTGAGGAAAAGAAATGGCGATCGAAGACATTGGGAAAAATGCGCTGCAGGTGCTGGAAAAGCGGTATCTGGCCAAGGACGCGGAGGGCAACCACACGGAGGATGTGGCGGGCCTGTTCCGCCGTGTTGCCGCGGCCGTGGCGGCGGCAGACCGGAATTATGATGAAAACGCGGATACTGCTGCGCTGGCGGACAGCTTTTACGAGCTGATGACCAGCCTGCGTTTTTTGCCAAACTCTCCCACGCTGATGAATGCGGGCCGCCCGTTGGGGCAGCTTTCGGCCTGCTTTGTGCTGCCTGTGGAGGACAGCATGGAGGCGATTTTCGAGACGGTGAAAAACGCCGCGCTCATCCACAAATCCGGCGGCGGCACGGGCTTTTCGTTCTCCCGTCTGCGGCAGAACGGCGCGCCCGTCAATTCCACAGGCGGCGTGGCCTCCGGCCCCGTCAGCTTTATGCGCGTGTTCAATATGGCTACCGAGGCCGTGAAGCAGGGCGGCACCCGGCGCGGGGCGAACATGGGCATCCTGCGGGTGGACCATCCCGATATCCTGGAATTCATCGACTGCAAAAAGGTGAACGGGGACATCACCAATTTCAATATTTCGGTGGGCATCACCGAGGCGTTCATGCAGGCCGTGGAGGAAAACCGGGACTACGACCTCATCGACCCGCAGACCCGGCGCCCGGTGGGCAAACGCAGCGCCCGGGAGCTGTTTGAAAAGATCGTGGACGCGGCATGGCGCAACGGCGAGCCGGGCATCATCTTCCTGGACCGCCTGAACCGGGACAATGTGGTTCCATCCCAGGGGGAGATCGAATCCACCAATCCCTGCGGTGAGCAGCCGCTGCTGCCCTACGAAAGCTGCAACCTGGGCAGCATCAATCTGGTGAAAATGCTTGCAAAAACGCCGGAAGGCTATGCCGTGGATTACGGCCTGCTGCGGGACACCGTGCGCCAGGCCATACATTTTTTGGACAACGTTATTGACGTGAATAACTATCCGCTGGAGCAGATTGGCGCGGTGACACGGGCCACACGCAAAATCGGCCTGGGCGTGATGGGCTTTGCCGATATGCTGCTGTATCTGGGGGTGCCCTACAATTCCGACGAGGGTGTTGCGTTGGCGGAGAAGCTGATGGCCTTTATCAACGACGAGGGGCACGCGGCCAGTACTGCGCTGGCGGCCCAGCGCGGTGCGTTCCCCTTGTTTGCCGAGAGCATCTACAAGGATGGCGATCTCCTGCGCAACGGCACCGTCACCACCATCGCGCCCACGGGTACGCTGTCCATGATCGGCGGCTGCTCCTCCGGCGTGGAGCCTGTGTTTGCCTATGTGTATATCCGCAACATCATGGACGGTACGGAGATGCTGGAGGTAAACCCGGTGCTGCGGGAAAAGCTGCAGGAGCGCGGACTGTACTCCGACGCTTTGATGCGCAAAATCGCCAAAGAAGGTACCATCGCCCATATCGCGGAGATTCCCGAGGACATCCGCCGTGTGTTTGTTTGTGCCCACGACGTAAGCCCGGTATATCATACCAGGATGCAGGCCGCTTTCCAGCGGCACACGGACAACGCGGTGTCCAAGACCGTGAATTTTCCCCACTCCGCCACCCGCGAGGAAGTGGCTGAAGTGTATATGCTGGCCTATAAAATGGGCTGCAAGGGCGTCACCATCTACCGGGACGGCAGCCGGGACAGCCAGGTGCTGAACATCGGCAGCGTCAAAAAAGAAGGAGGAGCCGCCGCGCAGCATCCCTTTGGGCGCATCGTGCCCCGCCCGCGCCCGGCTGTAAGTATTCATGTAGAATGAGAAAACCCGAGCGCAAAGCTTGAAAAGGCTTGAAAAGGGTGGAAATGGCTTGAGACTGCGGGAAATTGGCTTTAACGCGGCGGGAAAACGGTGGATTTCGGGAGAAATTATGAAAACGGCGCGAGGGGCAAAAAGGGGCGTTTTGGGGGCTGCTGGCGCAACAGCGGGCGAGCGTTTAAAAATGCGCTTTCAGGGTGTTAAACAGGCATTAAAACGACGCAGATAAAAACGGCCCAAAAACCGCGCAGGACTGCGGTTTAAACAGTATTTAAACAGAATAAAAACGGCAACAAAAAAGGCCACTCCGGAAACAGGGGATTACCCCTATCCGGAGCGGCTTTTTTTCGTTTTAAGTGTGCAAAAATGCACACTTAAAATATTACTGCACATTTAAGGCGCAATGCAGGCTCAGAGCGATAATAGTAACAACTATCAAAAACAGAATGCACACTTAAAATATGGAAATTCGTTACATTTCAAGTATCCATTCTGGTTGCAAAATCCCCACGGCGCGGCCGTTTACGATAACATTATCGCTGTCTAGCGGAATAGGTTTATACTTCTTGTTTTCGGATACCAATGTACCCATGCCTAGACGCTTAATATAGCCGCATCCATCCATTGTTACAAGCGCTATATCCCCCACACCAGGACGCTCACGAGAAATCATTACGATGTCTCCGTCACAATAGATCGGCTCCATGCTATCACCTTTTACCCGCACCGCAAATGCCGCTCTACGTGTTTTTTCGTTATCTGCAACCTTTATATTTCGAAAAGCTTCCGGGCCTAAATATGTGCCCGTACCAGCGCTGGCATCCTGCTCTGATAGTGGAAAATAAATAAAATTATCTGACCCTTCATCATCTAGAGAAGTAGGTTTTGAAAATTCAATCACATTATTTTTGTTTGGAGTGTCAAAACGCCGCGCTTCTTCTCGGGCAACAGTACAAAGCAACTGTTTTGCAAAATCGTCTAATTTACGATAGGTGAATATTAATTCACGTTCTTCAGTTGAAACATCCATCGACATGACGTCATACCCGAAAAACGTGTTGGGGGATACATTATAAAGAACCAGCAATGAATATAAAGTATCTGCATCGGGCTGTGATCGAGCAGTTTCCCACGCAGCTATTGTTTGCTGGGGCCTTCCAATAGATAAAGCCACTTCCTTTTGGGTTAATCCTGATGCAATACGCGCGTCTTTAAGTTTATTTGCAATTAGCTGTTTTTCCATTTTAATCACCTATTCAAAGGATAACACAAGACGTTCAAAAAATAAAGGAAATACTACTGAAAAAACGAGTATAATTCTATTGACAACCAATTATTTTGGTTTTATACTAAACATATACTAAGTTTTTCAGTAACGGAGGTGTTACCGATTGAGCCGTCAAAGGGAAATTACGCAGGAGGTTCTCTGTACCCGCATCAATGAAATTATGAAAGATGGCCATATGAATAAATCTGCTGTTGCGAGAGCTGCAGGCTTTACGCCGAACCTCTTTTACTCGATGTTGACTGGCCGCAAAATCATTCGAGCGGAGCATATTGACCCGATTTGTAAAGCACTACATGTTACACCGAATGAATTGTATTCAGGTGATGGCAAGAGTAAAGGAGCCTAGCCGATGAACTTCCACCTAGAGCTACTGAAAAGCGGCTACCGGAAGGAGCTGAAGCGCCGGACAGGCCGGAGCCTGGACATCCTGGAGGTTCGCCGGCACGAGCTGGTGATTGGGCGAAGCCCAACGTGGGCCCCGTGCCGCATCCGGTACTATCCGGGCGTGGGCC
>ERZ857984.664-NODE-664-length-37262-cov-5.105222_pt1 | contig 37262 bp, 34 predicted proteins | sample MGYA00519914_ERZ857984 | MGnify/ENA primary metagenome ERZ857984 (study PRJEB31778, sample SAMEA3449417) | human gut metagenome | biome: human gut; feature: human-associated habitat; material: faeces | place: United Kingdom | collected 2010/2012 ... | reverse complement strand
GGTTGCCGGGCTTCACAGGGCCTGTTCCCTCCGCCGCTCTTGATAAGTTGCTATTCAGTTCAGTGATAAATTATAGCCTGCTCCAAAAAATTTGTCAACTCCTGCCGGCGCTTTTTTCCGCCGCGGGCTCCGGCTGCCCCAGAATGCGGTGCGCCACCCGGCTCACGGGCTTGTAAACGATATAGGTCACCACCGCGTTGATGCCGCTCTTCATCAGGTTGAAGGGCAGGATGATGGGCAGCAGCATGGGCACCACGTCCTTCATGGCGGTGCCCATGAACAGCGGGGTGAAAACAAGGTTGCACAGGATCATCACCGCCACCTGCACCACCACGCCGGCCCCCAGGGCGATCAGGGCATTTCTGCGGGTTTTGGCGCGCCTGTAGATCGTCCCCGCCACCAGTGCAAAGCTGCCGGTGGCCAGCACGTGCATCAGAATGCCGATGGGCCCGCTGCCTGCCGAAACCGTGAGCCCCTGGATCAGGCTTGCCAGCACGGTCAGCGCCAGCCCGGGCACCGGCCCCAGCAAAAAGGTCCCAATGAAAATGGGAACATCAGCGGGGTCGTACTCCAAAAACGGGGCGGGCGGGAATGGGATGTGGATCAGCGTGACCAGCACGATGCTCACGGCCACCAACAGGCCCATCACCACCATTTTCAATACTCTTGCGTGTGTTTTGTTGCGTTCCATTTGTTCTGCCTCCTGATCAAATATTTTCAGAAAGCTGTTCTTGGTCCTGCGCCCCGGAAAAGCCAAACAAAAACGCCCCTTTGCAACACTGCAAAAGGGCGTAAACGCGTAGCTTTTCCGCTGCCGTTTCTTTCATCCGGACTATACCGTCGGCCCCGGAATCTCACCGGGTCAGCACCTTATTGCAAAGGTGGTCGCGGGCTATACCGCCGGTGGGGAATCGCACCCCGCCCTGAAACAGACTTTCTGGTCTTATTATATACCCATTCCAGCCCGCCTGCAAGTGCCAGGGGCAACATTTTTCGGTTCTGGGCATACATTTTACCGGCCGGATTTTGCCAAACGGGCGGAAAGCGTGGTATAATATGCGGTATCTGAAAAACCAAAAATTGAAGTGGGTGGTTTCGATGCTGCAAAAAGCACAGGCCTATTGGGCCGAAAACCCCAGCTCGCTGGTGCAGTTCGGGCTGTGCCTTGCGATCTTTGCGGGTTGCTATATCTTCAGCCGCGTGGTGCGCTACAAGCTGGCGCCCTGGCTGGTGGAAAAAGCCGGGGCGCGGGCCAAAAAGGGCCTGTACGTGGCGGTGCGGGGGTTTTCAAAGCCCGCACCGGTCTTTGTGTGGGCGGTGGGGCTGTATATCGCGCTGATCATGCTCCCCTTGCCCCCCGAGCTGCTCGCCCAAATGCGCCTGTGGCTGGACAAAGCGCTGCACATCACCCTGATCGCCCTGCTGGCCTGGGGCCTGGTCGGCTCCAGCGATATCGGCCCCCTGATGATGCAGCGGGTACAGGGCACCCTGGATCTGGAACTGGACAACACGGTCACCACCTTTGTGAACCGCATTCTAAAGGGCGTGGTGCTGGTCTTCGCGCTGCTCATGGTGCTGGAAGAACTGGGCGCGCCGGTGACCAGCCTCATCACAAGCCTCGGCATTGTGGGCCTGACCATCAGCCTTGCCGCCAAGGATTATGCGGCCAACTTTTTTGGCGGCCTCATCATTATTTTTGAAAAGCCCTTTGCCATCGGCGACTGGATCGAGTGCAGCGCGGGCGAGGGCGCAGTGGAAGACATCACCTTCCGCAGCACCCGCATCCGCACCCTGGGCGATGCCGTAATCATCGTACCCAACAGTGTGCTGGTGGGCGGCGCGGTCACCAACTACAGCCGCATCGGCAAGCGGCTGGCAAAGGCCACGCTGGGCGTGACCTACAGCGCCACCCGCCCGCAGCTGGAAGCGCTGCTCGCCTCCATCCGCACAATGCTGGCGGCCCGGCCGGATGTCTGGCCCGACAGCGTGCGGGTGCAGCTCACCGGCTTCGGCGCCTCCAGCATCGACCTTCTGGTGCAGTATTACGCCCGCACCGGCGCCCTGGCCGACTTTTTGCAGGTGCAGGAGCAGGTGAACCTGGAACTGATGGGCCTGGTGCAGGCTGCGGGGTGCAGCTTCGCCTTCCCCAGCACCAGCGTTTATATCGAGAAGAATTAAAAAAGGGCGGGCCGCCTGGCCCGCCCTTTTCCTATTCAATTACTTCAAACCCCTTGCAATACTCAATTGTCCCGGCTCCTGCACCTTTGGTTTCCTCATACAGAAGGTTGTATCCATTTTGTCTGTCGTCTGAAAGATAAAATCTGATTTGGACAACATCAAAACTTCCATTTCCTTTGATTCCTGAAAACCATATCCAAATCCTGTTTTTATCCAAATCCTGCCCGATCGTATCTTCAAAATACTTGGTAAACACTTTATCGATTTCTTCTCTCCCACTTCCGACCGGACTACCCGGGTTGTAAAGAATCGATCCCTCTCCCTTTCCTCCAGACATCTCCGTACAGGTCAGGGTGAGAGCCACTTTTGTTGCAACAACAATCGCCCGCATCTCCGCGTAGTGCTGCGCGATTTTCGCCTTTTGCACATACCCTATCATCGCCGGCACGGCCGCCGCTGCAAGCACCGCCAAAATCACCAGCACCACAATCAGTTCAATCAGGGTAAATCCTTTTTTGCCGCGCAGCCTTAACAGGTATTTCAGCATTCGTTCCACTCCTCTGCTCTGCCATGCTGGCTTTCATGATCTGTTTCACCAAAAGCATACAACAAATCACACATTTATGCAATGTGCAGGTCCATTTTCTCTGTTTGGGCCTTCCGGCCCGGCCCTCCCTGTTTGGAACAAATACTGTACAACTTCCGCCGGTTGTGGTACATTCAATATAGTTTTTATTCAGAAGGAGGCGTTTTCCGTGCTCTGCATTGATACCGCTCCATGCAAAGTCTAGTCGACGGGCGAATTTGCATGGAGACGAAATAATTTCGTCCGCGCTGGCTTTGCATCCTTGCCATTTAAAATTTAAAGGAGCAAAGTCGACGATGAAACCTGATAAAAAATATTTTTTAAGCGGAATGTCCGCGTTCGTTCTGCTGTGGGCCACCCAGGGCCTTTCCACCCTGGGCAGTTCCATGACCAGCTATGCGCTGGTGGTGTGGGCTTACGAGCAAACCGGCTCGGCGCTGTCCACCGCGCTGCTCACCATCTGTTCCTATGCCCCTTATGTGCTGTGCAGCATTTTTGCGGGCGCGCTGAGCGACCGGTGGGACAAACGGCGCACCATGCTGGCGTGCGACACCCTGGCGGCGGCCACCACCCTGTTGGTGCTCGTGCTGTTCGCCTCGGGGCGGTTGGCCCTGTGGCATCTCTATCTCATCAATGCGCTGAACGGCCTTGCCAATACGGTCCAGCAGCCCGCCTCGGATGTGGCGGTGAGCCTGCTCGCCCCGCCCCGGGAATACCAGCGGGTGGGCGGCATGCGCGCCTTTTCAAACTCGCTTGTCACCATCCTGGCGCCGGTATTTGCCACGGCCCTGTTCGGCCTGGCCGGCCTTACCGCTGTCATTGCGTTTGACCTTGCGAGCTTCGGCGCGGCCTTTCTCGCGCTCGCGCTGTTCATCCGCATCCCCCGGGCAAACGCCGGCGGCACGCCCCCCTGCACGGTGTGGCGGGCCGCAGCCCAGGGCCTCGCTTACCTGCGCCAAAACCGGGGCATTTTAGACGTGATCCTGTTTTTGGCCGCCATCAATCTCACCGCCTCCATGTACGAGGCCGCGCTGCCCGCCATGCTGCTCTCCCGCGCAGGCGGCGGGCGGGCCGTATTGGGGCTGGTGAGCGCCTGCACCGGGGCGGCGACCCTTTTGGGCAGCGCGGCAATGACCCTGCGCCCCGCGCCCAAAAGCCGGGTGCGCGCCATCTGCAACGCCCTGCTGTTTGCCATGAGCACCGAGAATTTTCTGCTGGCGTTTGGGCGCAGCGCTCCTGTGTGGTGCCTGGGCGCGGTGCTCGGCTGGGTCAGCATCCCCGTCATGAACACAAACCTGGACGCGCTGCTGCGCAGCCGCATCCCCCTCGGGATGCAGGGCCGCGTGTACTCGGTGCGCAACACCCTGCAGTTCTTCACCATTCCCCTGGGCTCGCTGCTGGGCGGGCTGCTGGTCGACCGGGTGTTCGAGCCGCTGATGGCCGCCCAGGGCTCCGCCGGCTTGCTGGCGTGGCTGTTTGGAAGCGGCAAGGGCTCCGGCGCGGCGTTTTTGTTTTGTGTGCTGGGCGTCCTCGGCTCGGCCACCTGCCTGTTTTTCCGGCATGACCGCCACCTTTGGGCGCTGGAGGCGCCGTCCGAATAACGCGCTTTCCATTTGATTTTCCCGCACGAAAAGCACCCCCGCAGGCCGTTGGCCTGCGGGGGTGTCCTGTTTTATGACATGCAGCGCTTGCCGTCATGCGCCGGTCTGCCCAAACAATGCAGCGGTCTGGCGCATGCGCGCCGCCACTGGCAGCCGCTGCGGGCACACGGTCTCGCATTTTTTACAGCCCACACACTGGGCTGCTTTTGCCCCGGGCAGCGCCGCGTACGCCGCGGCCTGCCCGGCTGTGGGCGCGCCCGCGGGCAGCGCCTGGTTATAAAGCTCCAGCACCTGTGGAATGGGAATCCCCGCCGGGCAGCCCTCGGCGCAGTAGCCGCAGCCCGTGCAGGCCACCAACTCGCTTTGGCGCAGCAGCCGGGCCGCCTGCTCCAAAAGGGCCTGTTCCTTCTTTTCCAGCGGAACGGGCGCCTTTAGCACGGCGGTGTTTTCCAGCACCTGCTCCAGGGTGTTCATACCGCTCAGCACCATCTCCACGCCCTCCAGCCCCGCCGCAAACCGGAACGCCCAGCCCGCCGCCGGCGTGCCGGGGGCCCGCGTGTTCAGCAGCGCCTGGGCCTCGGGGGGCAGCTTTGCCAGCCTGCCGCCCTTGCAGGGCTCCATCACAAAAATGGGCTTTGCATGCGCCCGGGCGATCTCGTAGCAGCGGCGGGCCTGCACGGCGGGGCTGTTCCAATCCAGATAATTGATCTGCAGCTGCACAAAATCCAGCTCCGGGTGTTCCGTAAGCACCCGGTCCAAAAATTCGGGCGTATCATGGAACGAAAGGCCCGCCCACAGGATCTTTCCCTCCCGCTTTTTCTGCGCGATGAATTCAAATACCCCGTACTCCTTCGCCTGGGCATAGTGCTCCCGGTTGATGCTGTGGGCCAGGTAATAGTCAAAATATTCCACCCCGCACCGCTCCAACTGCCCGGCAAACAGGCGCGCCGGGTGTTCCGGCCCCTCCAGCCGCCAGGGCGGCATTTTGCTGGCCAGGGTAAACGCCCCGCGGGGGTAGCGCTCCACCAGCACCCTGCGCAGCGCCTCCTCGCTGTGGCCCGCGTGGTAGGTGGGGGCGGTGTCAAAATAGGTGAACCCCCGGGCCAGAAACGTGTCCACCAGCGTTTCAAGCGCGGGGTAATCAATCGAGGCGGGATCCTCCTCTTTCAGCAACGGCAGGCGCATAAATCCAAAACCCAACTTTTTTGCCATTTTCCCTTCTCCTTCCGGCAGCTCCCTCCCGTTCATACCGCGTTCTTCCCTTCCGGGCGCATAAAAGCGGCCTGTGCTGCGTCTGTTTTCAGTATACGCCCGCGCGTCCCGCAGCACAAGCCCCGGCCGCGCGGGTTTCGGGCAGCCGGAAATATCGCACGAGCCTGCGGCGGCGTGCCGCTGAAAGCCCAAACCGCCCAAGCAGCGTTCAGCGCACAAAGCCCAAAAGGCATAAGTACAGCACCGGCTGGTGCAGCAGATAAATGGGCAGCGAATGACGCCCGATCCAGTTCAGGGGCGCAAATCCCCGGCCTGCCCACCGGGCGAGCCGCTCCCTGCCGCCGCAGGTCCGGCATGCAAAATACCCCGCCAAAAACAAAAACATCCAGGGCAGCAGCGAAAAATAATCCGTGGAAAAAAAGCCCGGCTCGGTAAAGCCCAGCCAGGTGGCAAAAAGCCCATGGTACAGCCGGTCGGGCAGCCGCAGCAGGTGCAGCCCACCAAACCCCAGCCAGCCCTGGTTCACATCCCGCGTCAGGGCGAACAACACCGCGCTGGCGGCAAGGCCTGGCACCGCGGGCACATGGCGCAGCAGCTTTTCCAGCGGAATGAGCAGCAGCGCACAGGCCCCCAGCAGCGTGAGCACACCGAACACGACCCTGCTTTCCGGCATGGCCAGAACCGTGACCAGCGTGACCGCCGCGCCCCCTGCCAACACTGTGAGCCCGCGTTTCAGCGGGCGGCGCCCCAGCGGCCAGCAAAAGCCCGAGAGGAAAATAAAGGTCCAGCAGATGCTCTGCTGCCAAAGAAAGCCCAGCCCGCCCTTGTACCAGTCCCACTGCACCCCAAACAGATACACCAGATCCCACACGGCGTGGTAGGCCGCCATGCTCAGCAGGGTGGCCCCGCGAATGCTGTCCAGCAGGTCCAGGCGTGTTTTCGCTTGCGTTGCTTGCATTTTATTCCCCTTGCCCGCCGGGTGCGGGCCCTCTCTTGTTCCCTTTTCGCTTTTTCCATCACCATCATATATCCTTGCCCCGGGTCCCCGTCAAGGGGTTCGGGGCATTTTTCTCATTCTTTTCAAAAAGCGCGGCGCGGGATACTGATCCTCCCGCGCCGCGCTTTTCCTTCAATTCCCAGAGAAACGCTCCCCGCGGGCCTTCAGTGCTTGTCGGGGTGGCACATCCCCGCGCTGGGGCAGCCGGAGCAGCCGCATCCGCAGCCGCCCTTTTTGCGCCCCCGCACCAGGTGCACCACCACGGCCACAAAAGTCGCCAGCACCACCAGTCCAATGATCATGGTGGGAAGATTCATAAAAGTGCCTCCAATCTCAGGCTTTTACCTTATCGTTCCGTTTGATCAAAAGGGCCGCGCCCTTTTGGTAATCCGCGTTGTACTTGTTGGGCCGCAGCAGCATGTAAAGCAGGAACGCCAGCACAGCCAGCGCAGCAACGGTGCCCGCGCCAAAACTCGTTTCGCCGGTGAACAGGCCGCCCAACTGGTACGCCATCAGCGAGACCGCATACGCAAGGCCGCACATGTACCCAATGGCCGCCAGGGTCCATTTGCCGTTGTTCATCTCCCGCTTAATGGCGCCCATGGCCGCAAAGCAGGGAGCGCACAGCAGGTTGAACAACATAAAGCTGTAGGCGGTCAGCGCGGTGTAATCCGCCGCGATCGAGCCCCAGATCTCGTCGCCATTTTCCGAAAGCTCGCCCGCAAAATGGTACAGCACGCCGAAGGTGGAAACCACGTTCTCCTTTGCGATCAGGCCGGTAAAGGTTGCCACTGCGGCCTTCCAGCTACCAAAGCCCAGGGGCGCAAAGATCGGCGCGATCCCCTGGCCAATCGCGGCCAGCAGGCTGGTATTGTTGTCCTCCACCATGCCGAACACGCCGCCTGCAAAGCCGAAGCCCTGCAAAAACCACAAAATCACCGAGGATGCCAGGATCACCGTGCCCGCGCGCTTGATAAAGCTCCAGCCGCGCTCCCAGGTCGCGCGCAGCACATTTGTGCCGCTGGGCACGTGGTAGGCAGGCAGTTCCATCACAAAGGGCGCCGGCTCGCCCGCAAAGGCTTTCATCTTTTTCAGCATGATGCCGCTCAGGATAATGGCGGCTACCCCAATAAAGTAGGCGCTGGTGGCCACCAGGCCGCTGCCGCCGAACAGCGCGCCCGCAAACAGGCCGATGATGGGCATCTTTGCGCCGCAGGGCACAAAGCAGGTGGTCATAATGGTCATTTTCCGGTCGCGGTCGTTCTCAATGGTGCGGCTGGCCATCACGCCCGGCACGCCGCAGCCGGAGCCGATCAGCATGGGGATAAAGCTCTTGCCCGAAAGGCCGAACCGGCGGAAGATGCGGTCCATGATAAAGGCGATGCGGGCCATATAGCCCACGTCCTCCAAAACCGAAAGCATCAAAAACAGCACCAGCATCTGGGGCACAAACCCCAGCACTGCGCCCACGCCGCCCACAATGCCGTCCACGATCAGGCCGGTCAGCCAGGGGGCCACACTCATGCTCTCGAACCAGCCTGTCAGGTTGCCGCAGATCACCTCGCCAAACAAAACGTCGTTCGTCCAATCGGTCAGCAGGCTTCCCACCGTGCCGATCGAGATATAATACACCAGGAACATCACCGCCGCAAAGATGGGCAGCGCCAGAATGCGGTTGGTCACCACCCGGTCGATCTTGTCCGAAACGGTCAGGCTGTGCCTTGCCGCTTTTTTCTTCACACAGCGGTCCATCACCCTGCTGATATAGGCATAGCGCTGGTTTGTAATGATGCTCTCGGCGTCGTCGTCCAGCTCCCTTTCACAGTCCTGAATGTGGGCTTCCAGGTGCTTGTACAGCTCATCGCCCAGGGCCAGCTCCTCCAGCACCTTTTCATCCCGCTCAAACAGCTTGATGGCATACCAGCGCAGGCTGGCCGCTTCCACCTTTTCCGGGATCGACTCCTCAATGTGGGCAAGCGCGTGCTCCACGCTGCCGGTAAACACATGGGGGTGCTCGCCCGTTTTTCTCTGCCGGGCGATCTCGACCGCCTTTTCCGCCGCCGCCATGCTGCCCTCGCCCTTCAGGGCGCTGGTCTCCATCACGGCGCAGCCCAGTTCCTGCCCCAGCCTTGCAAGGTCGATCCGGTCCCCGTTCTTTCGCACCAGATCGATCATGTTCACCGCCACCACCACAGGCAGCCCCAGCTCGATCAGCTGGGTGGTAAGGTACAGGTTGCGCTCTATGTTGGTGCCGTCCACAATGTTGATGATGGCGTCCGGCTTTTCCTTTACCAGGTACCCGCGGGCCACCACCTCTTCCAGGGTGTAGGGCGAAAGGGAGTAAATGCCCGGCAGGTCCTGGATCACCACATCCTTGTGCCCCTTCAGCCTGCCCTCTTTTTTCTCCACCGTTACCCCGGGCCAGTTGCCCACATACTGGCTGGAACCCGTGAGATCATTGAACATGGTGGTCTTGCCGCAATTCGGGTTGCCCGCCAGCGCGATGGTAATGCTCATTGCTTCCACTCCTTCTTTTCGGTGCTTCGCCGTATAGTTAGCCAGAGCTAACCTTGCGGCAAAAAAATATGCCGCCTTTTACTCCACCTCAATCATCCCGGCGTCGGCCTTGCGCACGCTCAGCTCGTAGCCGCGCACGTTCAGTTCCATCGGGTCTCCCAGCGGGGCCACCTTGCGCACCTGCAGGCCCACCCCCTTGGTGATGCCCATATCCATGATGCGGCGCTTCACCGGGCCCTCGCCGTGCAGCTTTTTCACCGTCGCGGTCTCGCCCACCTTCACGTCTTTCAGGGTCTTCATGCCTCACTCCTCCTTCAAATCATCACACGGTTTGCCAGGGTATGGTCCAGGGCGATCCGGCTGTCCTTTACCTGCAGGATCAGATTCCCCGCAAGCTCGCTCACCACAGTCACGGTGCCGTCCGCCACAAAGCCCAGCTCCGCAAGGTGCCGGCGCACCTCGTCCCGGCCGGTGACCTTGCGGATGGTCACGGTCTCGCCTGGTTTTGCCATTGTCAAGGGCATCATATCCCCCTCCTTTTGTTCAGCCCTTCCACGCGCGCCCTGCGGCCGTGCGAAAAGGGCTTTGAATGAAGTTAGCAATCGCTAACTCTCTGAACAGTTCGAAGTTTAACACAACTAACCGGCTTTGTCAACCGTCCATTCCAAAGTTTGGGCACTTTCCGGCAAACTTGCTAAAATCCCTTGTTTGTGGTATGCTGAATTCCAGCAAATTGTTTTAAGGGGGCCAGCGACCATGGAGATCCACGAATCCGCCGAAGACTATCTCGAGAGCATCCTGATGCTCAAAGAACGCAAGGGCATGGTGCGCTCGATCGACATTGCAAACGAGCTGCAGTTCACCAAAGCCAGCGTGAGCGTGGCCATGAAAAAGCTGCGGGAAAACGGCTATATCGAAGTGGACGCCGACGGTTTCATCGGCCTCACCCCCGCGGGGCTGCAGATCGCCCGGCACATCTACGACCGCCACAAGCTGCTCACCGAGTTCTTTGTGCACCTGGGCGTGAGCCCGGAGGTGGCGGCGGCCGACGCCTGCAAGGTGGAGCATGATCTGAGCGACGAAACCTTTGAAAAGCTTTTGGCCCATGCCCGCAGCGGCATGCCGCCCAAAAACGGCACGCCGGAATAGCCGCGCGCCGCTTTTTGCAGCGCCCTGTACAGGGCGCTGCTGTTTTATTGCGATCCTTATCCTTTCCACCGGAATTTGAACAAAAAGGAGGGCGCCTATGAACTGGGAGCCATGGACAGGCTGTTATAAAATAAGCGACGGCTGCACCAACTGTTACTTTTACGGGCCGCACGCCAAGCGTTTCGGCCAAAATACGATCCAAAAAACCGATCAATTCAATTGGCCCGTCCGAAAAAACGCAAAAGGCGAATACAACATCAAGGGGAACAAAATCCTTCCAACCTGTTTTGCAACCGACTTTTTCCTTCCCGAAGCGGACGAATGGCGCGAAGAAGCCTGGTCCTTTATCCGGGAACGGCAAGACATCGAGTTTCTGATCCTCACCAAACGGATCGACCGGTTCCCCGTATCGCTTCCCGCCGATTGGGGCGATGGGTACGACAATGTGAATCTTGGCTGTACCGTCGAAACCCAGGAACTGGCCGATTACCGGCTCCCGCTGTTTTTGTCCTACCCGATCAAGCGGCGCTTTATCGCCTGCGCGCCGCTTTTGGAGGCGATCGACCTGGCGCCCTATCTTCATGGGGCAGAGCATGTTACCGTGGGCGGCGAAACAGGCCGCGACGCCCGTGAATGCAATTACGACTGGGTGCTTGCCATCCGCGAGCAGTGCGTAAAAGCAAACGTGACCTTCTGGTTCAAGAATACCGGCTCCCTTTTCCGGCGCGGCGGTGCGGTGGAAAGGGTGAATCCCTTTAAACAGTCCGGCCTGGCCAAAGAACTGGGGATCGATCTCCTGCATGGAAAACGGCTGTTTTGATTCCGTTCCCCCACCTTGTTTTGTGAATATTATATCAATAGTTTTCATTTATCTTTCAAAAAACAGGAAATTTTGCACAACAAATTCATTGACGCGAGCCCCGGCGGATGGTAAGATAAGGGCAGGACAATTGAATCATTCGGATGACGGGCCGGGAAGAACCGCGCCGCCGCTTGCGGCAGGGCGCGTACCGAAGGGGAATGCGAAAACTCTCAGGTAAAAGGACCAGGCCCCGACGAACCTCTGGAAAGCAGCCCCGGCTGCACCGAAGAAGCAAATCTTTCAGGTCGATGACAGAGCGCACAGGAACCGCTTGTTCCCGTGCGCTCTTTTTGTTTGCCCCGCCGGGGGCGCCCCGTTCCCGTTCCCGTTTCCCCATCACCATTTCACACAAGAAAGGAAGGGTCACAATGGAAAAGAAAACGCCCCTGTACGAGGAACATCTCCGCGCGGGGGGCAAAATGGTGCCGTTCGCGGGTTATCTGCTGCCGGTCCAGTACGGCACGGGGGTGATCGCCGAACACATGGCGGTGCGCACGGCCTGCGGCCTGTTCGACGTCTCCCACATGGGCGAGGTGCTGTGCGCCGGGCCGGGCGCGGTGGCTTATCTGAACCGCCTGCTCACCAACGACTACACCATTATGTACAACGGTCAGGCCCGCTACAGCCCCATGTGCAGCGAGCAGGGCGGCGTGGTGGATGACCTCATCGTGTACAAGGTGCGCGACGAGTGCTATTTTATTGTGGTAAACGCCGCCAACAAGGAAAAGGACGTCGCCTGGATGTGCGCGCACGCCCAGGGGGACGTGCAGCTCACCGACCTCTCGGACCAGGTGGCGCAGCTGGCGCTGCAGGGGCCCGCGGCCCGGGCCATCCTGGCGCGGCTGGCGGGCGAAGACCAGCTGCCCGCCAAATATTACAGCGCCAACTTTTCCGGCAGCGTTGCGGGCATTCCCTGCGTGATCTCCCGCACCGGCTACACCGGTGAGGACGGGTTCGAGCTGTATCTCTCCCCTGCCGAAGCCCCCCGCATGTGGGAGCTTTTGCTGGCTGAAGGCGCGCCCGAGGGGCTCATCCCCTGCGGCCTCGGCGCCCGCGACACCCTGCGGCTGGAAGCCTCGATGCCGCTGTACGGCCACGAGATGACCGACGCCGTCACCCCGCTGGAGGCTGGCCTCGGCTCGTTCGTAAAGCTGGAAAAACCGGCGTTCATCGGGCGCGGGGCGCTGCTGGCGCAGGGCGAGGCGCCCCGGGTGCGGGTGGGGCTGCGGGTGAACGGCCGCGGCATCGTGCGGGAGGCCTGCCCCCTCTTTTCCGGCGGCAGGCAGGTGGGCGTTTCCACCTCGGGCACCCACTGCCCCTATCTGGGCGAGCCCCGGGCAATGGCCCTGGTGGAGCGGGCCTTTTCCGCCCCCGGCACGGTGCTGGAAGCCCAGGTTCGGGGCCGCCCGGTGGCGGTCGAGGTCGTTCCCCTGCCCTTTTATAAACGCGCGCGGCGGGGCTGACCCCGCCTGAACACAACAAAAATTGGAGGAAAACAGTATGAAAATCGAAGCGGACCGCAAGTATACCAAATCCCACGAATGGGTGCTTTTCGAGGGCGACGGCGCCGTCATCGGCCTGAGCGACTACGCCCAGGCCGCGCTGGGCGACCTGGTGTTCGTCAACCTGCCCCAGGAGGGCGACGAACTGGCCGAGGGCGAGGTATTTGCCGATGTGGAATCAGTAAAGGCCGTGTCGGACATTTACTCCCCCATCTCCGGCGCCGTGTGCGCGGTCAACGAGGCCCTGCTGGACGCGCCTGAAGCCATCAACCAGGACCCATACGGCGCCTGGCTGGTAAAGGCCGGGGGCGTGTCGGGCGGCGGGGACCTGATGGACGCCGCCGCTTACGAAGCTTACTGCGCCGGGCTGGGCGGCTGAGCCGCGAAGGGAGCGTTTTTATGGGCAGTTATATCCCAAGCAGCCCGCAGGAACAGCAGGAAATGCTGCGGGCGGCCGGTTTTTCCGGTTTTGACGCGCTGTATGCCGACCTTCCGCCTCAGCTTCGCCTGGCCCCCGGCGCACTGGACCTTCCCGCCGGCCTCTCGGAGCTGGAGATGCGCGCCCAGATGGAGCAGCTGGCCGGGCAAAACACGGTCTTTCCCCATCTGTTCCGGGGCGCGGGCGCCTACCGGCATTACATCCCGGCCATCGTGCAGAGCGTGGTGGGCAAGGAGGAGTTCGTCACCGCCTACACCCCCTACCAGGCCGAGATCAGCCAGGGCATCCTGCAATCCATTTTTGAGTACCAGACCATGATCTGCGAGCTCACCGGTATGGAGGCCTCCAACGCCTCGGTGTACGACGGCGCCACCGCGGCGGCCGAGGCGCTGGCCATGTGCAAAGAGCGCGGGCGCACCGTGGCACTGGTGAGCGCGGCCGCGCAGCCCCAGGTGCGCAGCGTGCTTGCCGCCTATTGCTTTGGCAGCGGCATGGAGCTGCGCCTTATCCCCGAGCGCGAAGGCCGCACCGATCTCGACGCCCTTGCCGGTCTGCTCGGCAGCTCGGTGGCCTGCGTTTACCTGCAGCAGCCGAACTTTTACGGCTGCCTGGAAGACTGCGCCCGCGCGGCCGAACTGGCGCACGGGGCCGGGGCCAAGCTCATCCTGGGCTGCAACCCCATCTCCCTGGCCCAGCTCAAAAGCCCCGGTGAATATGGGGCCGACGTGGCGGTGGGCGAGGGCCAGCCCCTGGGCCTGCCCCTGGCGTTCGGCGGGCCCTACCTGGGCTTTATGGCCACCACCAAGGCGCTCATGCGGCGGCTGCCTGGGCGCATCGTGGGCCAAACGGCCGACGCCGACGGCAAACGCGCCTATGTGCTCACCCTGCAGGCGCGGGAGCAGCACATCCGCCGCGAAAAGGCAAGCTCCAACATCTGTTCCAACCAGGCGCTGTGCGCCATGACCGCGGCGGCCTATCTGTCCGCCATGGGCGCAGAGGGCCTTACCCGGGTGGCGCAGCACTGCATGGCCAACGCCCGCCTTCTGGAGGCGGCCCTGGCCGGCGCGGGGTACCCCCGCAAACACGCCGGCCCCTATTTCCACGAGTTCGTCACCACCTGCCCGGTGCCCGCGGCGCAGGCGCTCCGCGCGCTGGAAGCGCGGGGGTATCTGGGCGGCCTGCCGGTGGGCGAAAACGAGCTGCTCTGGTGCGCCACCGAGCTGAACACGCCGGAGGAAATCGAAACGCTGGCCGCCATTTTAAAGGAGGTGGGCAAGGCATGAAACTGATTTTTGAGCGCGGCGCTCCCGGGCGCGGGTGCGATCTTGTGCCCCCCTGCACCCTGCCCCTGCCCGACCTGGGCGGGTTTGCCCGTACGGCCCCGCCCCGCCTGCCCCAGGTCAGCGAGACCGAGCTCAGCCGCCATTACACGGCGCTTGCCGGGCGCACCCGCGGCGTGAACGGCGGCTTCTACCCCTTGGGCTCCTGCACCATGAAGTACAACCCCAAGGCGGGCGAAGCGGCCGCGGCCCTGCCCGGTTTCACCGGTGTGCATCCCCTGCAGCCCGCGCACACGGTGCAGGGCTGCCTGGAAACCCTGGCCCAGGCCGAGCGGTATCTGTGCGAGATCACCGGCATGGACGCCATGAACTTTCAGCCGGCGGCGGGCGCCCACGGCGAATTCACCGGCCTTCTGCTTATCAAAGCCTACCACACCGCCCGGGGCGACGGCGCCCGCACAAAAATGCTGGTGCCGGATTCCGCCCACGGCACAAACCCCGCCAGCGCGGCCATGGCAGGCTTCGAGGTGGTGAACATCCCCTCCCTGCCGGACGGCTGCGTGGATCTCGGCGCCCTGCGCGCGGCCGCCGGGCCGGACACCGCCGGCCTCATGCTCACCAACCCCAACACGGTGGGCCTGTTCGACAAAAACATCCTCGCCATCACCGAGATCGTGCACGCGGCGGGCGGCCTTTGCTATTACGACGGCGCCAACCTGAACGCGGTCATGGGCGTCGCCCGCCCCGGCGATATGGGCTTCGACGTGGTGCATTTAAACCTGCACAAAACCTTCGCCACCCCCCACGGCGGCGGGGGCCCCGGCAGCGGCCCGGTGGGCTGCAAGGCCCTGCTCGTCCCCTATCTGCCCGGCGCGCGGCCGGAATGCCTGCCCGAGGGCTGGCGCTGGCACCGCGAGTCGCGCAGCGTGGGCGACGTCAAGGCGTTCCACGGCAATTTCCTGGTGGTGGTCCGGGCGCTGGCCTACATCCTCACCCTGGGGCGCGAGGGCATCCCGCAGGCGGCCCGGAATGCCGTTCTGAACGCAAACTACCTGATGAGCCGCCTGCGGGGCCATTACGACCTCGCCTACGACCGCCCCTGCATGCACGAGTTCGTGCTCACCCTGGAGCCGCTCAAGCAGCAGACCGGCGTGAGCGCGCTGGACATCGCCAAGGCCCTTCTGGACCGCGGCATCCACCCGCCCACCATGTATTTCCCGCTCATCGTGCACGAGGCGCTCATGATCGAGCCCACCGAAACCGAGCCCCGCGAAACGCTGGACGAGGCGGCCGACGCCCTGCTGGAAATTCTGGCCGAGGCGCGGCGCGCGCCGGCCGACCTTCACGCCATGCCCCGCACCACCCCGGTGCGCCGCCCGGACGAGGTCGCCGCCGCCCGCAAGCCGGTGCTGCGCTATTGCTGGGAAGGGCCGGCCACATGACCCGGGCGCTCTACCTCTGCACGGCTTCCGGCACAGACCCCTACCAAAACCTGGCCGTGGAAGAATACCTCACCTTCCACACCCGGCCCGGCGAGTGCATTTTATACCTGTGGCAGAACCAGCGCACCGTGGTGATCGGCCGTAACCAAAATGCCTGGGCCGAGTGCGACCTCGCCCGCCTGGCGCAGGAGGGCGGCCATCTGGCCCGCCGCCTGTCCGGGGGCGGGGCCGTGTACCACGACCTGGGCAACCTGAATTTTACCTTTTGCCTGCCCAAGGCCGAGGCGGACCTGCAAAGGCAGCTGGGCGTGCTGCTGCGGGCCCTCGCCCTGGCCGGCATCCCGGCCGAAAAAAGCGGCCGCAACGATCTCACCGTGGGCGGCCGCAAGTGCTCGGGCAACGCGTTTTTTTCCTCAGGGTCCTATTATTATCACCACGGCACCCTGATGCTGCAGGTGGAGGAGCAAGCCCTGGGGCGTTACCTCACCGTCTCCCCCGCAAAGCTTGCGGCAAAGGGGGTGCCCTCGGTGCGCAGCCGGGTCACGAACCTGTGCAGCCATGCCCCCGGCCTCACCGCACAGCGCATGCGGGAGCTGCTGGCGCAGGCCGCCGCCGAAGAATATGGCCTTGAGGCAAAGCCCCTGGCGCCGGATCGCCTGGACGAAGCCGAAATCGGGCTTTTGCGAAAAAAGTACGCCTCCGGGCAATGGCTGTACGGCCCGCACCTGCCCTTCACCCACCGGCTGGAACAGCGCTGGGCCTGGGGAGGCGTTACCCTGGAGCTGGTCGTGGAACACGATCTCGTGCAGGCGGCAGTGCTCTACACCGACGCGCTGCAGGGCGATTGGTTTTCGGGCGCGGGCCGCGCCCTGGAAGGGCTGCCCTGCCGCCCGGCGCTCTTGGCCGACGCGCTGGACAAACACCTGGCCTGCCGGGGCGCGGACCAAGCGCTTCGCGGCGATTTGCGGCAACTCTGGCACGGCGGGGGCAGGGTCCCCACAAATTGACCTTTACAGCGGGCGGCCCGCCGCCCGGGAACGGAGGAACAATGGAACGCTATGACCTGGTGGTGATCGGCGCGGGCCCTGGCGGCTACGAGGCCGCGCTGGAGGCCGCGGGCCTGGGCCTGCGCACCGCGCTGATCGAGCGGCGGCAGCTTGGCGGCACCTGCCTGAACCGGGGCTGCATCCCCACAAAAGCGCTGGCGCACGCCGCCGGCCTTTATGCCGAGCTGAGCACCTGCGGGCGGTTCGGCCTCTCAGCGGAACAGCTGCGGTGCGACCCCGCCGCGCTGGCCGCTTACCGCCAAAGCACGGTGGAAACGCTGCGGGGCGGCATCGCCCTGCGGCTCAAGCAAAAAAAGGTGGATCTGTTCCAGGGCTCCGGCCTTGTAACGGCGCCCCACCGGGTCCGGGTGGAGCCCCCGCAGGGCGGCGCGCTGGAGCTGGAAGCGCAGAACATCCTGGTGGCCGCGGGCGCAAAGCCCGCCGTGCCCCCCATCCCGGGCGCGCAGCTGCCCGGCGTGATGACCAGCGACGAGCTGCTGGAATGGGGCGGCCCGCCTTTCGGCACCCTTCTGGTGATCGGGGGCGGGGTCATCGGGGTCGAGTTCGCCTCCATCTACGCCGCCCTGGGCAGCCGCGTGGTCATTCTCGAGGCGCTGGACGGGCTTCTCGCAAACCTGGACCGGGAGCTGGGGCAAAGCCTTAAGCTGCTGTTCAAAAAGCGCGGCGTCCAGGTGCACACCGGCGCCCGGGTGGAAGCTCTGGAGCCCGCCGGCGAAAAGGGCCGCCTGTGCTGCCGCTACACGGAAAAGGGCGTTCCCGCCGAATGCGGGGCAGACGCCGTGCTGCTGGCCGTGGGCCGCACCCCCTGCGGCCTCGGGGCCTTTGCTCCCGGTGTTGCCCCCGCCAGCGAACGGGGCCGCCTTCTGGTCAACAGCGCCTTCGCCACCTCCCTGCCGGGGGTATACGCCATTGGCGACGCCATCGGCGGCGTGCAGCTGGCCCACCTGGCCACCGCCCAGGGCCTGGCGGTGGTGCGCGCCCTGGCAGGCAAAGCCCCCGGCCTGCGGCTGGACGTGGTGCCCGCCTGCGTGTACACCGAGCCCGAGATCGCCAGCGTGGGCCTCTCGGCCGACGAGGCAAAGGCCCGGGGCCTGGCGGTCCAGACCAAAAAGTATCCCATGTCCGCCAACGGCAGGTCGGTGCTCACCGGGCAGGAGCGCGGCTTCATCAAGGTGGTGTACGACCCCGCCGGCCGCGCCGTGCTGGGCGCCCAGCTGATGTGCGCCCGCGCCACCGACCTGGTGGGCGAGTTCGGCCTCGCCATTGCAAACGGCCTCACGGTGGAGCAGATGGCCGCGGCCATCCGCCCCCACCCCACCTTCAGCGAGGGCATCAGCGAAGTTCTGCGCAGCTGCTGAGCCCAAAAGGCAGCCCTATTTTGCATAAGGTCTGCTCTTCCGCCCTGCCTGCACCTGGGCCGCACAGCGTGCCCGGCTTTTCCATGGCAGATCAAAGGCCCCGCAAATGGCTCAGGCAAGCCATTTGCGGGGCCTTTGCAGCAATTCGAGCCCGCCCCTTGCAAATTTTGTTTTTAGCCCATGGGTTACTCTCTGGCCCGTTCAATCAGGGCTTTAGCCTCGTCCTTTTTCAGCACCTTACCACAGCACACTACCTTGCCATCCACCACCAGCGCCGGGGTAGTCATAACGCCATAAGCGGCGATCTGCGCGAAGTCGGTCACATGGTCAATGGCAGTGCCCATGCCCAGTTCCGCAAGGGCCTCACGGGCAGCCGCCTCCAAGGCGCTGCACTTGGCACAGCCAGATCCCAGCACCTTCACTTCTGCAGCAGCCCTGGTTTCCTTTGCCCGGGCTATCGTTTCCGGCGTGCAGCTGCCCCCGCAGCAGGGCATCGCTTCTTTTTTCTTTTTTCCGAACAGTCCCATAATCCATCCCTCCTGAAAATCAGATCAATAAGAATTGGAGCGCATTAAACAGGTAGCCCACCAGAATGATCCCCACCGTGCATATGCCGATGAACAGGGCCAGCAGTTTTGGCTTCACAGCCTTGCGAAGCATGATCATGGACGGCAGCGACAACGTGGTAACCGCCATCATAAATGAAAGGATCGTGCCAAGCTGCGCTCCCTTGGCAAGCAGCGCCTCTGCCACAGGGATGGTGCCGAAAATATCCGCATACATGGGAACGCCTACCAGGGTGGCCAGAAGCACTCCAAAGGGGTTGTTGCTGCCTAAAACGGCCTCAATCCAGCTCTCGGGGATCCAGTTGTGGATAACCGCCCCAATTCCCACCCCAGCAAGAATATAAGGGAACACCTTTTTGAATGTTCCAAGCATTTGCTCTTTCGCATATGCCACACGCTCCCGCCGTGTCAGACCCGGGGATTCAATATCCACCCTGCCTGCTGCCATAATGAAAGTTTCAACCTGCTTTTCCATCTGCAGCTTCTCAATGATTGTACCACCTGCCACAGCAATAACAAGACCGACCACCACATAAACAATCGCAACTTTCGCCCCAAAGATACTCATCAGCAGAACAAGGCTTCCCAGGTCCACCATCGGAGAGGAAATCAAAAAAGAGAAGGTGACGCCCAAGGGCAAGCCCGCGCTGGTAAAGCCGATGAACAGTGGGATGGACGAGCAGGAACAGAACGGCGTCACCGTGCCCAGCAGTGCAGACACGATATTGGCCCCGATTCCATGAAACCGCCCCAAAATGCGCTTGCTCCGCTCCGGCGGGAAGTAGCTTTGAATGTAGGAAATCACAAAAATCAAAAAACAAAGCAGCACTGTGATTTTCAGTGTATCATACAGAAAGAACTGAACGCTTCCGCCCACACGTCCGTTCACATTCAGCCCCAGCATGGAGAGGCCGCTGCCGATCCACTCATTCAGCCACTTCATGCCTAAAACCTGCTCCTGGATAAACTGCCATACCCCCATAGAGAATCCTCCTTTTCCTCTGCGGAATTTCACATCAAGAATTTTTGATGCATTGTTTTAAGTTAACCGCCATCGAAGCCGATGGCGGTTAACTGCTGCAGGATGGGCACCTCTCCTCCTGCTCCATGTTCGGCGTGGTAAGGGCCAGCAGCAGCTTCACCGCTCTTTCCCTGCCAGCCTCATTTAAGCGGTAATGTGTCCATTTGCCCTCTTGCCGGCCCACCACAAGGCCGGAATCACACAGAATCTTCATGTGGTAAGAAAGCCCCGACTGCGTTAATTCCATGGGTTCCTGAAGCACGCAGGCGCATTTCTCGCCGCTGCGCAGCTGCTCCAGAATGGCAAGCCGCTTGGGGTCACACAGCGCCTTAAATACTTTGGCGTTTTCCCGATGTGTTCCCATGTATTCACCTCACATCAAAATATTTTGATATATTGAGTATACTGAAACTTTTCTGCCTTGTCAATCCCCCTCCACAAAAAATCCACAAGCCGGGCCGGTTAGCCGCCGCGCGGCCGCTAACACATGTTCCTGCAGCCACCAAAGCGCCCCGCTGCCGGCTGTACCAAACCGGCGGCGGGGCGCGCTTTCAGTTATTTGTATTCTGTATTTTTCAAACTCAAATCCTGTCACTCATCCGGCTGGTCCAACACCTTCACATGCTGTTCCAGCCGTTCATCCACATATTGCGCAATCAGTTCGATCATGGCGTTTGCATTCCGGCTTGTGTAATAAGCATCAAACGGGTCGTAGTATCTGCGCTGGTCGGTAAACTTTCACATCAATAGCAGGTAACCGTTTTGCATCAGCTCTAAGTTCATCAACAGCCGCCCGGTGCGGCCGTTATCGTCAATAAAAGGGCGGATTCCCTCAAAACCCAAATAGAACAGTGCTATGGCGGAGGTAGTGACGACAAAATTCGACGAAATATATTAGACTGTCTTCTTAAAAATAATGCGTAAGTCCGGCTAGTCCGGACTTACGCATTTGCGACTCGACATAGATATTATAGTATGTAACGGTGTTTTTTTCAAAGGCGATTTTCACCAAATTTTAGCGGGTTAAAGTTGGTTGTATTAAAGAATTCTTCTATCACCAAAAAATCTTTTGGTGATCTGAGTAAAGTAAATATTCTTTGCCTGAATCACACTTTGTAGATTTTTTGCGTTCTCCCTGCCAGTCGTACTCAACAGGCAAAAAAGCATTCCGAAAACCCAGCATTCATGCAGGTTTCCGGGATGCTTTTATACTGTCACTAAATTATAGATGCTATATCAACACTGTTTTGCAAATTATTCCACTTTTCAATCATTAACCTTTTGCATGCTTGCGCAGAGTTTAATTGAAGAAGTTCATTCGCCGTTATACAAACAACATAAAAATTTTCTGCCGCCAAGCGATAAATCTCTTCATTTGCATCCTCTGTAATGCCGTTAGATGCAAACAGAATAGCAGTTTTATTCCCCTTCATATTGGAGATATGTGCTATATTCCTAATTTGGTGAATATCTACATGCGAACTCCAGTTTTTACATTCCACCAAAATGTAAGCGCCTAACTTCCACAACTCATCATCCAGAGAAATATTTGCCACACTAAGATCTATTTCTTGGGCGCCTGCCCGGATACGGCGACCTGTTATTTTCCACCCGTTAACATTGGAGAGCATATATGCCGCTGCGTCTTCCCAAAGCGCTCCCTTTTTGTTTGCATCCTTTTCACATATGGCATTATTGATTAATGCCTGAAACTCCGAGGGCAAAAAGTTGTTATGTGGTATCTGAATATTCAGTAGCTGCCACAAATACGGCAAATAGACATATCTGGAATTCATAGTTTGGTGCATATCTTTGGATATTACAGGTTCGTCATCTCCTTCAAGAAATTTTCGGAAATTAAAAATCTGTTTTAAAAGAATTCCCCAATACATTGACTTTGGAATGATAGGAGGTGCATCCATAGTTATGCAGATGTTCTCTTCAAGAAGATTGATGAATAACTCATACACTTTTGATATACTTTGCGCATCCCACTCTTTTCCCGAAATCGCACACAAATAGAGAAAAGCTTTATGCCATTCTTCGCAGATATCGGTTGGTTGAAGCCATTTTCCATAAGCATAAATAGGGTTTAAGAATATGGACTGTAGGTTTGATGAGCAAAAGGCACCTAAATCGTTTGGGTGCAGGGTTTCTTTCATATACGTGGCATCTTCGCTCAAGATAACTTGATGCCCTCCCTCAAATAAAAGTCTCCATGTACCTGTTTGCGTTTCGGGTAACGCCGCAATCACTTTTCTGCCAACAAAATCACGCATAAAGAAAGATCGGATCATTAACTGTGAACCACATAATTCAGGCAATTCACGCTCTATCCACAGCGAAATTGTGCTCTCAATGATAGAATCTCCCATATCATTGGATCCGTGGTTGCAGCATATTCCGCCAATGATAAAATCACCGTAATCTTGATAAACACGCTTTGGAAAATGATCTGGTTGTTCACAGAAAAATTCCTGAATGCTTCGATAAAAAACATTTCCTGCAGTGTCCAACTTGCCTGATGCTTTTTTAATCCTCTTTCCGGAGAGAATCCGTTGATAATTTAATTTCAGTTCCTTCTCAATAATAGAAACTACTTTATTTGCTTTTTCCTTTATGCCCACAACAGAGAAAATATGAACAAAACTTGCATCTTCATCACTTGCTTTAGCTAAAGCCATTATTTGCTGATAGAAGCCCTCTTCAATATGGTTATATGTATTAACTTGTTGCATATATATCATGCCATTCTTTTCATATCCGCTGAGGTATAGGTACAAAAGCCCTGCCGAAGAAATCAACGCTTTCATATCCTCACCTCCAAAAAAGTAAAACCGCGTGGAATTGCTTCCACACGGTTGACTTGGCTGGGCAAAGCCCACCGATAATATATTATAGCACAAAATGCCCATTTTTCAATTTGATATAATTATTTTTGGGTATCAAAATGGTCTCCGTTCATTCTCCAAAGTCTTAAGCTATGGAAAAAGCACGAGATAAGCTGGGCTTTTCTGGGAAAAACGAGGCTCTGTGAGACCTCAGAGAACTGAGAGAATTTCACCCCTTATTCAAACTCAATGGTAGCCGGCGGCTTACCGGTACAGTCGTACAGCACGCGGTTCACATGCGGCACCTCGTTCACAATGCGGCTGGTCACCTTTGCGATCAGTTCCCAGGGCAGGTAGGCCGGCTCAGCCGTCATAAAATCCGTGGTGGTCACCGCGCGCAGGGCTACCGCGTAGTCATAGGTGCGCTCGTCGCCCATCACGCCCACGCTGCGCATGTTGGTCAATGCCGCAAAATACTGGCCCAGGTGCTTCGCTTCGCCGCTGGCGGCAAGCTCCTCCCGCCAGATGGCGTCGGCCTCCTGTACCATTTTGATCTTCTCTCCCGTCACCTCTCCCACAATGCGGATGGCAAGTCCCGGCCCCGGGAAGGGCTGGCGGCTCACCAGCTCCTCGGGCAGCCCCAGCTCCCGCCCCGCGCTGCGCACCTCGTCCTTGAACAGATCCCGCAACGGCTCAATAATCTCCTTAAAATCCACATAGTCCGGCAGGCCCCCCACATTGTGGTGGCTCTTGATCACGGCCGACTCGCCGCCCTGGCCGCTCTCCACCACGTCCGGGTAGATGGTGCCCTGCACCAAAAAGTCCACCGTGCCGATCTTTTTTGCCTCCTGCTCGAACACCCGGATGAATTCCTCGCCGATGATCTTGCGCTTTTCCTCGGGCTCCACGGCGCCCCGCAGCTTTTCATAAAAGCGCTGGCGGGCGTCCACGCACACAAAATTCAGGTCATACGCCCCCTCGGGTCCAAAGACCGCGCATACCTCCTCGGCCTCGTTTTTGCGCAGCAGGCCGTGATCCACAAACACGCAGGTCAGCTGTTTGCCCACGGCCTTTGCCAGCATTACCGCGGCCACGCTGCTGTCCACTCCGCCGGAAAGGGCGCACAGCACCCTGCCCTTCCCCACCTTTTGGCGGATGGCACAGATCGAATCCTCCACAAAGGAATCCATCTTCCAGTCGCCCGAGCAGCCGCACACGCCGTGCACAAAGTTTGCCAGCATTTTGCTGCCCTCGCGTGTGTGAAGCACTTCGGGGTGGAACTGCACGGCATACAGCTTTTTTTCGGGCCATTCCATTGCGGCGACCGGGCAATTTGCCGTGCGGCCGGTAATGGTGAACCCCGGTGCCGCGGCCTCGATGTAATCGTTGTGGCTCATCCAGCACACGGTTGCCGGGCTCACGCCCCGGAACAGCTCGCTGGCCGGGTCCACCAGCACCTCGGTCTTTCCATACTCGCGCTCCGGCGCCACCGTTACCCTGCCGCCCAGCAGGTGCATCATAAGCTGGGAGCCGTAGCAAATGCCGAGCACCGGGATCCCCAGTTCAAACACCTCGGGGCTGATGGTGGGTGAATCCGGCAGATAAACGCTGTTCGGCCCCCCGGTAAAAATGATCCCCGCGGGCTTTTTTTCCCGGATCGCTTCCAGTGCCCGCGTGTGGGGCACGATCTCGCTGTATACATGGCATTCCCGCACCCTGCGCGCGATGAGCTGGTTGTATTGCCCCCCAAAGTCAACGACCAAAATCGTCTGTGCCATTTGTCTTCCTCCCTCTATTCGTGAAAACCGACAAAGAATCGTGTTGATTATACCACACTTTGCCCATAAGGAAAACAAACTTTCCGGATTTTTTTGCGTTACAGTCCCTGCACCAGTTCCACCAGCGGCCGCGCGGTCTCGGGCTCGACAAAATCCACGCTTTGGCCATAGGTGGCCAGCAGGTCCTTATCCTGCCCCGTACGCTCAGCCTCCGGCTTTTTTAGCAGCATGCGGCGCAGCATCGCCATCATCGCGCGGTGCACAAGGCTAAGGCGGGCATAGTCCATCCCCCCGCGCAGAAAAAACAGGTGCGCCGGCCCCATCACTGGTTCCGGCAGGGTTTTGGCAAGCCCGGCCCGGATATGCTCCCGGGTGGGTCCGTCGGCCGGGTCGGCCAGGCCGCAGGTGAACAGCACCAGTTCTTTTCCTGCCAGGGCGCACGGGTCGGCCAGCATCTTTTTTGCGCCGTTCAGCCCGCCGGCGTACAGCCCTCCGCCGTATACCAGCACCTTGCAGGCCGCAAGCTGCTCTGCGCGCACCTGCCCCGTCTCCACCGCACAGCAGCCCAGCTGCTCTGCGATCCACTGCGCGTAGCGCCGGGTGTAGCCATAGCGGGAAGCATATACCACCAATGTGTGTTTCATTCTCTTTCCTCCTGCCGCGCCGCCGCGCTAAACGCGGCCAGCGCACTGTTTTGCAGCCTTTGCACCTCGGCGGCGTCTGTGTTTTCGCCCAGCGCCGTCAGCATAAACGAAAGGCCCGCGTTGAAGATCATCATCTGAAAATAAAGCGCTGTTGCCTTTTCCCGGGAAATGCCCAGCTGTTGCGCCAAAAGCCCAGGCACCGCGGGATCCCCTTCCGCCTCGAACATGGCGCCCAGCGAAGCCGCCTGGGGGCGGGGCCGCAAAAACCACAGGCGGTAAAGGTGCGGCTCCTCCTTCGCAAAAGCGGCGTAGGCCCGGCCCAGGCTGCCAAAGCGGTCGGCGGGGTCCAGCCGGGCCTCCACATACTCCCGCAGCTTGCGGCCCGCCCTCTCTGTCACCAGCTCTTTCAGCCCCTCCATGCTGCCGCAGTAACCGTAGACCGGCTGTACCGAGCACCCCAGGGCGGCTGCCACCGCTTTCACCTGTACCGCCTCCATTCCCTGCTCCCGCGCCAGCTCAAAAGCGGCTTCCACAATCATTTCCCGGGTAATTTTTTGTGTCGGCATGCTTGGCCCCCTTACATAAACAATTTATATAAATAGATTATATATCATTTGGTTTCTCATTGCAAGCAATAAAAAAGGAAAAGCTCTTTCGCTTTTCCTTTTCTATCCGTATTATTCTCACAGCTGTTCCCACCGTAGCTGCGTTTCACGCAGCGTGCAGGGTTTGCGGTCGCTCACAATATCCCGCGGCCCCAGCGTGTCCAGCAGCAGCGGCGAAGCCGGGTCGCACCGGGCCGCGCGGGTGCGGCCGTGGTCCGCGTAACAGTAAAGGCACCCGCCGGGGCAGGTATCGTAAGCCCCAATGTCCACGCTGGGGGCGCACCCGCAGGCCGGGCGCTGGTTTTTGTCCTTTTCCAGGCGCAGCGGGCAGCGCAGGATCCGCCCCAGCCGCTCCGGGTCGATGCAGCGCCCGTGCCGGATACCATATTGTGCCAAATCCAGCTGCTCGGCGCAGCTTTCCAGCGAAAAGCCGTACGCCCCCGCGATCTCGGCCAGGGCCGCCGCCATCGCCTCCTGCCGCGCCGGCAAAAAGGGGTTCAGCCCCAAGCCCGCCATGTGCTTGGCCGTGCCGCGGTAAAAATCCAGAAAACTGATCACGCAGGTGTCGCTGTAGCCCTGCAGCCGCTGTGCCAGTGCTGCAAAGCTGCGCAAGTGGTCGTCAAAGGTGTAGCCCTCGCTCAAAAAAATGGGGTCGTACCGCCACACCACCCGCCCGGGGCCGATCGCCTCCGAGAGCCGTTTAAAGGCGCACTCCGCCGTTTTTTCCTTTGTCGGAACGTGCGGTTCCACATCCGGGCCATAAGCCGTGAGGGTAAACTGGAAGTAATAGGCATACCCATCCAGCTGTGCCAGCCGCCCCAGCATCGGCGCAGGGTTTTTGGTCCAGAACACAATGCCGTCCACATCCTCCGGGCGCAGGCTTACCCTGCTCACGCGCCGGGGGTTCATGGGGTTGCGCACCAGCACCTCCCCCTGCCGCAGCCTTTCAAACAGCCAATCGGAATAATAGGCCGGCAGGTCGGTGCGGCGGCTCGCGCTGATGATCATTCCAGCTCCGCCCCAACAATCAGATCGTCGTAATGCCGCTCCATACAATCCTCCTTCAGTTGAATCCCACAATTTTTCAGCAGTCAGCGCCGCCCGGCGCACGGGCAGCTTGTCGGCTGCGCCCTGAACCATCACGGCAGCAAAATCAGCCATAAGCTGTCCCCCCAGGCGCAGCTGGGCTGCGGGTGAAGGGGTAGTTTTCCGTCTTTTCCATTATCCCGCGCAATTGGGCGCGCTGTCAATCTGTTTTGCCGGATCCCCACTGTTCTGCCCACCGATTCCCCAAAACCCGCCGCCTTCCCCACCTTGCCGCTCGTTTTTTGGCCGGGCGCCCCGCTGCCTGCACGCTTTTCCCAACGGCTCTGGGGCTTCTCTGCGCCCTCCCTTCAAAGCTGCACACTTGTCTTCATTTTTCCAGTATGCTACAATGTCGGCAAGCGCGGGGCCGTATTCCCCCAATCTATAAAAGCACAGCATTCATTGGCCGCCGGGGCGCAAGCAGAGCCTTTTATCCTGCTCTATACAGTCAGGTGATAAAATGAAAAATCGCGGGGCAAATATGCCTTACAAGCTCTATACGCTGTATTTTCTCTATTTCGCAGGCTATATCTCCTTTTTTTCATTTTACGCCCTGTACCTTACGGAACATGGGCTGAGCAAATCGTTCCTCGGCCTTCTTTCCACCGGAACGGCAGTGGCAAATTTCATTTCCCTTGTGGGCGCCGGCGTGCTGGCCGACCATATGCTTTCTCCCCGGAAAATCATTTTGGCCAGCGGCGCTGCCTCCGCGCTGTGGGGTTTTACTTTGCTCTGGGCCCCCAACGCCCTTCCCCTCGCCCTGCTGGCTGTGGTGCCGGTGAGCTTTCTGGACTTTGCCCTTCTGGGCTCGCTCGACGCCTGGGTCAATCTTGCCGCCAGGCACAATTCCCAGGTAAAGTACAGTGTGGCGCGGGGGATCGGTGGGCTTTCCGGGGCATGCGCCTCTCTCATCTTGGGTGCAGTGCTCCAGGTCATCGGCAGGGGCAGGATCGTATGGTTCCACTTTGCGTTTTACCTGCTCCTGCTGCTGGTGGCTTTTCAAACAGCCGACGTGCAGCGGCCGCAGCGCAAACAGGGCAAATCCCCAAACGCAAAGCTTTGGAAAAACCGGCGCTACCTTCTGTTTTTGGCTGCGTCCCTGCTGCTGTTTTTGGGCTGGCGCGCCCTGCTCACCTACCTGCCCGCCCTGGTCGTGGATTTTGGCGGCGGCAGTGTGCACCAGGGCCTGATCATGGCTGTAATGAGCTTTGGCTCCATGTTCGTGCTGGGTTTGTATCCCCGCCTGCGCAGGCGGGCCGGTACCGCCGTGCTTCTGGGCGCCGGGGCGGCGTTCATGGCGCTGCGCATGCTGTGCATGGTATTTGTGCACAGCATGGCCCCGCTGATTTTGGTGCAGTTGCTGGAGGCTGTATCCTATGGCCTTTTTCAGCCGGCTGCCATGGAATATATCGGCAGCATCACCCCGGTGGAAACCCGGGCAACCGCCCTGAGCGTCTACACCGCCGTGCAGATGCCGGCCGGCACGATCCTTGCCAACGCGCTGGCGCTCCCTCTTTTGCAGGCGGGCTCCGTCTGCGGCATGTTCGCGGTGTTCAGCGCGTTGGCCCTGCTGGGCGCCTTGCTTTTATTGTTCTCCCTGCGCTATGGGGGCGGGGCGTTGAGAAAGGTGGAAACCAGACCGTGAGCAATTCATTCCAAAAGGTAAAAATGCGGGACGTAGCCCGGCGGGCGGGGGTTTCTCCCGCAGCCGTATCCCGTTATGTCAACGGAACAGGCTATTTGTCCCGCGAAATGCAATGCAAAATTCAGCATGCGATCGACGAGCTGAACTATCTGCCGGATGAAGATCACCCCAGCCGCTTTCCCCGCTGGAAGGTGTTTGGGATCCTGCTGCCCCCCTTTTCCGGCGCGCATTTCTATTCGGAACTGGGCACCCAGTTCGAGGTAAATGCCAACCGCGCAGGCTTCCACTCCCTGGCCTTTCACCTGGATTTTGGAACGCACACCATTTTGGACCTGTTAAAAGAGGTGACCAAAGAGCGCCTCGCCGGCATTTTTATGGTCAGCTTCCCCCATATGGAGTTCACCGAAGAGGAAGTCAGCTTTATCGCAAACAGCAGCATCCCCATCCTCTATCTGTCTGAATTTATCACCCCCTACCCCACGCTGAACTGCATTCTTTTAAAAAATGCCGAGGCCGCCGCGGAGGCAGTCCGGCATCTTGCGGCAGCCGGGTGCCGCCGTCTTGCCTTTTTGGGTCCGCCCGCCGCCATCAACAAGGCTTCGGCGCAAAGGGGCGCGGGCTTTTTGGCCCAGGCCGCCCGCTTGGGCCTTCCCTACGCCAAGGTGTTCGAGGTCGAGCTCGGCCGCCAGATAGAACCCGAACTTGGCCGCCGGGCCGCCCAAAATGCTTTTTCGGATGAGCCCAACATCGACGGCCTCCTGTGCTGGTCAGATGTTTTTGCCGCAGGCGCCCTGTGGCACCTGTGGCAGAGCGGCCGGGCCGTGCCCGGCCAGGTCAAGGTGGTCACCTTCAACAACGAATACTCGCCTTACCTGTGCCCGCCCGTCACCACTTTGTATCTGAACCCCGCCGAGGTGACCCAGCGCGCGGTGGAACAGCTTTGCCGCCTGCAGGATCCCGCCGAGAGAATGATCACAAAACAAATCGCCATCCAGCCGGCGCTCATCGTGCGGCCCTCCACCCTGCAAAGCTGGTGAGAAAAAGGGCGCTGAAAATTTTCACAAGGATTGTCCACAAATCGCACAAAGCAATTTCAGCCATTTGCGAATAGCAACTCCGCCGTCTCTCCGGTATAATAAAATTGCCAGGCAAAGCATGGGTTGCGCAGCCCTCCAACTAAAACGTTTGTGAGGGGAAAAATGAACAAAAAGAATATCAGCAAACGCGGCGTTGCGCTTTTGGCGGCCGTGTTGGTTTTCGTGGCAAGCCTGATCCTGCTGCAGGCCACGCTCACCAGCGGCTTTAAAGTGGAAACGCGCAGTGTAAACCTGTATACCGACGAGGGCGTGAACCTTTCGGCCACCCTGTTCGTGCCGCAAAACGCCACCGCCGCCACCCCCGCCGCAGGCATTGTGGCGGCGCCCGGCGGCAACACGCCGCACACTTTTTATGCCAGCTACTGCATCGAGCTTTCCCGCCGCGGCTACGTGGTGTTGGCCTATGACTATTACGGCACCGGCAGCTCGGATTTTTCAAACGACGGCGGTTCGGGCGCGGTGGCGGCCATGAAATACCTTACCAGCCTCTCTTTTGTGGACGGCGACCGTTTGGGCGCTTCCGGCCACTCCAACGGCGGCGCCCAGGCTGCCGCCGCCATCACCAGTGAATATGCCGCTGGCGCGGCCTGCCGCAGCGTCCTGTTTATCGGCTGCGGCATCGCGGGCGAAGACCTTTCAGTGTACGACGGCGTCAATGTGGGCGCGGTCTGGGGCAAGCTGGACGAAGCCGGCCAGGGCACCTTCTGGGATGTGTATCACCAGGACAAGCTGAATTTCTCCAGCTTTGCCACCATGGTGGGCGAAACAAACGACACCGTGCAAACGGCCCACTGGTACGCCGATCCCACCACCGGCGCCGCCCGCATCGTATACACCCCCAACACCTTCCATTCTCTCTCCAACATCATGCCGGGCAGCGTCACCAACATCCTGACCTATTTCGATACCACGCTGGAAGGCAATGTCTCGGGCCTTTCGCCCGCCTCCCACATCTATCTCTGGCAGGAATTGGCCGTTCTGCTCATGGCGGTGAGCCTTTGCATTATGATTTTCCCGGCAGGCTCTTTCCTTCTGGAGCTCCCCTTCTTTGCCTCGCTCAAGCGGCCTTTGGCGCCGGCCAAAGCGAAGGCAAATGGGCTGTTCTGGTTTTTCCTGCTGGTGCCGGCCGTGCTGCAGGCGCTCATTGTAAAATCCACGATCATACAGGGGCAGGAGATCATGGGCAAATTGCCCAACCTCTTTAAGGTCCAAAGCACCAACGGGTTTGTGTGGTGGTTCTTCCTGTCGGCGCTGATCGCCCTCGCGTTCTTTGCCGTCCGCATGCTGGTGGATAAAACCATCGACCGGGGCGCGGCCCTCTCCCGCATGAAAACCACGCCCGCCGACCTGTTCAAGGCCCTGCTGTTCGGCGCCGCCACCATGGCTGTCCCTTACCTGTTCGCCTTGCTGGGCTCCGGGCTCACCGGCGGCTGGTATGGCCGCATTTTCCAAACCTACATGGCCCCGGTCAGCGCCAACAGGGTCTCCATGATCCCCGTTTACACCGTCCTGTTCGGCGTTCTGTTCGCGGTTTACGCCTGGCTTCAGGCCGACGCTTTCCGATTTGAAAAGGGCGGCAGCAAAAAGACCTACCTTCTCACCCTTGTGGCCAACGCCCTGCCCGCGCTGCTGTTTGTGGCGTATATCTTCGGGCGGCTGCTCCTCACCCACGTAACGCCGATCGCCGGCCGCGAAATGTCCCGTGCAAACGGTGCCATGATGGGCATGCTGCTTCTTTACTTTGTGATCGCAAAGGTGGTTACCTATTTCTATAAAAAGACCGGCAACATCTACGTATGCGCCATGGTCAACACCCTGTTCGTCGTTTGGCTCTCCATCAACATCCAGCAGCTGATGGTATAGCTGTCTGCATCATAAAACACTCTGATAGAATAAGGGGGCTCAGCTAAGCTGAGCCCCCTTATTCTACCAAAAGCGCTTTCCCGCGCAGGTCTTTCTCAATTGAATCCCACAACTTTCTTGTCTGCTAAGGAGTTTTTATTTCTTCTTCATCGCTTAAGCTCTTTCGAACCACACGTCTAACGTGTGGTTTTGCGGGCCAAGAAAACCCGCTTCGTGTTTGAAGCGGGTTAAGGCATATACACTGTTATGTAAATCTCTCGAATCTCTGTGCCGCGGGTGGCGTCGCTCCCAGGGGGATATATATTTATAACACGAATCGGTGAGAGCGGCGCTCACTGGCTTCCCGCTTGATAAAGCATGATTTCCAGAAGTAAGGATAATATATCGCCTCTGGTTATCAATTCAAAGTCTGGGCCGCATTCCTCCCGGAAGATGCGCAGAGCCTGTAACACCACCATCTTGTTATGCCCCTCCGGCTGCACCTTAACGGCATATTCTGCACCATTGATGGTCATTTTTACAGTGTAGCTTGCTTCCAACGGTTCGGCATGGGCTTTCATCATCAGGGCATTGTGGAGGTGTTCAAACTGCTTTTCCTTTAGCTGTCGGATAATCATAAACGCGCTTCCTCTCAATATGTTATCCCAACAATGCTTGAAAGGGTCTGCGGCGCATGATATAATATTTACGCTGCATTTGCTTTCGGGCATGTGTCGGCTGGGGAAGTGGCGTGCAACTTTAGTCGGGAGCCGCCGCTTCCTTCATTTTTTATTGAGGTCGTCATACATCTTGCCAATTCCCTTTCGGACAACATCAGAAGTCGTTGATCCTAATGCCTTTTTACATACTTCTAATTTCATTTTTGTATCGTCATCAACTAATACAAAAATTCTGTCTTTCATGGGTTTATCGTTAGATGGAGGACGCCCCATCTTTTTTTGCGCCACATGCTCACCTCACTTTCATGCGCATATATATTATAGACTAACATGCGCATGAAAGTCAAGCATAAAAAAGGATGCCGTTTCCAGCACCCAAAAGTGATTAAACATATTCCAGATATAACACAAATCCGAACCCTCCGCCAACAGGTACAACCTGTCGTGAGTGGTTCGGATTATGTGTGTTTGGTGCGGATGAAGGGATTTGAACCCACACAGTGTTGCCACCACTAGAACCTGAATCTAGCGCGTCTGCCAGTTCCGCCACATCCGCATATCCTGTCCCGCCGCAGCGGAACAGTTAGAATTTTAGCATGCCGGAGCCGGATTGTCAACCATTTTTCAAAAATTTTTCCATCCCCGTTTTGTTGCCGCACATTGAAAAAGCCCCGCGCGGCGTGTATGATAAAGGTATCACGAGCCGCCGCCTCACGGCGCGGTATGGAGGAACTGTTATGAAGATCGTTTTACTGGAATCCCTCGGCATCCCGCCCGAGGCGCTGGCCCGCCGCACCGCGCCACTCACCGCCGCCGGCCACACCTTTGCCGCCTTTGAGCGCAGCGCCGACCCCGCGGTGCTCATCCAGCACTCGCAGGACGCCGACGTGCTCATGCTGGCCAACATGCCCCTTCCCGGCCAGGTCATACGGGCCTGCAAGCAGCTCAAATTCATTGATGTGGCCTTTACCGGGGTGGACCATGTGGACCTGGCCGCCGCCAAAGAAATGGGCGTGGCCGTGAGCAACGCCTCCGGCTACTCCAACGATTCGGTGGCCGAGCTCACCCTGTGCATGGCCCTCTCCCTGCTGCGCAATCTGCCTCAGGTCGACGCCCGCTGCCGCGAGGGAAAGACCAAAGACGGCCTTGTGGGCCGTGAACTGCGGGGCAAGACCGTGGGGCTGGTGGGCACCGGCGCCATCGGGGCCCGCGTGGCCGAGCTGTTCGCCGCCTTCGGCTGCCGCGTGCTTGCCGCAAGCGACCACAGCCGCAAGCCCAGCACCGCGCTCATCACCTACCTGCCCCTGGCCGAGCTTCTTCCCCAGGTGGATATTTTAAGCCTGCACTGCCCTTTGAACGAGGGCACGCGGGGCCTCATCGGCGCGCAGGCGCTCAGCAGCATCAAGCGGGGCGCCATCCTCATCAACGCGGCGCGCGGCCCGGTGGTCGACACTGCGGCCCTGGCTGAGGCCCTGCATTCCGGGCAGCTGGGCGGCGCCGGCATCGACGTGTTCGAGACCGAGCCGCCGCTGCCCACCGATCACCCCCTGCTGCACACCCCCAACACCATCGTTACCCCCCATGTGGCCTTTGCCACCAAAGAGTCCATGGAAAAGCGGGCGGACATCGTGTTCCGCAGCCTGCAGCTCTGGCTGCAGGGCGAGCAGATCAACAAGGTCCTCTGAGCAGAGCGCGGGCTGCCGAACAAACGGCAGCCCGCGCTTTATGTCCCGGTTCAGGCCGCACCGGCGGTCTTTTTTTGGGCGCTCAGCATGCTGCGGATGATGTCGCCCAGGCCGCAGCGCAGCAGCAGCAGGCAGAACAGGCCCCCGGTCACAGCACAGCTGATCAGCAGCACCGGGATATCCCCTTCTGCGCCCGAAAAACGCACCGCAAGCTGCCCTGCAAGCGCCGACACACCAAACAACAGGGTCGGCTGCAAAAACCAGCGGTACCACCGGGTGCGGATGTCCGCCACCTTGGAGATCCGGAAAATGTTCAAAAGCGCCGACGAAATGTTCGATACCAGCATCACAAACAAAAAGCCCTTCATGCCCGTGCGGGGCAGCAGCAGGATCACCAGGGCGATGCGCAGGGTGGAATCCCAGATGCTGTAGCGGAAGGTGGCCACCTCTTCCCCCAGGCCCTTCAGAACCGCGTCCCCCATCGAGTCCAGATACATCCCCGGCAGCACGGGGCCCAGCACCAGCAGGTAAAAGGCGATGCTCTCGTCGTGGTAAAGCAGCCGCGCCAGCGGCCCGGCATTCAGCGCGATTAGCCCGCCGGCCAGCACCGAGAACATGTTGGTGAACAGCATGATGCGCCCCACCAGCGTTTCCAGCGTTTTTTTGTGCCCCAAAATGTGCGCCTCGGTGATCTCCGGCAGCAGCAGGGTGGCCAGCGGATTCAAAAACGAAAACGGGAACAGCAAAATCGGCATTGCCATGCCCTTCAGCGCGCCAAACTGGGCCAGGCTCTCTTCCCGGCTGCCCAAAAACACCAGCAGGCAGGCGGGCACCAGAATATTCTCCACCGTGCGCAGCGCGCTGTCCAGGCAGCGCCCGCCCTCCACCGGGGCCACGATGTGCCACATCCGCCCGGTCGTTCCCGCCGGCAGATACGGCCGCGCACCGCCGTACAGGCTTTTGGAGTCCTTTTTATAATACCAGACCATCAGCAAACAGCTCAGGATCTCGCTCACCGTATTGCCGATCACCACGGCCGCGCAGGCATATTGAATGCCCCAGTCCAGCACCCGGGGCATCAGCACCATCACCAGGGCAATGCGCACCACCTGCTCCCAGATCTGCGACCAGGAGTTCGGCCCCACCTGCCGCCGGGCAAAAAAGTACCCCCGCAGGGCCGTGCCCACCGCCATAAAGGGCAGGCTGGGCGCCAGAATTTTAAGCGACAATTCAGCCCTTGCGTCCCCCAGCCAGTATTTGGCCGCGGGGTAAGCCAACACAAACTGCACCACCGCCGCCGCCAGCCCCAGCTCCAGCCCCAGCCGCACCACCCGGTTCAGCACCCCCGCCGTGCGCCCCATGTCCGGCTGGGTCAGTTCCTCTGCGGCCAGGCGGGTGGCCGCCACCGACACGCCCGCCGTGGCAAAGGTGATGCACAGGCTGTAAATGGTGAAGATGAGCTGGTATAAGCCCATGCCCTCCGCGCCGATCCTGGCCGCGATATAAATGCGAAAAAACATGCCCGCCGCCCGCAGGGCCAGGCCTGTGACGGTCAATATGACTGCGTTTTTAAAATACGTGCGCACTTTGCCCATGCTGCCGACCTCCTGTTCATCAATGGATATGCCGCCGGCGGACAAAGTATGAGGCCCCGGGCGCGGGCTTTCCTTTTGGCAGGGTTTGTGGTAGTATAGAGGTGGCATTTTTGCACACATTTGTTTTTGAGGGGAGCGTTCTTTCTATGATCGAATCCATCCGCGCCTCTGCCGCCGCTTTGCAGGCCCACCTGCCCCAGCAGCCTGCGGTGGGCATCGTGCTGGGCAGCGGCCTGGGCGAACTGGCCGGGCAGCTGGAACAGCCGGTCGCTGTGCCCTACGGGGAACTTCCTGGTTTTGCCCAGTCCACCGCGCCGGGCCACGCGGGCCGCTTTGTGGCCGGTCGCCTTGCGGGCAAGCCGGTGCTGTGCATGCAGGGCCGCCTGCATTTTTACGAGGGGCATCCCATGCAGGCCATCGCCTTCCCCATCCGGGTCATGAAGGAACTGGGGGTGCGCACCCTCATCCTCACCAATGCCGCCGGGGGTGTGAACACAAGCTTTTCGGTGGGCGATCTCATGGTCATCGAGGACCACATCAACTTCATGGGGCAGAACCCCCTCACCGGCCCCAACGACGAAGCGGTCGGCCCCCGCTTTTGCGATATGACCTTCGCCTACACCCCTGCGCTGCGCCAGCTGGCGTTTCAGGTGGCTGCCCGGCAGGGCGTGACCCTGCAAAAGGGCGTATACCTGGGTTATATGGGCCCCAGCTACGAAACTCCCGCCGAGATCCGGGCGTTCCGCGCCCTGGGGGCCGACGCGGTGGGCATGAGCACCGTGCCCGAGGTCATTGCCGCCAGCCACTGCGGGCTGGACGTGCTGGCGGTGAGCCTGATCACCAACATGGCCGCCGGCATCGAAAAGAAAAAGCTCTCGGGCGAAGAGGTCATCGAGATCGCAAACCGGCGCGCCCAGGTCCTGCAGGGCCTCATCAGCGGCGTGATCGCCGCGCTGTAAGCGCTGATTTTCGGGCTTTTTGCCCGTGTATATAAGGAGAGAAGAAAATGAGCGATTGTACCCATGATTGCAGCAGCTGTTCTCAGAATTGCTCCAGCCGCCAGAGCCCGCAGGACTTCCGCGAGCCCCCGCACGAGCTCAGCCGGATCAAAAAGGTCATCGGCGTGGTCAGCGGCAAGGGCGGCGTCGGCAAAAGCATGACCAGCGCCCTGATGGCGGTGGAGCTGCGCCGCCGGGGCTATGCGGTGGGCGTTCTGGACGCCGACATCACCGGCCCTTCCATTCCCAAGCTCTTCGGCATCCACGGCCGGGCCGTGGGCGACGAAAACGGCATCTGGCCCATTCAAAGCCGCACCGGCGTGCAGGTGATGAGCATCAACCTGCTGCTGGAAAACGAGGAAGACCCCGTGGTGTGGCGCGGCCCGGTGATCGCGGGCGCGGTGAAGCAGTTCTGGCAGGAAGTCATCTGGAAGGACGTGGACTTTCTGTTTGTGGACATGCCCCCGGGCACTGGCGACGTGCCCCTGACCGTGTTCCAGACCCTGCCTGTGGACGGCATCCTGGTGGTGGCAAGCCCGCAGGAGCTGGTGAGCATGATCGTGGGCAAAGCCGTAAAGATGGCCCAGATGATGAACGTGCCCATCCTGGGCATTGTGGAAAACATGAGCTACGTCCAGTGCCCGGATTGCGGCAGGCGCATCAACGTGTTTGGCGACAGCCATGTGGACGAGATCGGCGCCAAATACGGCGTGCCGGTGCTGGCAAAGCTGCCCATCGACCCGCGCCTGGCGGAATGCGCCGACGGCGGCGCGATCGAGACCTATGAGCACGAGGCCCTGGCGGGCGCCGCCGACGCGGTGCAGGCCCTCCTCGGCTGAACCCGGAGGGGCACGCCATGAAAAAAGGCCGCTGGAAGCAGCTTATAGGGCAGAACCTTTCCCCCACCCTGGTGCTGGGCTGGCTGGCCGTGGCAGCCGTCGTCTTCGGCCTGGGGCTGTGGGCCTGGCAAGGCCTTTGACCCGATCTTGGATTTTAAAA
>ERZ857984.663-NODE-663-length-37262-cov-5.439783_pt1 | contig 37262 bp, 30 predicted proteins | sample MGYA00519914_ERZ857984 | MGnify/ENA primary metagenome ERZ857984 (study PRJEB31778, sample SAMEA3449417) | human gut metagenome | biome: human gut; feature: human-associated habitat; material: faeces | place: United Kingdom | collected 2010/2012 ... | reverse complement strand
CCGCGCCTGGGGCGCTGGCTGCCCGCCGCCCTGGCCGCGGTGCTGGCGGCCGAGCTTGCCGCCAACAGCGCCCTTGCCCTCAAAGCCTTCGGCGCCCCTGCCGCCGCACAGCCCGAAACCCTGGCCCTTTGGCAGGGCGAGGTGGAGAAGCTGCGGGCCGCCGACCCCGGTTTCTACCGCATCCAGTACCCCGGCGCGCCCGACCAAAACGCCGCGTTTTTGCTGAACTACGCGGGCACCGCCCATTACAGCAGCAGTTATTCCGCGGCGGCCTGCGAGTTTTTGCGGGCGCTGGGCCTTTCGGGCACCAGCGGCTGGGTGGCCGACGGCCAGGGCGTAAGTGCCGCCGCGGCCAGCCTTCTGGTGGTCAAATACCAGTTGGGCGGCCCCGACCGCCCGGGCTGGGCCGCTGCGGGCGCCGCTCGGCAAAATCCCCTTGCGCTGCCGGTGGCGTTTGCGGCCTCCGGCATTCCCGGCCAGCGGCTGGCGCTGGACCTTCCTTTTACAAACCTGGAAACCGTGTACTCGGCGCTCCTGGGCCGCGAGGCCGGGGTGTTTGTTCCCCTGGAGGCGGGCCCGCCGCGCCTTGTGGGCCTCTCGGTGCTGGACGATTACCACTACTCGGTGGACGTTCCCGCCACCGGCGGCAGCCTGCTGTTCAGCCTCACCGCCCCGGCCGACGGCCTTTTGTACGCCAGCTTCCCGGTGTACGACCAGTACTGCGGCGCGTCGGTGCTGGTGGACGGCCAGCCCGTGGGCGAGACCCTTTTGCAGGGCGAAAACGGCACCCTGCTGCTGGGCGCCGTAACCGCCGGCCAGCGCCTCACGGTGGAGCTGCGCAGCGCCGGCGGCCAGCTGGCCCTGGGGGGCTGGCACTTTGCTGTGGAGCGCACCGCCGCCCTGCAGGCGGCCTGCGGCGAGCTTGCGCAGGGCGGCCTTTCCCTGCAGGCCTGGGGCAGCGGTTATTTAAAGGGCAGCCTCACCGCCGGGCCCGGCGCCGCCGCCCTGTTCACCAGCATCCCCTACGAGGAGGGCTGGCGCGTGTGGGTCGACGGGCAGCCGGTGCAGCCCTATCCGGCGCTGGATTCGCTGCTTGCCGCCCCTCTCACCCCGGGCTTCCACACGGTGGAGCTTCGTTTTACGCCCCCGGGGCTTTGGGCCGGCCTTGCCCTGGCCCTTGGCAGCGCCGCCGCCCTTGCCGCCTGGGCCTGGCTGGCGGCGCGGCAAAAAAAGCCCCCCGCGGCCCCTTTTTGAGGCGCCCGGAACGCCGGGCGCTTTTGGTACAAGCGCCAAATCCTTAAAAAAATATTTGTATATTCTTGACAAAAGAATACCGGTGCCTTACTATAAATAACGTATCGAAACAGATAATATGTAAAAAGAAGTAAACCAGACCGACCAAAAAGGGGTAAAACATGGAACGTACAGATTTGCGCAACCTTGCCATCATCGCTCACGTGGACCACGGCAAGACCACCCTCGTGGACCAGATGCTCAAGCAGAGCGGCGCTTTCCGCGACAACCAGCAGGTGGCCGACCGCGTCATGGACTCGGGCGACATCGAGCGCGAGCGCGGCATCACCATCCTGGCGAAAAACTGCTCCACCGTATACAATGGTGTGAAGATCAACATTGTCGACACTCCCGGCCACGCCGATTTCGGCGGCGAGGTGGAGCGCGTTTTGAAAATGGTCAACGGCGTGTTGCTTTTGGTGGACGCCGCCGAGGGCTGCATGCCCCAGACCCGCTTTGTGCTGCAGAAGGCCCTGCAGCAGAACCTCTCGCTGGTCATTGCGGTGAACAAGATCGACCGGCCGGACGCCCGCATCAAGGAAGTCATCGACGAGATCCTTCTGCTGCTCATGGACCTGGGCGCCACCGACGAACAGCTCGACAGCCCCATGGTCTTCTGCTCGGGCCGCTCCGGCACCGCCAGCTACAGCCCGGACGTGCCCGGCACCGACCTAAAACCCCTGTTCGAGACCATTCTGGAATATGTCAAGTGCCCCGAGGGCGACCCCGAGGCGCCCTTCCAGATGCTGTGCTCCAGCGTCGACTACAACGATTTCGTGGGCCGCATCGGCATCGGCCGCATCCAGAACGGCAGCGTAAAGGTCAACCAGGACGTGCAGGTGTGCGACTGGCACGACCAGGACGTAAACTTCAAGGGCCGCATCACCAAGCTTTACGACTTTAAGGCCAACGGCCGCGAACCGGTCGACGAAGCCAAAGCCGGCGACATTGTGGCCTTCAGCGGCATCACCGAGGTCACCATCGGCAACACCCTGTGCGATCCCGCCCAGGTCAAGCCCCTGCCCTTCCTCAAAATCAACGACCCCACCGTGGAGATGACCTTCTCGGTGAACGACAGCCCCTTCGCCGGGCGCGAGGGCAAGTTCGTCACCAGCCGCCAGATCCGCGACCGGCTGCAGCGCGAGCTGCTCAAGGACGTGGCCCTCAAGGTCGAGGATTCCGCCACCAGCGATTCCTTCCGCGTGATGGGCCGCGGCGAGATGCACCTTTCCATCCTGATCGAAACCATGCGCCGCGAGGGGTACGAGCTGCAGGTCAGCCCCCCCAAGGTGCTCACCCATGTGGAAAACGGCAAGACCATGGAGCCCATGGAGCGGGTGGTGGTCGACGTTCCCACCGATTACCAGGGTGCGGTCATGACCGCCCTGGGCGCCCGCAAGGCCATCCTGCAGCAGATGGAGCCCATCGGCAGCCGCGTCCGGCTGGAGTTCCGCATGCCCAGCCGCGGCCTGTTCGGCTACCGCAACCAGTTCCTCACCGACACCCACGGCGAGGGCATCCTGAACACCATCTTCGACGGCTACGAGGAATGGCAGGGCGATATCTCCTGCCGCAGCTCCGGCAGCCTGGTCAGCTTTGAAACCGGCGACGCGGTGGCCTACGGGCTGTACAACGCCCAGGGCCGCGGCGCCCTCATCATCACCCCGGGCGAAAAGGTGTACGGCGGCATGGTGGTGGGCTACACCCCCACCGGCGAGGACATCACCGTGAACGTGTGCAAAACAAAGCACCTCACCAACACCCGTGCCTCCGGCTCAGACGACGCGCTGCGCCTCGTGCCGGTGAGCAAGTTCAGCCTGGAAGGCTGCCTGGAATTCCTTGCGCCGGACGAGCTTTTGGAGGTTACCCCCCAAAGCCTGCGCATCCGCAAGCGCATTTTGAGCCACGAGCTGCGCATGAAGGACCTGAAAGGCAAAAAGAACTGATTCCGTTTTCCGTCAAAAGAGGCGGCCGATAAAAATCGGCCGCCTCTTTTTGGTTGCTTTGCACAGGTCGGTTCCCTGGCAGGGGCGCGGCGTCCCCGCTTTTTTCACAGCGGTGCCACCGGTTCCTGCTGCGGGTGCTCCCGCTCCCCTGCCTGGATGCGCCCCTCTTCCACCAGGCGCACGAACACCGGCACAAGCCGCGGGTCAAACTGCGTGCCCGCGCCCTCGCGCAGCTGCTCCAGCGCGTATTCCACACTGTAGGCCGCCTTGTAAGAGCGCCGGCTGGTCATGGCGTCGAACGCGTCGGCCAGGGCAAGGCACCGGCCTCCCAGGGGGATCTCCTCGCCCGCAAGGCCGCGGGGGTAACCCTTGCCGTCCCACCGCTCGTGGTGGGTCACCGCCGCGGGCAGCACGTAATCCAGCGAGGGCAGGTTGCGTATGATCGCAACCGACGCCTCCACATGCCCCTGCATGACCTTGTACTCCTCGGGCGTCAGCGCCCCGGGCTTGGATAAGATCTGCTCCGGCACCGCCAGCTTGCCCACGTCGTGCACCAGGCCCGCCTGGTAGATCATGCGCACGTGGCTCTCGTCCAGCCCCAGGGCCGCCGCCAGCGCCCGGGCATACCCGGCCACATTCTGCGAGTGGTCAAAGGTGTAGTGGTCCTTGGCGTCGATGGCCGCGGTGATCGCGTAGACCGTGGAGGCATAGGCCTGCCCGTCCGCCAGCGGGCGGGGGTTCTGTGTGCCGTCCGCGGAATAAAGCCGCACGTCGTTCTTGCCGCCCTGCTTCACCTCGAACACGCACATGTCCGCAAACTCCAGCATCTGCTGCGTGCTCTCCGGGCCGCCGCCGTAGCCGTATACCCCGGCGCTGAAGGTAAGCCGGCACAGCGCGGCGTCATTCAGCGCCGCCAGTGCCGCGGCGATCCTGCGCGCCAGGGCCACCCCCTCGGGGCCGCTCAGCTTTGGCACGGCCGCCGCAAACACCTTGCCGCCGTACCGGGCCAGCGCCGCCTCCTCCCCCGCATACCGGCGCAGAAGGCCTGCCAGCTGCTCAAGGGCCCGGTCGCCCTCCTGCTGGCCGTACAGCTGGTTGTACAGCTTAAAATCGTCCAAGTCCAGCAGCAGCAGGGCAAACGCGCTCCCCGCCGCCCGCTGCTGTTCCAGCGCCGCCAAAAACGCCCGGCGGTTCAAAAGGCCGGTGAGCTGGTCGGTGCGCGCCTCCCGGTAAAGCCTGCGATACAGCCGTGCATTTTTCAGCCCCACCGACATCATCGCCCCCATCGAGGCCAAAAACATCAAATCGTCGTTGGTGTAGTCCCGCTCGGTGGCCGGCGCGCCCAAAAACAGGATTCCCTGCAGGCTTTCATCGTCCTTGAAGGGCACGATGCACCGGATGCCGTACCGGCGCATCATGCTGAGCTTATCCTGTGCAATCTGCATGCCCGCCCCCTGCACCTGGGCGGCCCGCACACATCCCTCCTGCGCGCCGAACCAGGCGGCGCAGGGGTCCTTCGCCCCAATGGGCTGCACCTCGTTTTCCAGCCCCGCCGGGTACGCCGGCAAAAACTGTTGCCGCCGCTCGTGCAGCAAAAACACACAGGCGGGGCATTCGCCGTAGATCTGCTGCACCTCCCGGCGCAGCGCGTCCATCAGCTCCTCCCGCGGCAGGTTGTGCGCCGTGGCCACGCTGAACCGCTGCAGCGCCAGGTTTCGCTGCCTCTCTTTTAAAACAAACTGCCGCCGCACCATCCAGCGCAGCAGGTGATACGTTCCCAGCGCGGTGATCACCGCCAGGCACCAGAACACCTGCCACAGCGCCCCGGCATACCGCTCGCCCAGCATCCTGCGCAGCAGGGGCAGCGCGCGGCGCACCGCGGGCATCGCCAGCAGGCCGGCCAGCACCGCCGCCATGGCGCTCACCGCGCCGGGGGCCACAAACACCCGCAGCTGCAGCAGCCCCCGGCGGTAGAGCGCCCAAAACACCAGCGCCGCGTTCACAATGCCCGCCAGCGTATCAAACGGGAAGATATTCCCCGGCAGCACGCTGGCCAGGTTGCCCAGCACCAGCACCGCCATGCCGGCCACCACCAGCCGCACGCCCGGGGTCTTCCGCCGGCGGCGCACAAGGCGCACCGCCAGCGCCACCACCGCCAGGCACAGCGCCGTGGGGATCGCCACCCGCCAGTCCACATGGTAGCGGAACACCGCGCCCCCGTAGGGCAGCTTTTCCAGGGTGGGCTTTGCAAGATACCCGTCCAGCAGGTTGGGCGCGGCGGCCGCCAGGGTGAGCAGCCAGGCCACCGCCTCCTCCCGCGGGGCTTCCTCGCCCGAAAACTCCCTCAAAAAGCGGTACAAAAACGCGGGGATGCAAAACAGCGCCAGCAGCGAGACCAAATAAAAGCTCTCCCAGCCGATGGGCAGCAGCATGCGCATCAGCATGCTGCCGCCGGTCCACAGCACAAAGCAGGCCACCAGCCCGGCAAACGCCCGCACCGCCCTGTTGGTGCAGGCGGGCAGCAGCGCCGCCAAAAGCACCGTGTAACAGGCCAGCGCCGTAACCGGCACCCACAAAAAGGGAATGGTCATGGCCGCGCCTCCCCTCTCCCTGATTTCAAAGGTTTTCCGTTTTTCCTTTTTTTTCCTCTGTATTTTTATTATACCGCTTTACCACCTAAAACTCAATCGTCCCGGCCTCTTCCCGGGGCAAAATGCAAATTTTTTAGCACATTATAAAAAATTTATCAGCCATTTTCTCCCCCGCCGTTTCCCCAAAAACAAAAACAGCATCGCATGGCCCCGGTCCGGGGCTGCAATGCTGTTTTCTCATTTTATGCTGCGCGCCCCGCCTTACCGCGGCCGCAAACGCCTTACCAAAGCCAGTTGCGGGCCTTGGCCTCGCGGATCTCCATCTCCGCCTCGTCCGCCAGGCCGCGCTTTACCAGCACCAGCGTGCCTGCCGCGCCGGGCTTGGTTTTAAAGTCGATGCTGTGGTCTCGCAAAAGCTTCATGACCTTTTCCAGCTCGTCGCCTTCGCCGGCATATACCGGCGTGCGGGGTTCAAACAAAGCCATCCTATCCACCTCTTTTTACAAAAGCCGCCTTCTGCGCCCTGCGGCGCCCGCCTCTCGGTCCTTATAACAAGATTATAGCGCACCCGGCCGCAAAAAGCAATTCCCTGTGGGGCGGCCCTCATCCCTCATAGATCTGCCGGCTGCCCCGGATCGCCTCGTTCAGGTACTGGTCGATCCAGCGGCCCACCGCGGCCTTATCCCGGTTGCGAACATGCTCCAGCAGGGTCGAGGCGTTGCGGTACAAAGCCTCCACGCTGTGCCGGCTGCAAAAGCGCTCCCACAGGGTGATCACCGGGCTGCGGAACGAGTAATAGATCAGCGGCAAAATGCTGTTGCCACCCACAAAGGCCAGCTCATGCTGGAACCGGAACGCGATCCGCGCCGCCTCGCCCGGCGTTTCGGCGCGGCCCAGCTCATCAATAATGGCCCCCAGCTCCGCAAGCTCGGCGTCCGCGGCGCAGTCGATCGCCAGCTCGCACGCCAGGTGTTCCAGCGCCCGGCGCACCTCCAAAATGGCCCGGATCTCGCTGTTGGCCAGCATTCCGCCCTTGTAGTCCATAATGGCGATCAGGGTGTCCATGTTGCCGCCGCGGCGGTAATCGGCCACAAAGGTGCCCTGCCGCGGCCGCAGCTCCAAAAAGCCCTGCCGCGCAAGCTCTGCCAGCCCCCCGTTCACCACGGCCCGGCTCACTTGCATCTGGCGGGCCAGCTCCCGCTCCGGCGGCAGGCGGCTGCCCACGCCCAACTCCCCCGCCAGGATCTTGTCCCGCACCTGCTGCACAAACAGCTCCTTCAGGCTGGGGGCGGATAGCCGCTCAAACTCCATTCCGCTGTTCCTCCTTTTTTGGGGCCCGCCCGCATCGTCCCGCCCGCCGGCGTGTTCTTTTCCTTGCGGCGCGCAGCCGCGCGGGCGCCCCCTTTTGGCTCTTGGTCATACCACATACCAGAACTTTATTTTACCAGTCATTTTGCTGGTTTACAAGTGCATTTTTCGATAAAAAGTGAGAAAACGCCCCGCTTTTTCCGGTTTGCATTGACGCTGCAAAAACCATGATGTTACAATATTAACAGGTTTGGCATGGGCACGGCGCTCACTGCGCCGGCCCCAGTGACGGAGGCGAGGAAAATGGACGAATTCAAGGTATTGGAAATAAAGCAAAGCGTATTTGCAGACAACGACCGCCAGGCCCGGCTGCTGCGCGCCGGGCTCAAGGAAAAAAAGGTGTTTCTGCTCAACCTGATGAGCAGCCCGGGCAGCGGCAAAACCACCACCCTGGCCCGCACCATCGAAGCCCTGCGGCAGGAGCTGCGCATCGGCGTGATGGAGGCGGACATCGACTCGGACGTGGACGCCCGCACCATCAGCGCGCTGGGGGTAAAGGCCATCCAGCTGCACACCGGCGGCATGTGCCATCTGGACGCCGAAATGACCCGCCAGGGCCTCGAGGGGCTGGAGACCGGCGATCTGGACCTGGCCATCCTGGAAAACGTGGGCAACCTGGTCTGCCCCGCCGAGTTCGACACCGGCGCGGTGAAAAACGCGGTCATTTTATCGGTGCCCGAAGGGCACGACAAGCCCCTCAAATACCCGCTCATGTTCCAGGTGTGCGATCTGGTGCTGGTAAACAAGATCGACGTGGCCCCCTATTTTGATTTTGACCTGGAAAAATGCACCGAGTACGTGCACCTGCGCAACCCCCGCGCCCGTGTGCTGCCCATCTGCGCCAAAACCGGCGAGGGCATGGCCGAATGGTACGACTGGCTGCGCGCCCAGGTGCGCGAATGGCAGCAGGCCTGACCGCAGCTTTGATAAGGAGGAAAACGCAATGGCTTTGAGACCCAAGATCGTAAAGCTGGCCAAAATGGTGGGCGGCGTGGCCGGCGTCATCAACAAGATCGACGAGACCGCCCCCGAATACTACGCGCTGGAATGCGTGGTGAGCGACGAACAGGCCGACGTGGCCCTGGTAATGGGCCTGCGCAAGCCCCGCACCGCGCAGGAGGTGGCCCAAAAGTGCGGCAAACCGCTGGACGAAACCCACCGGGTGCTGATGGAATTGGCCGGGATCGGCGTGTGCAAGGTGTGGCACGAGGACGGCAAAGAGCTGTTCTGGGTGAACATCTTTGCGCCCGGCATGCTGGAAATGATGGTGAACAACCGCGCCCAGCTGGAGGCGCACCCCCAGATCGGCAAGGCCTTTGAGGAATACACCCGCCGACGCATCTCCACCATGGCCCCCCTGTTCCCCGAGGGCATGGCCATGATGCGGGTCATGCCGGTCGAGAGCGCCATTGCCGACAACCCCGAGACCCAGCCCTGGGAGCGGCTGTCCTATTATCTCGACAAGTACGATAAATTCTCAGTGAGCGATTGCTCCTGCCGCGCCTCCCGCCGCCACATCGACGAGGGCTGCGGCCATCTGGAGCACGAGGTCTGCATCCAGATGGGTTCCGGCGCCGAATATTACATCGCCACCGGCCGCGGGCGCGAGATCACCCGCCAGGAAGCGGAAGAGATCATCAAAAAAGCCGAGGACATGGGCCTGATGCACGAGGGCCCCCACACCGAGGAGCTGGGCGAGTGCTTCGCCATCTGCAACTGCTGCGGCTGCGCCTGCTTCTCCATGCGCATCGCCACCCTGTTCAACACGCCGGACGCCATCCGCTCCAATTTCGGGGCCGAGGTGGACCCGGAAAAGTGCGTGGCCTGCGGCCAGTGCGTGGAGCATTGCCCCACCAACGCCCTGCAGTTGGGCCAAAAGCTCTGCGCCAAGACCCCGCTGCCCCAGCAAAAACAGCTCACCAGCCGCGACCATGTCTGGCACAAGGACAAATGGAACACCGATTACCGGGAAAACCGGCAGGACGTTGCCCCCGAGGGCACCGCCCCCTGCAAAACCGCCTGCCCGGCCCACATTGCCGTGCAGGGCTACATCAAGCTGGCCGCCCAGGGCAAATACCGCGAGGCGCTGGAGCTCATCAAAAAAGAGAACCCCTTCCCCGCAGTGTGCGGGCGCATCTGCCCCCACGGCTGCGAGAGCGAGTGCACCCGTGCCGGGATCGACGCGCCCATCGCCATCGACGAGATCAAAAAATTCATCGCCGACCGGGAGCTGGCCCAGGGCGAGCAGTTCATCCCGCAAAAGCGCTACGATCTGGGCAACCGCATCGCGGTGGTGGGGGCCGGCCCCGCGGGCCTCTCCTGCGCCTACTATCTGGCCATCGACGGCTACCGGGTGACCGTGTTTGAAAAGGAAGAAAAGCTGGGCGGCATGCTCACGCTGGGCATCCCCTCCTTCCGGCTGGAAAAAGACGTGGTCGAAGCCGAGATCGACGTTCTGCGCCGCATGGGCGTGGAATTCAAAACCGGCGTGGAGGTGGGCCGCGACGTGACCCTGGCCCAGCTGCGCGCCCAGGGCTACGAGGCCTTTTATCTGGCCGTCGGCGCCCAGGGCGGGCGCAGCCTGGGCATTGAGGGCGAGGAGGCCGCGGGCGTTGTGTCCGGCGTGGACTTTTTGCGCCAGGTGGCCCTCGGGCGCGGCGCCCCGCTCGCCGGGGAGGTGGTGGTAATCGGCGGCGGCAACGTGGCCATCGACGTGGCCCGCACCGCTGTGCGCCAGGGCGCGGGCTCGGTGGGCCTTTACTGCCTGGAAAGCCGGGCCGAAATGCCCGCCCTGCCCGAGGAGATCGGCGAGGCCGAGGCCGAGCAGATCGCTTTCCGCAACGGCTGGGGGCCAAAGCGCATCCTCACCGAAAACGGCCGGGTCACCGGCGTGGAATTCATGCGCTGTGTTTCGGTGTTCGACGCCCAGCACCGCTTTGCCCCGGTGTATGATGAGGCCGACACCATGACCGTGAAAGCCGACGCGGTGCTGCTCAGCATCGGCCAGAGCATCCAGTGGGGCGGCCTTCTGCAGGGCAGCAAGGTGGAACTGGGCCGCGGCCAGACCGCCCAGGCGGACGGCTTTACCTACCAGACCGCCGAGCCGGACGTATTTGTGGGCGGCGACTGCTTCACCGGGCCCAAATTCGCCATTCACGCCATTGCGGCCGGCAAGGAGGGCGCGGTCTCCATCCACCGCTATGTGCAGCCGGGCCAAAGCCTCACCCTGGGCCGCGACCGGCGGGAATACCATGCCTTCGACAAGGACAATGTGGTGGTCGAAGGGTTCGACAACACCCCGCGCCAGCAGGCCGGCCACGCGCCCGGGCGCAGCCGCACCTTTGCCGACGCCCGCCTCACCTTTACCGAGGAGCAGCTCAAAAAGGAGACCGAGCGCTGCCTGGGCTGCGGCGCGGTGCAGGTGAACGAGTACATGTGCGTGGGCTGCGGCATGTGCACCACTAAGTGCAGGTTCGATGCCATCCGCCTGGTCAAAAAGTACCACTCCACCCCCGGCACCTACGAGCAGCTGCCCATCAAAATCGCGGCCAACGCCGTGAAGCGCAGCGGAAAGATCGTGGCCACCGCCGTCAAGGAAACACTGAGAAAGGGCTGAAAAACCATGCACGAGCTTGGCATCATCAATTCCATGGTAAAGACCATCGGGCGCATCGTGCAGGCCGAGGGCCTTACCCAGGTAAAAACCCTGGTGCTGGAGGTGGGCGAGTTGTCCGGCGTGGTGCCCCACTACATGCAGCAGTGCTGGCCCGCGGCGGTCTATAAGACCTTTATGCAGGATACCGCCCTGGACCTGCGGGTGGTGCCCGGCATCGTGAAGTGCCGGGGCTGCGGCCGGGTGTTCAACGCCATGGCGGCGGATCTTGCCTGCCCGGGCTGCGGCGGCGCAGACCTGGAGATTTTGTCCGGCAACGACGTGGTAATCCGCGAGATCGAGTGCTGCTAGCCCCGCCGGCCCCGGCAGCATTTTGTGCAGGGTCGTTTCAGGCCCGCGGCAGCGCGGGCCCTGTAAAAAATCTTGATTTCATTTTGGGAGGAATGTATCGTGTTGTTTCAGATCTATGGCGAAAACGCCGGCTACCAGCTGCTGGGCTGGGTGCTGGTCTTTGCGGCGCTTGTGATCGCCAACGAGCTCTCGCGCCGCTCCAAGCTGGGCGGGATCCTGTTCTTCATGGCGCTGCCCGCGGCGCTCAGCGTCTACTTTATTTCCATCTATGTGGGCGCCGGCATGGGGGCCGGGTGGGCGCTCACCAACCCCACCTATCTGCACATGAACAGCTGGTTCCACTACGCAAAGCTGTATGCGGCCACCGCCGGGTGCATCGGCTTTATGATGCTGAAATACAAGTGGGGCGTGGGCAAGACCCACTGGTTCAAGGCCTTCCCCTTTGTGATCGTGGCCCTGAACATCCTCATCGCCGTGGGCAGCGACTTCGAGAGCGGCGTCCGCGGCATGATGGCCCTGGCGGCCACCGGCGACCGGTGGTGGCTGTCCAGCGAAAACGTGTGGCTGTACGGCGGCTGGTGGAACTGGGTCAACGGCATCGCCGGCATCCTGAACATCCTGTGCATGACCGGCTGGTGGGGCATCTACTCCTCCAAAAAGCACGACGACATGCTCTGGCCGGACATGACCTGGTACTTCATCATCGCCTACGATCTGTGGAACTTTGAATACACCTACAACAACCTGCCCACCCACGCCTGGTACTGCGGCCTTGCGCTGCTGCTGGCCCCCACCTTTGCAAACGCGCTGTGGAACAAGGGCGGGTGGATTCAAAACCGCGCCAACACCCTGGCGCTGTGGTGCATGTTCGCCCAGGTGTTCCCCCTGTTCCAGGACCAGGGCGTGTTCGCCACCCTGCCGGTGCTCTATGCGGGCGGTGTCATGGACCCCGCCGTGCGGCCCACCGCCGCCGATCCCACCATGCAGGGCGTGATCGCCATCCTGGCGCTGGCGGCCAACGTCATTGTGCTGGCCATCATCGTCAAGCGCTCGGTCCAGCAAAAAAAGAACCCCTACAAAAACGAGATCTTCACCGACCAGCGCGACCATCAGCTGGCCATGGCCCGCGCCGAAGAACCCGCCAGGGCGTAAGGCTCTCTGCCCTGTTTGCGCAGAGCCCTTCGGCGGCAAAGCACTAAACCCCGGCGCCCTTCCGGTTTTAAACCGCCAGAAGGGCGCCGGGGCCTTTTTTCGCGCTTTTTTAACTGCGTGTTATTGAAGTCCCATAACGAAAATTACCAACGCTATCATCAGCAAAACCGTCCAGCCTATATATCTTCCTGCAATTTCCCAATCTGACGGTTCTGCACAGTCTGCATTGCGGATTCGGAGTATAAGATTAAAGCGGAACAGCTCATCTGCAAATAAAATAGACAGTGAATTAAGAATACAAATGAAAACCGCACCAAACCATGCAAGCCATTCGCCCTTATGCATTAATTCTGGATCATTCATCAAATTAAGTATGGCAGAGGCAGATGGCTCCACAGGATCAATTACATTCCCATTTTCATCTCTCTCAATTCCATTATTGGTTACAATTGTAATTCCAAAATTATTTATGGTGCCGTCCTCATTGTACAGCCAATATCCATCAGCAAACGCCCAAACGCCGCCACGAAACAAAATGGAATCTCCTTGAAGAAGTTCAACGCCGATCATATCCTCTGCCATTTCATTATCCTTGGGAACGGCTGTAGGATCTTCTTTTGCCGTATAAGGGCCAAAGGTTTTATTGCCATGCTGAAATACTACCGTTTTATCCTCTGACACCGTAAAATATGCCTGTTGGCCTTTCATTTCACCGGAATAAACTGTACTTCCATTCTCCTGGCTTGGTACAAAAATTGTGCCTTTATATTCAAATCCAACCCGTGAAATTGTTATAGAATAAATCACAAAAAATATCATTGCCATAACAATCATAACTATTAAGACACCTTTTTGGTAGTGATTTAGACTTTTTATCTTTCCCACAGTCTTACCTCCCTTCCAAATTAACATTTGTCAATTCCATGTCATATTCAAAAGCATCCGTGCCCCGCCCTCTACAGGGCAGCCGTCCGCTTCAAGTTTTTTTACGTCGCTTTTGCAGGCCGTACCACGCGCCGCCCGCCGCAAGCCCCAGGGCGCTCAGGCCGCTCACCCAGTTGCCCGCGCGCTGGGCTGCCGTGCCGGTATAGCTCACCGTGATCCTGCCCGCGCCCAGCCCCTCGGGCACCTCCAGCTCCACCCGGCCCGCGCCGTCCTTGTGCAGGTCCAGCTCCACCCGGGCCGAACCGTCCGCCGGGTCCAGCCAGGCGGAATATCCCTTATACCACAGCTTCGGGATGCCGTAGGGGCCGGCGGTGCCGACAAACTCCAGCACAAAATCGCCGCTTGGCAGGTAATTGCCGGTGAACGCGCCCTCCCGGTTGGTCCACTGCGCGCCCTGCTCAAAGGCGAACTCCTGCGCATCCACCCCGGCGGGCAGCCACTCGGCCCCCACCAGGTAAAAGGTCTCGCCCCGCTGCATGGTAAAGTGGTCCCGGCCATACTCCACCCGCTCGGGAAACGCAGGCCACAGGCAGGCAAGGTTCACCAGCGAAAGGGCAAAGGCCAGCGCCAGCGCGCCCCTTTTCCAGGCCTTTTGGTCCAGCCGGGCCGCAAAGCAGGCGATCCCCAGGCAGAAAAACAGCTGGCTGAACGCGTTGAGCCGCCAGGGGAACTGCACGCTGGTCAGGGGGGTGCCGTCCACCCAGCCCCAGGGGAACCAGCGCAGCGTGCAGGCCGCCAGCGCAGCGCCGGCCGCCAAAAACACCCAGGCGGCCCTGTTTTTCACAAGCGCTCTGCCCCGGGGCACAGCCAAAAACACCAGCGTGCCCGCCGCCAGCAGCAGCCCCCCCAGGCCCACGCCCATAAAGCTGGAAGGGCTCAGCAGTTCCTTGAGCCCCAGCATGTTGTTTACCAGATGGGTCAGCGGCTCCTCGCTCACCTTGAACCGGTCCGCGCCGAACTGCTCCAGCACCGGCAGCCAGTAATAGCAGCTCACCGCCAGGCACGCGGCGGCGGCTCCCAGCCCCGCAAGCAGGGGGCGGGGGCGCAGCACCCGGGGCAGGCGCGCCAGCACCCAAACAAGGGCCAGCAGCCCCATCAGCGCAAGGCTCACCGTGTGGCTCAGCATAAGGCCGGTAAAGCCCAAAAACAGCAGCCAGGGCTTTTTTGCGCCCTCCTCGGTCAGATCCCACAGCCCCCACACCGCCAGCGGCAAAAAGGCCATGGCCTGCGCCTCGCCCACCGCGCTGCGGATGTAAAGGTTCGCAAAGTGGTATTGGCACAGGCCGTAAAGCACCAGGAACACGCACCCGCCAAAGTGGCTTTTGGTAATGCCGCGGCCCGCAAAATAGCTGGTCACGCACTGCAGCGCCACGCACAGCAGCATCACCAGCTTGAAGGTCTGCACAGGCGTTAAGGCCAGCACCCGCAGCACCGCCGCGGGGTATAAAAACAGGTCGGGGTAAAAAATGCCGCTGGCGTAGCCGTAGCCCCCCAGCATCAGCGAATAAATGCGCACCGGCAGCTCCGCGTGCCCCCCAAGGGCCGCGGCCAGCCCCTCCAGGCGAAGCAGGTGAAAAATGCTGTCGTGCCCGGCCACAAGGCCGGTTCCCAAAAAGGGCAGCGCGCACACGGCCAGCACGGCCAGCGCGCAGGCGCCGGCGGCAAGCCACTGTTTTTTTGTGTTGGGCTGTAAATCAGATCGCATGGGCGGTTCCCCTTTTTCCATGGCGTTACCGCTTTATTATACCACAAAAAGGCCGCTTGAACAGGGCATTGGGTCCGGGCGGCGGGCCGCCCGGACCTGCACCCCGGCAGCCCCCGCCTGCATAGAGTGGCTTGGCGGGCGCAGCGCCCGCCCAACATTACAAAGGAGGGAAACGCTTATGCTGCCTTTGGCGATTGCAAGCCTGCCCATGCAGGTATTCCGCCATTTGTACGAGCCGGCCCAGGGCTGGCTGCATGGCACCATATTTGAAGAACTGGATCTGCCGTTCTGCGGGAAGGAGGAATCGGGCTCATGAAGTTTTTGACCTATGCCCAGGCCCAGACCGAGCTGGGCGCGCTGAGCTTTGCCATGGACGATATCCGCCTGTTTCTCGACACTCACCCCTGTGAGCAGGCGGCTCTTTCCATGTATGCGTCGCTGGGCAAAAACCGCGGCGAACTGGCGCATGTGCTGGCCCAAAAGGGCCGGCCGGTAAACTTTTACGATGCGGGCGGCACGGGCCACTGGAACTGGACCGAAGGCCCCTGGCCCTGGGAAAAGGAGGATTGACCCATGTGGAGTTATGAAAAGCGTCTGCAATTCCCTGTAAAGATCGCCTGCCCGGACGCCCGGGCGGCCAAGGTCATCATCACGCAGTACGGCGGGCCGGACGGCGAGCTGGGCGCCAGCATGCGCTACCTTTCCCAGCGCTACTCCATGCCCGACCGCCGCGTCGCCGGCCTGTTGACCGACATCGGCACCGAAGAGCTGGCCCACCTGGAAATGGTCAGCGCGCTGGTATACCAGCTCACCAAGGGCCTCTCGGCCAGCGAGATCAAAGCCCAGGGCATGGACGCCTATTTTGTGGATCACACCACCGGCGTGTGGCCCCAGGCCGCCAGCGGCGCGCCCTTCACCTCCATGTGCTTTGCCAGCAAGGGCGACGCCATCACCGACCTCAGCGAGGACATGGCGGCCGAGCAGAAGGCCCGCACCACCTACGACAACATTATCCGCCTGGTCGACGACCCGGACGTATTGCAGGTCATCCGCTTTTTGCGCGAGCGCGAAATCGTGCATTACCAGCGCTTCGGCGAGGCGCTGGAGCTCATCAAGTCCGGCCTGGATTCCCGGAACTTCTACGCCGTCAACCCGGAGTTCGATCCCTCGCCCAGAAGCTGAGGCCCAAACCGGCCGCTTCAAAAACACCCCGCAGTAAAAATGCGCGCTAAACGCGCAAACGGCCCCCGGCCACAGGCGAAACCTGCGGCCGGGGGCCGCCCTGTTTTCAGCCGGGGGCAGGTGCTCCCGCGCCCCCTGTTTTGGCCTTGTCCCGCTGCCGGAGCCACAGCATCGCGGCCTGCCAGGCCTCGCCCATGCAGGCCAGGTGCAGCCCCTCTTTGCCGGTGTTGCCCATCACGTCCCGCAGATCCAAAAACAGCGCCTTTTCCAAATAGGCCTCGCCCTGCTCCGCCAGGCCGTTCTGAAAGGCAAACAGCGCGTGGGTGGCAAAGCTCAGGGTGGAGTCGTGCAGGCACAAGGGCTCAAATTCCGCCCAGGCGGCCAGCTTTTCCTCCCGGGTAAAAAGCCCGGGCAGCCGGGTCATCAGCAGGATCACATCCGCCTGCTTGATGGCCCTGTAGCGCTGCACCCGGTCAAAGCAGACCTTGTGGTAGCTGGCCTGGTCGCCGTCCTTCAGCGCCGCCGGGTCCACCGGCTCCAGCAGGTGAAAGGTATCGTCCTGCCGCAGGCGCCCGGTCTCTGGGTCGCGCGGCAGCTTGATGGCGGCGTGCAGGCGGCGCCATTCCTCCGCCTCAGCCGGCCCAAGCCCCAGCCGCAGATATTGCTCCGGGTCCAGCCGGCGCAGCGCTTCGGCCGCCGCCAGCGCCAGTTCCAGGTTATGGCGCGCCATCGCGTTGGTGAAAAGGTTGTTCGAGGTAATGCCGCAATACTCGTCCGGCCCTTTGCAGAAAAGCAGGTTCACCCGTTCCGTGCCCGGCTCGGGCGAATAGCGGCTCCCCCAAAAGCGCGCGGTTTCCACCAAAAGCTCCGCCCCGCCGCCCAGAAAAAGCTCCCGGTCCCCGGTGCGCTCCATATACTGCCCAGCGGCATAGGCCACGTCGGCCGTGATGTGCACCTCGCTGCAGCCGATGTCCCAGCTCTCGCACTGCTCGGTGCCGTCAAGCGAGGTCATCCAGGGGTAGCGGGCCCCTGCGCCGTTCATTTTTTTTGCGTGCGCTTTGGCCTGGGGCAGGGTGTTCACCCGGTACCGCACCAGGCTCCGGGCGGCGGCCGGGTCATTTTCCAGGTAAAAGGGCAGCATAAACAGGTCGGTATCCCAAAAATAGCAGCCCTTGTAGCGGGTGTGGGTCAGGCCCCGGGCCCCGATGCTCACGGTATCGTCCCGCGCAGAGCAGTTTGCAATGAGCTGATGGATCACATAGCGCAGGGCGGTGCGCGCCTCGCCGCCGCAGGGCGGCACGTCACAGCGGGCCCATCTTTGCGCCCAGGCGCGGCGGTTCTCCTGCAGCAGCTCGTCGAACGCCCAGCCCTCCGGCAGCGGCGCCAGCAGCGGGTCCAGGTCCCGGCTGGTCGCAATGGCGGCCGCTTTTTCCAGCCGCAGGGCGCTTCCCGCCGCGGCGCGCGCCGCAAAGCGGGTGCCGGCCGCCTCGCCCGGGCGGTAAAACGCTTCGCCCGCACCCAGCCCCTGGGCGCGCAGCGCCAGCTCCTGGCGCACCGCAAGGCCGGTGCCCCGGATCGAAAACTCCGCCGCAAAGCCCCCCGGCCGCTCCACGGCGGCGGTGCAGTCCGCCAGGCGCACCGTTTCGCCGCTCTCTTTCACCTGGTCGTCCGGCACGGGCCGGTTGCAGCAGGCAAGCTCCACGCCGCTCTCCAGCACAAGCTCCATGCCGCCTTGCGGCCAAAGCGTCGTGCGCTGAAGCAAAAGAGCCGGGTTCGCCAGTGAAAAAAAGCGCTCTTCCTCCACCTGCAGCCGCCCGCCGCCCTGCCGCAGCGTGTAGCGCAGGGTCAGCAGCCCGCTGGCCAGATCCAGCGTCCGCTCCAGCGGCGCGGCAAATTCCGGCTCCTCTCCGTTCAGCAGCACGCGCTCATAAAGGGGGGTGGGCAGGTTCACGATATCGGTGATGCCCGGTTTTAGCTCTCCAAAAATGCCGGCGATAAACAGCCCCGTGTCCGCGGGCCTCGGGCGGGCGCGCAGGGCCGGGCAGCCCCTGGCCCCCATGCGCCCGTTGCCGCTGAAAAACACGCTCTCCAAAAAAGCGTCCTCCGGGCCGCCCTGCGCCCGGATGGTCCAGCCCTCCAGCTTCACATCCTCTCTCATTCGCCCTTCTCCCCCGCAAAAGCGGCTTTGATGGCGTGGCACAAAAAGCCCGCGCAGGTGGCAAAGGCCTCGCCGGTGGTGCACTCGCCCGTGTCCTCGTGCACGCTCTCGCAGGCAATGCCGTTGTCCATGCGGATGTCCCGCAGAATTTCCAGGCACTTGTCCCGCCGCCCGCACAGCAGGCTGTTGGCGATGCTCAGCAGCCAGGGGTGAGGCGCGTGGGGGCAGCCGATCATCGCAATGGGGTGCCCCGCAAAGCTGTAAGCATATTCCGGGGCGCAGATCATCCCCACGGTATTGCGCCAGGTCTCGTCGTCCTGTTCGCAAAAACCCAGCCAGGGCAAAAGCAGCAGGCTGCCCGGCGGCTCGTCATACACGTCCCAATGCCCCTCCAGATCCACCGACCACGCGTAATAGGGCTTTTGGGCCCTCGTTTTAACGCAGTGGGTCCGGATCGCCGCGCGCACGGCTGCCGCGCCCTCTGCCAGCCCCCCGTGCTCCGGATACAGCCGTGCAAGCGCGCGCAGGGCCCGCCAGACCAGCACGTTGTCATAGGTCAGGTAGGGGTATACCCGCTCGTCGTCGGTGGGCTGCAGAAAGGTCGAATAGAGCGCAAGGTCCGGGTGGCGCCGCTGGGCCAGCTTTTCCAGCACTGAGCGAACGCCTTTTTTCACATCGCCCTCCTCCAACAGGCTCCGGTCGCCGGTGGCGTCGGTGTAGCGCTCCAGGGCCAGCACCGGTGCCATCAGCTCGTCCAGCTCAAAGCCCGGCTCCAGCACCGTGCCGTCGATCAGCCGGGAATGCACGCCAAAATTCCGCCGCTGGCGGCCAAATGCGTATTCCAGCATCCGCCGCGCAAGCGCGGGGTCCGCGTCCAGCACCGCGGGGAAGCTCCACAGCAGGCTGTCCCGGTCCCAGTAAGCAGCGCTCACATAATAGCGCGGGCTGCGGCTGGTCACCAGCACCAGCTCCTCGCTGTCCAGCGTTACGCCGGTGGAAAAGAAGATGCAGAAAAAGAGGTTCAGGTTGTAAAGCCCGGTCAGCGCTTCATCCGCAAAGCGGCAGGCGCGGGCTTCCAGCCAGCGCAGGGTGCGCTCCCGCTCGTATTCGTAGCCCTGGCGCAGCATTTCCTTGGCGCTGGTGGCCGCCGCCACCTCCTCAAACCCAAGGCCCCAATAAAAGCTCACCGCCCGGCGCGCGCCGGGCGCCAGCTCGCAGCAGCACTCCAGCCGGTAGGCGATCCCCTCCTCCGCCTCGGCAAAAGCCGAAGCGCACGGCGCATCGCACATCGGCGCAAACGCGAACATGGGCGCACCGCATCGCATATCAAACACCAGGCTGCCGTTCCACGCGCTCTCAAAGCAGTGCTTGCTGCCCTCCAGGGGCTTGTCCTCGTTCACGCAGTGCCAGGCCGAGGCCCACAGGCCCTTCAGGCCGAACTTTGCCGCGCGGGCCGCATCGCCGCGGTTGTGCAGCTCCAGCCGGATCACAAAGCCCCGCTCCTCCACCGGGGTCAGCACAACGCCCTCCACGCCCAGCGGCCCGGCCTTGCCGGTAAAGCGCGGCACCCAAAAGCCCAGGCGGCTCCAGCGCAGCCCTTCCAGCGGGCAGTCGGTCCCGTTCACCTGTACAAACGGCTGGATCAGCGGCTCGTCTTCGCCGCCGCGCAGATCCACCAGCCCTTTATATCCCATGTGAAGAAAGGTAAGGTCCTCGATCCCTGCGGTGCGCTCGTTCAGCCTCGGCAGCGACACCATCTCGTTCCCGGTGGGGCAATAGTTCGTTTCCATCGTATCCGCTCCTTATAGTTTAAGCGATTAAGTTCCGGTATCATCAAAATATAGTAAAACCGTCCGCTTGTCAAGGCATATTTTACAATTTTTTCAAAAAGTACTTGACATTTTCCGGCCAACATGGTTAATATGGTGATGAAACAAAGGTTAATCGCTTAAACCACAAAGGAGGAAACACTGTGGGCCAACGCGTTACTTTAAAAGACGTCGCCGCCAGGGCGGGCGTCACCCCTGCCACGGTTTCTTACGTGCTGAACGATAAAAAATCCATCTCCGGGCAGACCAAGCGCCGTGTGCTGGCCGCAATCGACGAACTGGGCTATGTGCCCGATCTCTCCGCCCGCACCCTCTCCATGTCCCAGCGCAGCTCCCGGCTCATTGGGGTCGTGGTCCCCCAGACCGAGCCGGGCAGCCGGCTCATGTTCCAGAACAATTTTTACAGCGAGATCCTGGGCAGCATCGAGCTGTACGCCCGGCAGCACGGTTACCACATCATCATCTCGGCCACCGACGTGGGCGAGAGCTACCTGACCCTCGCGCAGGAGCGCAATCTGGACGGCATCATCGTCATCGGCATGTATCCCGATGAATTTTACCGCCAGATGAAAAAGACCCAGATCCCCATCGTCCTGATCGACAGCTACTGCAACGACCACTATTACCACAACGTGCGCATCGACGACGCTTACGGCAGCTACCTGGCCACCTGCCACCTGCTGGAATGCGGCCATCGGCACATCGCCTTTTTTTCGGGCCTGCTCAAGGAAAACGGCGTTATGAAAAAGCGCCTGTCCGGCTACCAAGACGCACTGAAAGAGCACGGGCTGTGCTTCGACCCCGCCTATGTGTTCGAGGGCAGCATCGACTACGAAAGCGGCATGTCCTCGGCCCGGCGCATGCTCGCCGCGGCCCTGCCCGCCACGGCGGTGGTGGCCGCGGCCGACATTCTGGCCATTGGGGCCATGAAGGGCTTTTACGAAAATGGGGTCCGCGTGCCGGATGACATCTCGGTCATGGGGTTCGACGATCTGGAGATCTCGCAGTACCTCACCCCGGGCCTCTCCACCGTCAAGCAGCAGATCTCGCTGAAGGGCGAGCGGGCAATGGAGCTGCTGCTCAACAACATCGCCGATCCCGCCCTCACCAAGCAGGAACAAATCCTGCCGGTCTCTCTCGTCGAGCGGGGCTCGGTGCGGCGCATCGCCCCCTGACCGGGCTTTCCAGCCCGGGCGCGCACCGGGTGGCTTTTGCGGCCCGCGCCGCCAAAACAAAAAAGCAGCCGCGGCAAAGCGGAGGCTGCTTTTCCCCCATCCGCGCCGGCAGCCCCACAGCGTGCCGGGCGCGGGCGCCTTTCAATCTGTTTTTTATTGCCCTGCAATAAAAAAGCGGCTCACACCCACCTGTCACAGTTTGTGTAAGCCGCGGCAAAAGCACCCCCGTGAAGAGGCCCTTTCGCTGTCTTTCATTGTATGCGAAACAGGCCGAAAAATCAACCGCAGGATCCAATTATCTCTAAGGAGGAACAAACCATGAAGAAAAAGTCCCTGTCCCTGCTCGCCGCCGGCCTGTCGAGCCTGCTCCTGCTCTCGGCCTGCTCATCCGCCGGCAGCACGCCCGCCCAAACGCCCGCCTCCGCCGGCAGCACGCCGGCCGCCCCCGCCGAAAAGGTCACCATCACCTTTGAGCAGTTTTCCGGCTCGGGCGACAACCTGCAGTATCTCCAGCAGATGATCGACGCCTACACCGCCCAAAACCCCAACGTCACCATCAAGCTCCAGAGCTATGGCTTCGACGATTATTTTACCCAGCTCACCGCCAAGGTCTCCGGCGGCCAGGCGCCCGACGTTTTTGAGCTCAACTACGAAAACTTTGTTTCCTACGCCAAAAAGGGCGCGCTCCTGCCCCTGGACGGCATCATCAAGGCCCAGGGCATCAACACCGGCTCTTACAACCAGATGGCGCTCAAGGCTTTCCAGGCCGACGGCCAGCAGTACGGCGTGCCCAACAGCTTCTCCAACGTGGTGCTGATCTACAACAAGGATCTCTTCGACCAGGCGGGCGTCGCCTACCCTACCGACGACTGGACCTGGGAGGACGCCATGGCCGCCGCCCAGAGCATCCGCGCCCTGGGCAGCGATATCTTCGGCTATTACCACCCCATCAGCTTCAACGAGTATTACAAGGTGGTGCGCCAGAACGGCGGCAGCCTGTTCAACGACGACTACACCCAGTTCACCATGGACACCCCCGCCAACGTGGAGGCCCTGCAGTACATGGTGGACATGCAGCGCAAGACCAACGTCATGCCCACCGCCGAGCAGATGGCCGGCATGGGCGACTGGGACCTGTTCAAGTCCGGCCGGCTGGGCATGATCGTCACCGGCATCTGGGCCTTCCCGGACTTTACCCGCGACTGCGCGTTTGACTGGGACATCGCCGTGGAGCCCGGCCACACCCAAAAAGCCTCGCACTTCTTCTCCAACGGCTATGTGATCAACAAGGACAGCCAGGTGGCCGAGGAAGCCGCCAAATTCATCGCCTTCATCTCCTCCGATCCCCAGGCTACCCAGATCCGCCTGGACGCCGGCTGGGAGCTGCCCCCCGTCACCGACCAAAGCATTGTGGACCAGTATCTGGCCATCACCCCGCCGGCCAACCGCGAGGCTGTGTTCAAAAGCCTGGACTACCTGGTGACCCCGCCCGTCATCACCCAGTTTGCCGAGCTGCAGGACATCATCGGCCAGCACCTGAACGACGCCGCCGGCGGCCTTGTCACCCCCGAGCAGGCCCTCAGGGACATGCAGTCCGACTGCGAGGCCAAGATCGACCTGAGCAAATAACCAGCGCCGCATTCGCCAACAAAACAGATCGCACGTGCAGGGGGCAGGCATCGCATGCCTGCCCCCTTTCTGCCTTACAAGAAAGGAGCCACGCCCATGGGCGGCATTGCTGCAGGCGCGCGTCTTGCCCCAAAGCGATCCCGGGGCCTGAAAGACGCCATCCCCTTTTTGCTCCCGAGCTTTGTCGGGTTTCTGGTGTTCACCATTCTTCCCATGGTCACGCTGCTCTTTGTCAGCGTCACCGATTGGGACGGCCTGCGCGAGCTCACCCTGTTCGCCGATCCCGCAGGCTTTATGCAGGAATTTTTTGTCGGCCTGGCCAATTACCGCGGCATCTTTTTTTCCTCCGAATTTTATCAGGTGCTCGGCAACACGCTGAAATACGTGGTGCTGTACATGCCCGCCATGCTGATCCTGTCCATGGGCGTGGCGCTGGTGCTCAGCAGCAAGATCCGGGGCACCGGCGTTTTCCGGGTCCTTTATTACATCCCGGTGCTCACCTCCTGGGTGGCGGGCTCGCTGATCTGGAAATGGGTGCTCTCCCCCGAGTACGGGGTGATCAACAACCTTTTGGGCCTTTTCGGCATCCGGGGCCCCTCCTGGCTGCAGAGCCCCCAATGGGCCATGGTGGGCATCGTGATCGCCTCGGTCTGGAAGGACATGGGCTACTTCGGCCTCATGCTGCTCTCCGGGCTGCAGGGCATCAACCGGCAATACTACGAGGCCGCCCAGATCGACGGCGCGGGCAGGCTGCGGCAGTTTTTCCGCATCACCCTGCCCCTGCTCACCCCCACCCTCTTCTTCGTGCTCATCATCAGCCTGATCAACTCCTTCCAGCTTTTCCCCCAGGTCATGATCATGACGCCCGACGGCGGGCCCAGCGGGTCCACCATGGTCATGGTGGAGCGCATCTACAAATACGGCTTCCGCTATTACGAAATGGGCTACGCCTCCGCCTTCAGCTGGATCCTGTTCGCCATCCTTTTTGTGCTCACGGCCATCCAGATGAAATTCCAGAACAAGTGGGTGAATTACGATGATTGATACCTCCTTAAAGCGAAAGCGGGCGGGCGGCAGGGTTTTGTTTTATCTTGCGGCCATCTCCATCGCCCTGGTGGTGTGCATCCCCTTTTTCTGGATGCTCATCACCTCCCTCAAAAGCAGGGGCGCGATCATGTCCATCCCGGTGGAGTGGATTCCCAAAGAGCCCACCCTGGAAGCCTACAAAAAGCTCTTCTCCATCCCAAATTTTGCTTCCTCGGTGTTCAACAGCTTTTACATCTCCGTCGTCTGCACCGCGGCGCGCCTGGTCTGTGCGGCCATGGCCGCCTATGCGCTCACCAAGCTCAGATTCCCCGGGCAGGGCGGCCTGTTCAAGCTCTATCTCACCGCCCTCATGATCCCCGCACAGATCACCTTCATCCCCCTTTTCATCGTCATGACCAAGCTGCATCTCACCAACAGCCTGAACGCGTTCCTTCTGCTGCAATTTTTCAACGCCTTTGCCATCTTCATGCTCCGGCAGAACATGATGACCATCAACGACGCCTACATGGAGGCCGCCCGCATCGACGGCGCAAGCCACTGGCGCATCTTCTGGAACATCATGCTGCCCATGTGCTCCGGCACCCTGGCCACCCTGGCGATCCTCTGTTTTATGGATTTGTGGAACGACTATCTCCTTCCGCTCGTGCTGCTCACCGACCAGGGCAAATACACCCTGCCAATCCTGCTGTCCACCCTGTCCGGCCAGTATAAAAACCAGTACAACCTCACCATGGCGGGCAGCCTGGTGTCCATCGTGCCCATCCTTCTGGTTTATATCTGCGCCCAGCGGTATTTTAAAGAAGGCCTGAACGTGGGCGGTGTGAAAGGATAATACAGTATGGAACGCATTTTGTTTTCCGAAGCCAGCCCTGTGCACACCGCCGCGCTGCCCGGCGGCGGCGCGGCGCAGCTCTCCTGGGCGAGGCGGGGCCAAGGCGCAGAGCTCACCATCGCCCTGCCCTACGCCGGGGCCTTCGGCATGGGGGAAAAATACAACGCCCTCAACCAAAAGGGCCGCACCGCCGTAAACCGGGTGGAGGAGCAGTTCTGCTTCCAGGGCGGGCACACCTACTGCCCCGCGCCCTTTTTCTGGACCGACAGCGGTTTCGGCCTCTGCGTCGCCTCCGACCGGGAGAGCGCGTTTTCCTTCGGCAAGGCCATCACGGTTACCCTGCCCGCCGGGGCGGAGGTGGTGCTTTTCACCGGCACGCCCGAAACCATGATCCGGGAGTACCAATCCCTGTTCGGGCCGGTGCAGCTGCCGCCAAGGTGGGCGTTCGGCCCCTGGATCTCCGCCAACCGCTGGAACAGCCAGGCCCAGGTGGAGCAGCTGCTGGAAAAGCTGGTTTCCTGCGGTTTCCCGGCCACGGTGCTGGTGCTGGAGGCCTGGAGCGACGAGGCCACCTTCTACCTCTGGAACGGTGCAAAATACACGCCCATGCCCGGCGGGCAGCCCCTGCGTTACGAGGACCTTGATTTCACAGGCTCCCCCTGGCCGGACCCCCGCGGCATGGTGGAAAAGCTCCACGCCGCGGGGCTGCACCTGGTGCTGTGGCAGGTGCCGGTCTACAAGCAGCAGGGGCCGGAAGAAACGCCGAACCCCCAGAACGAGCTGGACCGGGCCGACACGGTTCGCCGCGGGCTCTGTGTGCGCCAGGCCGGCGGCGCGCCCTACACCATCCCCTCCGGCCATTGGTTCGCCGGCTCCATGCTGCCGGATTTCACCTGTCCTCAGGCGGTAAGCACCTGGTTTGCCAAGCGGCAGTACCTGCTGGACATGGGGGTGGACGGCTTCAAGACCGACGGCGGCGAATTCATCTGTGATCCCGGCGCCCGCTTTCACGACGGCTCCTCCGGTCTGGAGGGGGTCAACCGCTACGCGCGGGACTACACCCGCGCCTATTCCCGCTTTTTGGGGCCGGACCGCGTTCTGTTCAGCCGGGCGGGCTGGGCCGGCCAGCACACCGTGCCCATCCACTGGGCCGGGGATCAGCAGTCCCAAAACAGCGAGCTGAAAAGCGCCCTCACCGCCGGGCTCTCGGCCGCCCTCACGGGCATCCCCTTCTGGGGGTTCGACATCGGCGGCTTTGCCGGCCCGCTGCCCACCCTCGACCTCTACCGCCGGGCCACCCAGCTGGCCTGCTTCTGCCCCATCATGCAGTGGCATTCCGAGCCGGACGGCGGCCAGTTCCGGGAGCTTATGCCCGGCGCGCAGGGCAACAACGAGCGCAGCCCCTGGAACCTGGCGCAGGCAAACGGCGCGCCGGAATTTGTGGCCGAAATGCGTTTTTGGCACCTGCTGCGCATGCAGCTCCTGCCCTATCTCTGGGCCACGGCACAGGCTTCGGCCCAAACGGGCAGGCCCATGATGCGGCCCCTCGTCTACGACTGGCCGCAGGACCCCCGGGCCGTCGCCTGCGGCGACGAGTACCTTTTGGGCGACGCCCTGCTGGTGGCCCCCCTGCTGGAAGAAAACGCCGAAACGCGGCCCGTCTATCTGCCCGCGGGGCGCTGGACCGGCCTGTTCGACGGCCGCGCCTGCCAGGGCGGCCGCGAGGTGCTTGCCGGGGGCGGCGGCAAACTCCCGGTCTTCCTGCGCGAGGGCTTTGAAAGCCCCCTTTCCCCGGGGGCGTACCGCGCCTGAATCCGCAAAAATAAAAGCCGCAAAACTTCGGCCCTTCCCGGCCTTTTGCGGCTTTTGTTTTCGCCTGTTTTTAAAGGATAAATCCTATGAGTCTGAACGCTGTTATTTTTGATCTGGACGGGGTCATCTGCTCCACCGACCGGTTCCATTTTCTCGCCTGGAAGGAGCTGGCCGGGCAGCTGGGCGTCCCGTTCAGCGAGGCCCTCAACGACCGCCTCCGGGGCGTCGGCCGCGCCGAAAGCCTGGAACTCATTTTGGCCGGCTGCTCCCGCTCCTTTACCCCTGCCCAAAAGGCAGCCATGTGCGAACAAAAAAATCTTCGTTATCGGCAGCTGCTGTTCCAAATGAGTCCCGCCGACCTCAGCGGCGAAGCGCGCGGCGCGCTGCTCGCCCTGCGCCGGGGCGGGCTGCTGCTGGCGGTCGGCTCCTCCAGCCGCAACGCCCCTTTTATTTTAGAGCGCATCGGCCTGGGCGGCTTTTTCCAGGTGGTGGCCGACGGCAGCCAGATCGCCCGCTCCAAGCCCGACCCGGAGGTCTTTCTGCTGGCCGCAAAACGCCTGGGCCAAGCGCCGCAGCGCTGCCTTGTGGTGGAAGACGCCGCCGCGGGGATCCAGGCCGCCAAGGCCGGCGGCTTTTGGGCCGCGGGCCTCGGCGCGGCGGCGTCCTGTCCCGGTGTGGATTTTCCCCTCCGCAGCCTGGCCCAGCTCCCCGCGCTCTGTTTGGGCACACCGTGACCGCGGCGGCAGATTTGTTTTTGCAGGCTTGCCGATCCCCCTGCGGGGCCGCATCCATCTTTCGCCGGGTTCTGTCACGGCACTGAAAACCCTCTGGAGGCCTGCAGGATCTCAAACCATTCCTGCCGGGAAAGCTGGATCTCACAGGCCTCCACCGCCTGGTGGGTATGCTCCAGGTTAAAGCTGCCGCTGACCGCACAAACGGGGCCCGGGCACCGCAGCACCCATGCAAGCATCACCTGCTCCACCGAAGCATGATGCTCCCGCGCAATGCAGCCCAGCTCCTGCCACAATTCCGGTCTGCCGTTCTTTCCGCCCAGCCGCCCGCCAGCCAGCGGAGACCAGGCCATAATGGCGCGCCGCTCCCGTTTTGCTTCCTCCATCGTCCCATCGAACAGGGCCCCCGGCGCGCAGGCAGAAAGCTGCACCTGATTAACGACCAATCGGTGTTTCATGTATTTTTGCAGAGCCGCTGTTTGCAGGGGCTCAAAATTGGAAACCCCCGCATAGCGCACCTTTCCTGCGTCGATCAGTGTTTCCAGCGCCTCTGCCGTTTCTTCCGGATCCATTAACGGATCCGGCCGATGAAGCAAAAACACATCCAGATGATCCGTTTTGAGCTTGGCAAGCGACCTGTCCACACTTTTTATCAGGTGCTCGCGGGACGTGTCGTAGTAAAGAATTGGATTGCCCTGCCTCCCCGGCAGCACAATGTCCGCCTTGGTAACAAGCTCCATCTTTGTTCTCAGGTCCGGTCTCTTGCCCAGCACATGTTCCCCAAAAAACGCCTCACAGCCGTAGTCTCCATAAATATCGGCATGGTCGAAGGTTGTAATGCCCATGTCCAGGCAGTTCTCCACAAAGTTCAGGGTCTGCGCACCGGTCGATCCACTGTCCAAAACACGCATGAACCCGGAAACCACTGCCGAGAATGTAAGATCCTCTGTCACTCGAATGCGTTTCATTTCAATCACCCTTCTCTCATCGGCACGGCGGATCTTTCCCGCCCCCAGGCGCGGTCCTTTGGCCCCGTCCGCCGCTTCAACCCTTAACACTCCCGCTGGTCAGCCCTTCTACAATAAATCTTTGGCAAAACAGGAAAATAAGCAGCACAGGCACTACCGCCAAAGACACGCCCGCCATAATGACCGCCCTGTTTCCCGCGCCCATATACCCCTTCAGCGCTGCAATGCCCAAAGGCACCGTCATCTTTTCCCAGGAGTTGATAAAAATCAAGGGGTTAAAATAGTCATTCCACACATTGTTGAAGGTGAGGATGGTCAGCGAGGCCAGGGGCGTGACCGCCTGGGGCAGAATGATGCGCCAAAATGTGGTCCAATAACCGGCTCCGTCAATTTTTGCCGCCTCATCAATGGCCTTTGGCATCGTCATAAAAAACTGCCGCAGCAAAAATGTGCCAAACGAATTGAACAGAGCCGGCAGGATCAAAGAAGGCAGGGTGTTCACCAGGCCCAGCTTGCTGATCATGATGTAGATCGGAATGATCGTGGCCTGCGCCGGGATCATCATCGAGAGCAGAAAACAGAGGAAAAGTGGATTTTTGGCCGGGAAATCCAGCTTTGCAAAGGCATACGCCCCCATAGAACATACGATAAGCTGGCCAACAATCACGGCAAGGGCCACCACCACGCTGTTGATGAACATCTGCCCAAAGGGAATGCTCGATTGCAGCAATTCCACATAATTTCCCAGAAAAAACGATTCGGGGATCAAGCTGGGGGGCAGCTTGTAGGCCTGCGCCGATTGCCTCATGGATGTGGAAAACATAAAAAGGAATGGGGTCATCATCAGAACGCCAAAAAACACGATCACCGCTGTAACAAGCCCATGTGCCACACGCGTATACACGCTGGCCGGGCGGCCGTGCCTGCCTTGTCCTTTTCTGAAAACGTGCATCGTCATGTATACTGCACCCACCTTTTGCTAAAATACATCTGCAGCGCTGTCAGCACAAAGATCACCAAAATAAAAAGCACCGAGATCGTGGAGGCGTATCCCATATCGAATTTCAAAAACGCGGTCTGATACAAATACATCGCCACCGTCCGGGTGCTATCCACCGGTCCGCCCTCGGTCATTAAATTGGGGATCGCAAAGAGCTTCAACTCGCTGATCGTGGTGATGATCATGTTGAACAGAATGGTCGGCGTCAGCAGCGGGATCGTGATCCGCAGCGTGGCCTGCACCGTATTGGCCCCGTCGATGCTTGCCGCCTCATAATATTCCACCGGGATGCTTTTCAGCCCGGCAATAAAAATGATCATGGCAAAGCCGACCTGCCTCCATACCTCGACCAGGATGATCGTTACAGTGGCCATTTTCACCTCTGTCAGCCACGCAACCGAAGGCAGTCCCACCACGTTCAAAAAGTAGTTGATCACTCCGGTGTCCGTCGCCAAAAACTCCACCCAGATCAGCGCGATGTACACAGGGGAAACGATCACCGGAAAAAAGTAAGCGAGCCTTAAAAAATAATTGGTAACGCGTCCCATGCGGTTATTGATCAGCACTGCCAGCAACAGCGCGATCAGAATAATAAAGATCATACTGAACAGCGCCATGACCGATGTGTTCGCCGCCGACGCCTTCAGCGAATGATCGCCGGCCAGCTTGATATAGTTGCTCGGCCCTGTGAATTTTGGCGCGCTGATGATGTCATATTTGCAAAAGCTCAGCACAACGACCGTGATCAGCGGCACGAAAACAAAAACCAAGAACAAAACGAGCGATGGTGCTAAAAACAGATAAGCCGCTCTGGCCTCTTTCTTTTTCATCGGGCTCATGGCAGACTCCTTCTTCCCCATGGTTTCATGTTTAAACGCAGAGGGGCGGCGCCTTTCAGCGTCCGTCCCTCCGCACCCACAAATCAGTTCGCTTCTTTAAATGCCTGTTCCAGTTCCTGGTGGGCTGCGGCCAACGCCTCGGGGATGGCCGCCTGATTTGTGATCATGGATTCAAACATGCTGATCACGATCCGGCTCATGTCCGGGTAAATATAAGGGCATGGGAACGCCGAAGCGTTTTCCAATTCCTCATAGAACAGTTGCGCATTCGGCATGACCTGGGCAAACGCCTCCGATTCCGCGGCAGAGCGCCTCACCGGCAGGGTCGTTTGTTCTTCGGCGCAGCGCATGGCAAATTCCTTAGAAGAGAGCTCCTTCACCAGCTCCCACGCAAGGTCTTTTTCTTTGCAGCTGTTAACGATGCCCAGTCCCCCGACCCCAAACGAGGCGGAATGGCTTTCTTTTTTGGGCAGCGGCACGATCGCATAATCTGTAAAACCATTTGCTTTAAAGGTGGGGATCGCAAACATCCCGGTGGGGATCATGGCAACGCGCCCCGCAGCAAACAAATTGATAATGTCTGTTTTTGCCTCCGGAATGGGCGCAACTTTATATTTGTATACCAGGTCGTAGATAAATTGGAAAGACTCCTGCACTTTGGGATCCTGAAGATTGGAGGCCGTCAGATCCGGGGTCAACAGGTTTGTTCCATTGGTGGTCAAAAAGGGCAGGTATCCTGTGGTGATATTATCGCGCACCATATACCCCCATACCTTGCTGTCGCCCTCCCCCTTCGTCAGCTTCTGGGCAATGGAAACAAAATCCTCCCAGGTCCAATCGGGGTCCGGCTCGTCGATCCCCGCATCGGCAAACATCTTTTTGTTATAAAACATGATCACGATGTTCGAGTCCTTGGGTACTTCGTAAATGCTGCCGTCCACCGTAAAGGCGTCCCACGCGGTCTGGGTGATATCCTCCATCATCTCTGCGCCATCCGGGTCGTTCTGCAGGTAGTCGTTCAAGGGTACCAGCACCTCTTTCCCAACCATCATGCGGGTCCCCTCAATCGCTACCCCCACCACGTCCGGCGCATTGCCGGATGCCATTTGGACCACCAGCTTGCTGCTGTAATCCTGCCAGGAATCGCCTACCGAAAAGGTTGTTTCCACTTTTACATTGGGATATTTTGCATTGAACCGGGCGATCGCCTCCTCAATCAGCTGCTTTTCCGTTTCATTTGCAGCGCAGGACAACTTGATCACCGCGGACCGATCCGCCTCCGGCTTCTGATAAACCGCTTGGGGCGCGGCCACCTGCGGGCCGGGCGCCGCGCTCCCCGAACCGGCAGAACTCCCTCCCGGTGCTGCTGAGCATCCGGCCAGCAACACTGTGCACAAGACCATACACATGCCGCGTTTCCAATGCTTCACCATTTTTCTCATAACATTTTCTCCTTTTTAAAATTATTTCACGCCCATCGGGCGAAACAGTTTCCCTTTTCCTGATTTTGCGGCCCCCGAACTTCGTCAACCCCAAAATGTGTATTTGTAAAATATTTTTGTTTATTTGTCAACTAAATATTAACATCTGCATGAAATAATGTCAATATAGTTTTGAAAAGTAATATATATTTTTTCGATTTGAAGAAAATATTGACTATTCTGTACAACTATGGGATAATAATGTAAACTTCCATTTGGGCTATATTGGATCGAGAGGGATAAATTTGAGTTATAATGTAACTTTACAGGATATTGCGGACGCACTGAATCTTTCACGCAACACTGTTTCCAAAGTGTTGAACGGTCATTCCAACGTTCCTGACAGCACGCGGGATAAGGTTCTTGCGCAAGCCATGAAGATGAACTACAAGCGTCTTTCTTACTCTCTGCTTGAGAACAGAGGCTCAAATTCTCCCAAAGAGATCATGCTTCTAACCAAATTGGGGTCGCTGCAGCTGTCCTTTTGGACGCTCGTTCTTCAGGGAATTGCGGAAAAGCTTTCCCAGCAGGGCTATGAGCTGAAGCTCACCGCCCTGGCGCGGGAGGACCTGGAGCATTGCCGTCTTCCCGCGGGGATCAGCGGCAGGACCGCAGGCTTCATCTGCGCGGATACCTTTCCGCTTCCTTTTTTGAACGCGCTGCAAGAAAAAAAGCTCCCCGCTGTGCTGATCGACGCGCCGCCGGAGCTGCGGGAACAACCGTCGGTATTTGATATCGTTATGATGGAAAACAGGGACAGCGTCCGCCGTCTCACGAACTTTTTGATCAAGGAAAGAGGGCATCGCCGCATTGGTTTTATCGGCAACCCCGGGGCGTGCATCAGCAATCTTGACCGCTACCTGGGTTTTCAGGATGCCATGTCCGCAGCCGGTCTGTCCGTAGATCCCGGCTGCTGTTTACTGGAGGAGCACAGCGCCAAATACCGTGATATCCCTCAGGCGCAGTCCCATGGCGCCGGAGGTTTTTCCAATCGCTTTTCCAGCGCTTTTCACGAATGGCTTTCCGCACAGCTTGACGGTCTTTCTTCTCTTCCCACAGCCTTTGTCTGTGCCAGCGACAGTCTTGCGATTGAAACGGTGCAGGTGCTGAAGGACAAAGGGATAAAGATCCCTGATGAGATCGCGGTCGTGGGGTTCGGCGATGTTCCCGAAGCTGTGATCATCGAGCCCAATCTCACCACCGTGCACACCCCCAAGATCCCCTTGGGGGCCCAGGTCGCGGAAGAATTGATCTGGCGGCTCGGCCACCCGGACAGTCCTGTAAAATTTGTGTTCCTGCAAACCGAGCTGAAAGTACGCGCTTCAGCCTGAACCAGCACAGCCCGGCGCAAGTTTATGCGCCGGGCTGTGCTGATTGTATTTAAGATTCGGCTCATAAAGGGCGGCCGCATTCCCTGTTACCTGTGCAGTTCTGCATAATTCCGGGCCGCGCGAACCACCGCCCTTACCCGTGAAGGCTCAATTTCATTCGGGAGCGTACAGTCAGAACCCAACATGAACTTTTTCGTTCCCATTTGATCCAGCACCGCAAACACCTCTTGTTCAATTTCGCTTTCAGTGCCATCCACCAACACGCCTGCGCGGTCATCCAGCCCACCCAGGATCACTTTATCCGGAAAGATCCTGCGTCCCTCCAGCAGAGAGGGATTTCCGGCATACACGCCCCAGTTTACCACTTCGCAGTCATAGTCTGCATATCGCTCCAGATGATTATTATCCTTGCACATGTGTAGCATGTTAAAACATTTTCTCCCTGCTGCCGCCTGCAGGATCGTCTTTTCCCCCGGGGTAATAAACTCGCGGTATTCTTCATCCGTATAGGTGTAGCTTTCGCCTCCCTGTGCCGCATAAAAAATCCCATCGGCCCCCGCCGCAAGGCATTGCTCCGCCAGATACGCCAAAATCTCCGTTACAGCCTCGATCGCGACCCGTTCCGCGTTGGGGTTTGCGCGAAGCTGTTTTACCAGTGCAAGCTTATCGGAATTTTGTAGATCGGTGCCGCCGGTGGCATGAAACAGTGAAGGGACCGTACCATGTATGGTCGCCAAAAGCACCGCTTCGCCGTTCACTTCTTGGGCAATACGTTTTATAAGTTCCACCTGTTTTACAACAAAATCCTCGTCTTTGCGAAACGGTTTAATATGGTTCCATTGCTCCGGATCTGAAATATTCAGATTGGGCAGCAGATGTTCATTCATTACTTTCCAAAGATCCGTATCTGCATTTCTAAAAAAATCCATATGGATCTTCACTGTTTTTTCCCCTTCGGCATACCCTTGCGGAAAATGGTGCCAAAAACCCGAGGGAACATAATCCGTGTCCTTTCCTTCGATCACAGCCATGACTCTTTCACGTTTGTTCACTTTAAATCTTCCCCTTTGCAAATTTTAATAGTTTGCGCGCAACAAGTTTGTGCATTTGACAATTTTATATTAACATTTGTAAAAATATATGTCAATATATTTTGCAATATTTACACACTCTTTAAACGTCGATTGGCAGGTACGGATCTTAATTTTCGGCGATTTTCTCATTTTTCCCCTTCTCAATTTTGCCTTAAAATCACTTTTCCTGTCTATTTTTATTTCAAAAAGTATGATATAATAGGAAAAACGACCATTTTGTAATTTTATTAAAGGTGCAAATGTAACTTAAGACTTTATGCCATTCTCTCGTCTGCTCGCTGCGGCTTTTCTTTAGGGATCAGGAACGTCTATCCCCTTGAACCCATAGTTTCAATCGGCGCCGTTTGGCCGGAAGGAGCCCCTATGAATACTTTGTTTGATCCCACAGTTCATCGTCGGCAGTTATCGCGGGCTGCTGCCGCACGGGCCGCGCTTGCCATCCACGCAGCGGCTTCCCCTCTTCGCCAGCATTATCACTTTATGCCGCCCGCAGGCTGGTTAAATGACCCCAATGGCTGCATCTATTATAACGGCATGCATCATCTTTTTTATCAGCATAACCCTTACGCGCCGACCTGGGCCGCTATGCACTGGGGGCACGCGGCAAGCAGGGATATGCTGCACTGGGAGCACCTTCCTCCCGCACTCGCGCCCAGCAACGAATTGGATGATGATCCCAGAGGCGGCTGCTTTTCCGGTTCCGCTGTGCAGCTCCCAAACAGCACACTTGCGCTGATCTATACCGCCGTCAATGGCTCCAAGGCAAACCCGGTCACCCAGTGCGCAGCGCTCAGTAAAGACGGCACACACTTTCATAAGCTGATGCAAAACCCGATCGTTGCCCAGCTGCCGCCGAACGTGCCCTGTGACCTGCGTGATCCCAAGGTGCTGCGTCAAGGAAAGTTTTGGTACATGGTACTGGGGGCGTCCCTGGGCGGCAGCGCCCGGCAGGGAGGCGACGGCGGTGCGCTGCTTTACCGCTCTTCCGATTTGCTGAACTGGGAATTTCGCGGTGTTTTTGCACAGTCGCACGGTCGTTTCGGCACCATGTGGGAGTGTCCGGACCTGTTCCCCCTGGGCAACAAATGGGTGCTTACCTTTTCCCCCATGTTGTGCAAAGCCGCAGCCGCAGTGTACTGGGTGGGCGAAATGGATTTCGAAGCGCCCCGGTTTATTCCTCAAGCGGATGGCCTGCTGGATTTCGGGGGCGAATACTACGCATCGCAGTCCTACCTTGCCCCAGGGGGGCGCCGCATTGCCATGGCGTGGCAGAATGGATGGGATTGGATGCCCTGGTGGAAAAGTTTTGGCCCCACCGCACAGCAGGGCTGGTGCGGCTGCATGGCGCTGCCCCGTGAACTGTATTTGGACGCCGCCGGCTGTCTTGCCGTTAAGCCGATCACGGAGCTTGAAACACTTCGTCTGTCTCCCGTGTGTGCAGAGCAAACGGTTTTTGGCACGCAGGAAGTGCGGTTGCCCTGCCCCACGCCTTCGTGCTGCGAATTAGAGCTCTGCTTTTCCCTGAATGGCGGCACCACCCGGCGCATTATGGTTGACCTGCGCATCGCGCAAGGGCAATGCACCCGTATCGTACTGGACTTGGAGGCGGAAGAATTGCTTTTTGACCGCAGCCGTGCCGATGGGGGCCTGTGCAACGCCAACCGCCGGGCACCACTGCACACCAGCGGCGGTGAGCTGCGCCTGCGGGTTTTCTGTGACACCATTTCGGTGGAGTTATTTATAGAAGAAAGCCGCATTGCCATGAGCAACCTTATCTATCCTGGGGAAAGCTTCCCCTATATTTCGCTTCACGCCGATCAAGGGCAGCCGCAGGTACGCTATACCTGTTGGCCGCTGCGGGCCTGTATGTAATGAAAGGGTCTTTAAAATGTTTGATGTTGTTGCTTTGGGCGAATCTCTCATCGATTTCACTCCCGCCGGCACAAACGATCAGGGCATGGCGCTTTTTGCGCGCAATCCCGGCGGCGCGCCCGCCAATGTACTGGCCATGCGCGCCAAACTGGGCGGCAAAACCGCTTTCATCGGCAAAGTGGGCAGCGATGCCTTTGGTCAGTTTTTGCGCGGCACCCTGGAGTGCGCGGGCATCGACACTTCTGGTATGCTGGCGGACACAGCCATCCCCACCACCCTGGCTTTTGTGCAGCTAAGCTCCACCGGTGACCGCAGTTTCAGCTTTTACCGCAAGCCCGGCGCCGATGTCATGCTGTCCCGGCAGGAGGTGCCGCCCGCGCTGCTGCGTTCCTGCCGCGTTTTCCATTTTGGAAGCGTTTCCCTTACGGATGAGCCCTGCCGCAGCGCCACGCTGTGGGCCGCCCGGCAGGCGCGGCAGGCGGGGGCGCTCATCAGCTATGATCCCAATTACCGCCCGCTGCTCTGGCAAAACACTGAAACCGCCCTTGACCAAATGCTGGGCGCCATGCGCCTTGCCCATCTGGTCAAGGTTTCGGATGAAGAGCTGCTGCTGCTCACCGGCACGCAGGATCTGCAAGCCGGCGCCGCCAAGCTGCGCAGTCTTGGCCCCGCCGCTGTGGTAGTCACACAGGGCGCCCGGGGCGCATTTGTACAAACTGCCGTGACCAGCGTGCAGCGCCCGGCTTACCCCTATGCCGCAGTGGATACCACCGGCGCAGGCGACGCCTTCTGGGGGGCCCTGCTTTCCCGCGTGGACGGGCTCGGTCTCAGCGGGCTGCAAGCGCTTTCCGCCAACGATTGGCGCGGCATTTTGGATTTTGCCAATGCGGCCGGCAGCCTGACCATCACCAGGCGGGGCGCCATTCCCGCCATGCCCGATGCAGAGGCCATCCGTGCCTGTATCGCCTCCAGGCAATAGCCCTTACAGGCCTTTCACCCAACAAAAAATGCTTTTCTCCATCCTCCGGCCCCTAAAAGGTTCCCCTTTCCCCAAAACGCTCCGGAATGCGGGCTCTTTGCAGGGGAGCCTTTCAAAGGCCCCTTTTTTCCTTCGTTTCTCACCCGCTCAAAACGAACCGCCCTGGTATGCGGGCATACCAGGGCGGTTCGTTCATTTTAATATCGCAAAGCGTCTTCAAAAAACGTTTTTCTCGATTTGTGCAGGGCAAACAGAACACAGGGCCCCCAAATGCCCTTTGCTTTATTGCGCCCGTTCTCAGTTCTGCGGGCCGTAGGTCGGGGGCTCTTTTCCCCGTGC
>ERZ857984.656-NODE-656-length-37510-cov-4.812148_pt1 | contig 37510 bp, 30 predicted proteins | sample MGYA00519914_ERZ857984 | MGnify/ENA primary metagenome ERZ857984 (study PRJEB31778, sample SAMEA3449417) | human gut metagenome | biome: human gut; feature: human-associated habitat; material: faeces | place: United Kingdom | collected 2010/2012 ... | reverse complement strand
CCGGCCAGACACAGGCCCGCGCGGCCCGAAACGCCGGCAAGCCAGTCGGAGGGCACGGGCTTGTCTATCCCGAGCGACAGCACGAGCCTGCCGCGAAACGCTGCTTCCATCTGCTCCCGCGAAGCGCATGCCGACCACCGGACATGGCCGTCGGCAAGCCGGTCTATCTGCCGCGCGACGATTTCGTAAATGTTTTCCATTCTGCGCAACCTTTCCCTGAAAATGCAAGGGGCTTTTGGAGAGGGGAACTTTTTGAAAAAAGGTCCCCTCTCGAGCTCTCCTCCCAAAAACTTTTCCTGTTTTGTCAAAAAACAGGCGGTGAGAGCGGGCGCCGTGCTTTGCACCGCCGTCGTCAGCGTCCTGTAAAATTCAAGCGCTTTGCGTCGGAACTTTATTTCTGCTGCCTTCAATGCAGGTTTTGCCGGAGGCAAAATCCTGCAAAGTTCAAGCGTAAAGCGCTTGAACTTTATTCCCTCTGTTTTCAATGCAGGTTTTGCCGAAGGCAAAATCCTGCAAAGTTCAAGCGCTTTGCGCTTGAACTTTATTATACTGCATTTTCCTCCCCAAGTCAATCAGGAGTATAAACATATATGAATAAAATGCAAATTTTGTTTGTTCCAAACGGAAAACCGCTTTACAAAGGCCGTTTGAATAGTATATAATATTTAACATCGAGTGTTTTTCGATTTTATATAGAGGTATAGAGATAGAATAATGGCTATACATGACATTTGAATTGAAAAGCATAGATTCGAAAAATTGCAGAATCGTTAGGAGGAGAATCTATGGAGATCGTAATCGCGATCTGCGCCGTGGCGGCGGGCATCGTGATTGGTTTTTTTGCCGGCTTCGTCTACCGCAAGCGCGTTGCGGAAAAGGCCATCGGCTCCGCCGAATCTGAAGCCGGACGGATCATCGAAGATGCGAAGAAACAGGCCGAAACCAAGCGCAAAGAGGGCGTGATCGAAGCCAAGGAGGAAGCGCTGCGCATTAAAAACGAAGCCGAAGCCGAGCTGAAGGAGCGGCGCAACGAGGTGTCCCGTCTGGAGCGGCGCGCCATTCAGAAAGAAGAAAATTTGGACAAAAAGCTGGAAAGTTTAGAGAAAAAGGAGAACACGCTCGAAAAAAAGATACGTGACAACGATGCGCTGCGCGAAGAAATCGAACAGCTCCGCCAGTCGCAGGTGGACGAGCTGCAGCGCGTCTCGGGTATGACCGTGGAGGACGCGCGCACGACCCTGCTGGAGCGGGTCGAAACCGACGCACGCCACGAGATGGCACAGAAGCTCTCTGAAATCGAACAGCAGTACAAAGAGACAGCCGACGAAAAGGCCAAAAACATCATCACCCTCGCCATCCAGCGCTGCGCCGCCGACTCGGTATCGGAGGCGACGGTCTCAGTCGTCGACCTGCCGAATGACGAGATGAAGGGCCGCATCATCGGCCGCGAGGGCCGCAACATACGCGCGATTGAAACGCTGACCGGCGTCGACCTGATCATCGACGACACGCCCGAGGCCATCACCATTTCCACCTTCAACCCGGTGCGCCGCGAGATTGCGCGCATCGCACTCGAAAAGCTGATTTCCGACGGACGCATCCACCCCTCGCGCATCGAGGAAATGGTGGAAAAGAGCCGCAAGGAAGTCGAAAATACGATCAAGAAGGAGGGCGAACAGGCCACCTTCGAGGTTGGCATCCACGGCATCAACCACGAGCTGGTTAAAATCCTCGGCCGGCTGAAGTTCCGCACCAGCTATGGGCAGAACGTGCTCAAGCATTCCATAGAGGTCGCGCATATCGCCGGAATGATCGCCAGCGAGCTGGGCGTCGACGCAACGCTGGCCAAGCGCGCCGGCTTGCTGCATGACATCGGCAAGGCGATGAGCCACGAGGTCGACGGCAGCCATGTGCAGATCGGCGTCGATCTGGCGCGCAAATACAAGGAAAGCAAGGACGTCATCCACGCCATCGAGGCGCACCATGGCGACGTCGAGCCGACCACGCTGGTCGCGATGATCGTGCAGGCCGCCGACGCCATCAGCGCCGCCCGTCCCGGTGCGCGCCGCGAGAATCTGGAAAATTACATCAAGCGCCTGCAGCGGCTTGAGGAGATCGCCAACTCGTTCGACGGGATCGAGAAATCCTTCGCCATTCAGGCGGGCCGCGAAATCCGCATTATGGTCAAGCCCGAGCAGGTCGGCGACGACGATATGCTGTTCCTGTCCAAGGAGATCGCAAAAAAAATCGAGTCCGAGCTGGAATACCCCGGTCAGATCAAAATCCACCTCATCCGCGAGACACGTGCCTACGAATACGCAAAATAGGTTCCGGATTGCCGCGTGTGCTTTTCCGCACGCAGGAAACGGGGCTGTACATAAGGTCCGCACACCGTTCTCCGGCGGCAGCGCTGCCGCCGGAGAATTTTTCTGTATTTCAAGCGCCGCTTCGAAGGCTTGCCGCCCTTCACATCCGCATCCGCACGCAGAAAATCTGTTTTTTCGCGCCGTCCGCGATTGACCGGCCGCCAAACCGGCCGCGGCAAAAGGCAAAGGGCCTTTGGCGCAGCGCTTCGGAGGACTTGCCGGAATCGGAGTTTTCTGCTGTGCCCGTTTCAAAGCTGAGATGATGCGGCGCAGGCCGCCCGCCGCGCTTCCCCTGCCGCAGCGCCGCCTTTGGACGCGGGGAGCACCCGTGACGATTGACAACAAATTCAGAAAGAATGCCGTTCTGCGCGTTGCGCAGAAGGTCCTGCGGTATGCGGCGTTTGGGAAACCGAGCGTAAAAGTTCAAGCGCAAAGCGCTTGAACTTTGCAAGATTTTGCCTTCGGCAAAACTTGATTCGAAAGAAACAGGGTAAAAAAGTTCAAGCGCAAAGCGCTTGAACTTTGCAAGGTTTTGCCTTCGGTAAAACCTTGCATCAAAAAATGGGGGGTATGTCCGATGCATACGATTCCCGAGTTGTTCGACCTGTCCCGTCCCTTCGTGGCGCACGCGCCGCAGACGGCAGAGCTTCTGCTGGGGCTGTCTATCCTTGCCCCGACTGTCGTTCTGCTCATGCTGGCCGTCCCGGCGGCCCGCCGGAAATGGGGCAAGCCCCTGCGGGGCTGGCTGCTCGGCCTGTCCGCCGGGCTTTCCCCGCTCGTCGCTGCTCTCCCGTTTATGAGTCTGCGCGCATTTGGTGCGGGCATTGCTGCGTTTTTCGGAACGACGCCCGCCGTCCGGGATACGCTCGGCTTCCCGTGGAACGCCGACCTGCTTGCGCTCGAATTGTTTTGGATTGCCGTCATCTGCTTTTATCTTGCCGACCCTCTCCCCGGCCGCCGGCGGACGGTCACCGTGAGCCTTCTGGCCGGTGCAATCGCACTCGACGTCCTTTACGGCCGTTATCTGCAGGCCCGTCTGGATGCGGCGGAAACGGTACAGTATGCCGAAAACACGCTGGGGCTGCATGTCGATCTGCCGTCCGTTTTGTTTGTACTGCTCAATCTGACCGCTCTTGCGCTTCCGCTTTGCAGTACGCTGCGCAATAGAAGCGCGACGGCGGAACCAGGTCTGCTGCTCAGGCGGAGGAAAGATTAGAAGCGCCAAAAGTTCAAGCGCAAAGCACTTGAACTTTGCAAGATTTTGCCTTCGGCAAAACTTGCTTCGAAAGAAATAGGATAAAATGTATAAGCACAAAGCGTCTGCGCTTTGCAAGGTTTTGCCTTCGGCAAAACTTGTCCCTGCTTTCGAACCTGCCTGCGTTCTCCGTTCGCGGTCGGACCGCTTCCGCTTACCCTCGCCGCCGCGGCGGACATTCTGCGCATCGATTCTGTCCATGCCCCGAGCACAGAAACACAATTTGGCAGATTGTTTTTACGGAAAACCCGCTCGGCCTGTATGTCGACGCGCTGTTCGTGATCTTCACGCTCCTCAACCTTGCCGCCGCAGCTCTGCCGCTTTGGGACGCGTTCCGCCGCATGCCGCGCGAAGAAAGTGCCGCGCCGTCTGCAGGCCATCACGAATCCGTTTGATTTGTTTCGCCCTTCGTCATACCCCGATTGCCCGCTTTCGGCAGACTGCGAATTTTCCGCACTGCGGGGCTTTGCCCGCACGGCAGCATGGGAAAACCGGACTTGTGCATTCCAAACCGTCATACGGTCCCGGCGCTGCGCGACTGCCCGATTTGCCGTTCGCAGCGCACGCGGAACGTGCCGTGCGATGCATTCGTGCACATCCGCGGGAAAAAGCACGTCTCCGAAACAGGCCGGGCCAAACGCCCTCTCCACCGCTTCCATATGCGTCAGACGGGACCTCGTCTGAAGGCATCCGTCTGACCGAACGGCGATGTGCCGACGGGAACGGAAAGCCATTTCGCTGAAAGGAGTTTTTACGATGCTGTATGAAACCCTGCGCGGCGTAGAACCCTTAAGGAAGCTGTACCACACCGCCATTTATCGGAATGCCTGCGACGTCATCCACGCGCCGGCTGCGGAGGCCGTCCTGCGGCTTCTGATTCGCGAGCTGCTGCGACGGGAAAACCGAGCAGCTCCGCAAAAAGGCACCTTTGAAAAAACCAACCGCGCACCGCACCGGCTGCGCGGGAAAGGAACGACGCACACCTTATGAAAAAGATTCTCTTCATCACCCCCGAACGCTTTCGGGAAAGCGACCTGATCACCGTGCTCCGCCGTGTCGGCTGCGAGCTGACGCTCGTCCCGAAAACCGACCTGCCCGGGCTGGACGCGTCCGGCTACGACGCGATCGTGCTGTCCGGCGGCACGGAAAACGAGCCGATGACCTTCACCCCCGCCGAGCGCGAGGCGGCCGACCGTCTGAGCCGCTCAGGCGTGCGGATGTTCGCCGAGTTCTGCCAGTACCTCGGCTCGATCAACTGCCCGAACGTCGAAAGCACACGCTATGCGCGGCCGATCGCGCGCTTCCGCTACGGCGAGATCACCGAGGGCGACATCCTCGACGAGCAGTGCAACACCCGCGTCGTGCATTTCTATGCATCGGCCGACCGGCTTCCGCTGTTGAGCTACCGCTCCAACCCGGAGGGCTTCTATTCGCTGAAAAACTTTGCGGAGGCCGAGTTCCCCGCCTCCGCCGACGCGCTCTGGACCGAGCACGAAACGCTGCTGTTCTGCACCTTCCGGCTGGCCGACTTCGCCAAGGGCTGCTTTGCGCCCAAGCGGAAGTGGTTCTCGCTCGTCGGCTTCATCCTGCTGTGGCTGACCGGCGAGCGGCACGACCTCTCCTTCCTCGACGCGTACTACGCCGAAGCCGCCTATTCGACCGTTCCCTGCGAGGGGACCGACCTCGAGTTCGCACAAACCGTCGAACGCGCGATGGACTGGCACGAGAAGGGCGGCTTCCTGCTGCCGCCTGACGGAACCGGCTGCCGCGCCGTCCTTGAAGGCGTGGGCGCCGCCGTCCTGCCCGACGGGACGCACAGCGCGCTGCACAACTACACCACCGTTTCCACCGGTGAAACGGCGCTGGCCTATTATCTGAAATCCCTCTATACCGGCGACGGGGCCGCGCGCCGCATCAGCGACGAGCTGCTCGCATCGGGGCGGCTGCACATCGCCGACGCGGCGGACGCGACCGACGGCTGGGGCCGCAGCGGCGACAACGCATGGTGGAACGTCTGCTATCAGGACGACGACGCGCGCGGGCTGCTCTTCCCGCGGCTGCTGCGCGCGCTCTACGGCGACGAGCTGCCCGACGAGGACGCCGTCCGCCGCAATCTGGACTTCCTGCTGCGCACCACCGGCCGCGACGGGCTGCGCGTCGCGCGCACCGAGCTGGTGGACGACAGACGGCTGCTCATCCAGACCTTTGAAATCGAACCCGACGCGGCCCGTGACGGTAAATGGCGCTGGGGCGGCGGCCGCACGCTGCCGATTGCCGAACTGGCCGGTCAGGACGGCGGCTCGCCAAGCGCGCACTACAACGGATACTACCTCGCGTCGCTGCTGCTGGCATACAAGGTGCTGGGCGACGAAAAATACCGCGACACGGCCGTGCGCGGGCTGGAGACGATCATGGCACACTTCCCGAACACCGCGCGCGAGCACAGCGAAACGCAGGAGCTTTGCCGGCTGATTCTCCCGCTGTCCTACCTCTACTGGGTCACGGGCGAGGAAAAGCACCGCGAATGGCTGTACGCGGTCACGCGGTCGCTGCTCGAGAAGCAGCATGCCAGCGGCGCCTTCATCGAATGGGATACCGGCTACAACGCCTGCTGCGCGGGCGCGAAGGACGGCGAGTCGAGCGTGCTTGCGGCCAACGGCGACCCGGTGGCGGATATGCTGTACTCGATGAACTGGCTGCCGTTCGCGCTGATTCAGGCGTATTTCATCACGCACGACGACATGTTCCTCATCCTCTGGCGGCGGGTCTGCACATTTCTCGCTTCCATCCAGCTGCACAGCCGCGACAGGCTGATCGACGGCGCGTGGCCGCGCGCGTTTGACGTCGAGCAGCAGGAGGTCTACGGCGTGCCGAACGACGTGGGCTGGTCCCCGTGGTCGATCGAGTGCGGCTGGACGATGGGACAGATCCCCATCGGCTTCTACTGCGGCCTGCTGCGCGACCGGCTGCTGGCGTTCTACGGAAGGCCGGGTGAGGCGCGGTGAAGCTGCTGGCACTCGGCGACGTGGTCGGCGCCTACGGCACGCGCGAGACGGCCGCCCTTCTGCCCAGACTGCGGCGCGAGACGGGCGCGGACTTCGTCGTTGTCAACGCCGAGAACGCCGCGCCCGGCAACGGCACCGACCCCGCGTCCGCCGAGCTGCTGCTGGAGTCGGGAGCCGATGTGCTCACCGGCGGCAACCACACGCTGCGGCGGTACGACTTTTTCGACCTGCTCAACGAGCACGACTGCATCCTCCGGCCGCTCAACTATCCTGCCGCCGCGCCGGGGAAGGGCTTTACCATTCTGCGCGGGCCGGAGGGGCTGCGCATCCTGGTGATGTCGCTCTGCGGACAGGTATTTATGGGACCGGCAGACAACCCCTTCACCGCAGCCGAGCGGCTGCTGGCCGGGCAGCGCGGGAACTACGACATCGCCGTCGCCGACTTCCACGCCGAAGCGACGAGCGAAAAACTGGCGTTCGCCCACCGGTTCGACGGTGAAATCCAGATCATGTTCGGCACCCACACGCACGTCCAGACCGCCGACGAGCAGCTTCTCGACAAGGGCAGCGGCTACATCACCGACCTTGGGATGTGCGGCGATACAAGCGGCGTGCTCGGCGTAAAAAGCGAGTGCGTCATCAGCGACTTTACGACGAAGGTGCATATGCGTTTCGAGGGGGCGGAGGGGCATTTTGCCGCCTGCGGCGCACTGTTCACGCTGGACACGCGCACCCGCTGCGTGACCGAAGTCAAACGCATATGTACTTGCAAAACCGAAACGGGTATGATATAATGGGTCTGTGACCGGAAACCGCAGCTCCATTATACGAGTTGCGGCCTGCGGCCCCGGCTCGGGGTGTTTCCGCGGCAGAGCCGTGAAAACGTTCCGGCTTTGTACGGTGTTCCGCTTATGAAGACAGCCGTCCGGCTTCAACTCGGCCCCTGCCCGGCTTCGTTCCGGCAGGAAATCAGTCCGTTCGGCCGGCTGCGGATAAAAGCGTTATCCTTACGGACACGCCGCTCAGGCCGACCGGCCCCGATTCCCGTCCCGAAATATTACGACCGAAAACAGAAAGGACAAACAACATCATGACAACCTTCTTCAAGCTCCTCGACTCCGCAGCGGACGCAACTGCCGAACAGGGCGGCTGGCTGAGCACGCTGCTGACCTTCCTGCCCTTTGTGCTGCTGATCGTGGTCTTCTACTTTATGCTCATCCGCCCGCAGAAAAAGCAGCAGCGCGAGCTGGACGCGATGCGCAGCTCGATTGCCAAGGGCGACATTGTGACCACGAAGGGCGGCATCGTCGGCATTGTCGTCAACATCAAGGACGACATGCTCCTGCTCCAGACCGGCGGCGAAAAGACGACCATCCAGGTGCAGAAATGGGCCGTCGCGACGGTCGAATCCCGCCACGAAGAGAAAAGCGACGAAACCGAAAAATAAACGCTTCCGTCCGGGACGGGAGCATGCCTGCATCCGGCTGATGCGGGCAGGTGCTGCGGTCAGTCAATCGTATAAGTAAGAGCGTCCCCTGCCGCATACGGCAAATCCGGCATTTGCAGGAGATGCGGACTTTGACGCCCGAAATTCCGAAAGGAGTCATCAGGTATGACAAAAGCATTGATGAAAAAATATGCGCGCCTGATTGCGCGCGTGGGCGCCAACGTCCAGAAGGGACAGGGCGTGATGCTCTACGCCGAGACGGCGCAGGCGCCGTTCGCCGCGCTGGTGGCCGAGGCCTGCTACAAGGCCGGCGCCAAGTGGGTGGAGGTCAACTGGTCCTACCAGCCGCTGACCAAGCTCGATTACCGCTACCAGAAGCTGGAGACCCTCTGTAACGTCCCCAAATACAAAGAAGAAAAATTCAGGATGTATGCCGACGAGCTGCCCTGTATGATCCATATCCTCTCCGAGGACCCCGACGGGCTGGCGGGCATCGATCAGGAAAAGATGCAGAAGGCCGGCATCGCGCGCCATAAGGTGCTCAAGCCCTACAACGACGCAATGGAAAACCGTTACCAGTGGACCATCGCCGCCGTCCCCTCGACCGAATGGGCGCAGAAGGTGTTCCCCGGCGAGACGAAGGCACGCGCCGTCGCTTTGCTGTGGGACGCGATCCTGCAGACCGTCCGCGTCAGCGCGGACAACGACCCCGTCGCCGCGTGGAAGGCCCACAACGAGACCTTCGCCCGCTACGCGAAGGCGCTCAACGACGCAAAATTTGACACGCTGGAATATAAGAGCGCCAACGGCACGGATTTCCGCGTCACGCTCAACCCGCGCGGGATCTGGAAGGGCGGCTGCGACAAAACGCTTGCGGGCGTGCAGCACAACCCGAACATGCCCACCGAGGAGATTTTCACCACACCGCTCAAGGGCAAGGCCGAGGGACGGCTGGTTTCGACCAAGCCGCTTTCCTATCAGGGGCAGCTCATCGAGGACTTCTCCATCGACTTCAAAGACGGCAGGGCCGTCGCGTGGCGCGCGGCGAAGAACGAATCGCTGCTCGGGCAGATGCTCTCGATGGACGAGGGCGCGCCCTTCCTGGGCGAGCTGGCGCTCGTCCCGGTCGAATCCCCTGTCAACCAAACGGGAATTTTGTTCTACAACACGCTGTTTGACGAAAACGCGAGCTGCCATGTGGCGCTCGGCCGCGGGTTCGCCGACTGCCTGGAGGGCTTTGAAACGATGTCCAAGCAGGAGCAGACCGACGCCGGCGTCAACGACAGCATCATCCACGTCGATTTTATGGTCGGCGCGAACGACCTGTCTGTCACCGGTTTTAAGGACGGCAGGGCGGTCAAAGTCTTTGAGAACGGCACGTGGGCCGAGGGCTTCGGCGGCTGAAGCGCCGCCTTCCGCGCGGATTTGAAAATTCCGCCGCGATGCAAATTTTATCCGACAGCAGCCCAATCGGGCAAAATCAGCGCTTTTGAACCGCTGTGCCCTACGGTCAAGAAAGGATAGTCATAACAATGAAAAAGCTGCTTGCCCTTTTCCTGCTCTGCGTGCTGCTGACACTGTCCGTCACAGCGGCCTGTGCGCGCCGTACACCGGCCGTCAGCACCCAAACAAACGATGAGAGCGGGAACGCCGAACGGGAGTCCAGCGTTTCAGCTATGTCGTCGAACGCGGCCGAGGTATCCCTGGCCGACTCCTTCGGCGAAACCGGCATCAGCGACGGCGCCGTGTCCGCACCGGGCGATGCCGAACCGGAAACGCCGGAGGAGCTGCTGCTCTCGCAGCTCGGCGCGCACGATTTCGGCGCGCGCACCTTCCGCATATACGCCATAGACGAAGGCGGCGTTTACGACCGCGCGCAGTTTACTGCCGACGAAACGGCGCCCGGCACGGTGTCCGCCGCGGCCGCCGAGCGCAACGCCTGCATCGCCGAACTGTTCAACTGCAAGCTGGAAACGGACTACGCGGAGGATTGTACGACATACTTTGAGAACGTCCGTGCGGAGCAGCTGGCGGGCATTATGGAGCGCACCATTCTGGCGGCAGGCGCCTCCGTGATGGGCGACCTGACGGCGTTCGGCTGGCTGTATGACCTGAGGGAAATCGAAAACTCCTATCTGTCGCTCGACGCGCCTTACTGGGATCAGCAGATGATCGACAGCCAGTCGCTCGGCGGCAGGCTGTTCTGCATCACCGGCGACGCCGTCCTGACCGACGACGAGCAGGTCGGCGTTCTCTTTTACAACCGCACGCTGCTCGCCACCGCTTCCGGCGAGGACCCGTATGCGCTGGTGCAGAACGGCGAATGGACAATCGACACGCTTGCACGGCTCTGCCGCGACGCATATGATGCTGGAGCGGCCGGCCTGATTTGCCGGGAGTATTCCACCGACTATTTTATGCCCGCGCTCGGTGCGGATATCGTTTGCAAGGATGAAAACGACCTTCCGTACCCGGCAGACAGCTCGGCTCTGTACGAAGCTTTCCGCAGCGTATTCGAGCTGATGTACGACGACGCGGTGGAAGTGGAATTTCAAGGCGATTCACGCCCGCTGCTCGACTGCGGTGCCGAGGATCTCTCCGCACCGGCGCTCGCGCGGTTTTATGACGGCAGCACTGCGTTTCTGGTCAGCGCGTTCGGCGATCTGGACGCCGAAGCGGTCGCCGGGATGGAGCTGGGGCTGCTCCCGCTGCCGAAGGCCGACGCCGAAGGCCAGTATCGCACACCCGCCGACGTGCACGGCTTCACCATGCTCGCGCTGCCGCTGGGCAACGCGCCGTGGGAGCTGTCGGATCTGACGGTTTTGATGGAAGCTTTGGCGCTATACAACAGCGAATACGTCACGTCGGTTTACCGCAGCGAAACGCTGCGGCGCTATGGACTGACCGACGAGACGGACCGCGAGATGTTCGAACTGATCCAGAGCGCGCGCACCGCCGACCTCGGCGCGGTTTACCGCTACGATATGCCGCCCTTCTACCGTTACGCTTCCATCGCTGCGGAGGACGGCAAAAACGGTCCCATCGAAAGCATGGGCGACGTACAGCCGAACCCGCCCGACCCCATCGCGACGGCGACCGACAATATGGCCGCCTTCGCCGAGATGATCGCCAACGACCTCCAATACTGCATCGATCTTTACAACGATTGATCAGCCGGCAGGCCGCCGAACAAACGGGAACGGCCGACACGATGCGGGTGTGCCGCACAAGAGCGGTGCGACCGCCGAAAAAAACAAATCCGCAGGACGGCAGGGCCCAGGCCATGCCGTCCTGCTTTTTTGCCGTTCTGCGGGAACGCCGTGCCGTCCGCCGGCGAATCCCGAACTCTCGGCCGAGCCGTATGCGTTCTCGGCCCGTTTCGGGTACAGACGCAGTGTTTCTTATACGGAAACGCAATTCAAAAATGCACAGAAAATCGAATATAAGCAGAGTTTGCAATGCCTTCCGCCAAGCATAATCAAATTATGTGAAGCCTTGCCGGGCAAAATCAGATGATACGAAACATAATCTTAGATATATGGAATATGTGAGGTTTTTCCGCCTTACAGTTTAATTGCGTTTTCGTATGATGTATTACTGCGCGCACGTCCGGTCCCTTGCCGCCCGTATATGCTTTCGGGTCATGCTTACAGACGATTCTGGTCGCCCCACGCACACATCCCATCCAAAATCGGAATCAGCGACTTGCCTCGTTCCGTCAGGCTGTACTCGACTTTGGGCGGTATCTGCGGGTATTCTTCCCGATGTACGAGCTGATCCCGCTCCAATTCCTTCAGCGCAGAGCTCAGCGTCTTATAGGAAATGGAACCGATGTACTTTTTTATCTCATTGAATCGAACCACGCCAAACTCCATAAGCGTATAGAGGATCGTCATCTTATATTTTCCGCTGATCAACGACAAAGTATAATGGAAGCCCGTTGCGCTGAGGCATGATGCGTTTATTATATACACCTTTTTCCCATTTTTGCGCTCTCCTTTGGGTAAGTATATGAATTCATAATCGTATCGCACCGAAATGTGCGTACTTGTCTTTTTTGAATTCCGATTATACTATCCAAGACGGAAAAAGTCAATTCCGCAAACAGAAAGGGAGGAAAATCGATGACAAAGAACTTTGGTGCAAAACCCTATTTGTTTCCCATGCCGACCTATATGATCGGAACCTACAACGAGGATGACACCGTCGATGTGATGATGATGGCATGGGGCGGGATCTGCGCGGAGGATATGGTCGCGCTGAACCTGGAGGCCGATCACAAAACCGTGGCCAATATCAACGCAAGGAAGGCGTTTACCCTCGCCGTCCCGGGGACGGATACGCTCAGAGAATCCGATTTCTTCGGGATCGCCACCGCCAACAGGACGGCTGACAAATTCGGGCGCAGCGGACTCCACGCAGTCAAAAGCGAAAGCGTAGACGCGCCGGTCATTGCGGAATATCCGATCACGCTGGAATGCGAGGTCATCGAAATGCAGACGCAGCCTTACGGCCTGCGGGTCCTCGGCAGAATCGTCAACGTGGTCGCCGATGAAAAGGTCTTAGATGCAGCCGGAAAGATCGACGCCGGCAAAATCCACGCCTTTGCCTTTGACCAGATGCAAAACGGCTATTATGCCATCGGAGAAAAAATCGGTCAGGCCTGGAACAGCGGCGCTGCTTTGATGAAAAAGCAGGATGACGGGGACGGGAAAGCTAAAAATCCATAACCATACGCCTTTACGCGGAACCGCCAAAGCGCAGAGGGCATAATTCGACCTTCGCTCACAGCATTTTGAAACCAATGCTTGCGGCGCGCCGGGATTGCGTCCGGCTTTTTCGCCCCCCGCCGCCGGACCCGAGGGAACGGCGCCGGCACCCCTGCTTCGGACGCATCTCTCCTTTCAGCGCAATGACCGCCTATACCATAACGAAGCGGCTGTTCAACAAAACAGCGCTGCCGGCCAACCAACGCAAACGGAAAAACGGATAGGAAGCCTGCCGGCTTCCTATCCGTCCGTTTGCATTTCCAGCCGCCGTATCTCGCCGGCGCGGCCACCGCTTCCCCTCTTCTCCCGCCGGACCCGAGGGAACATCGACCGCCGTCTGCGTATGCCTCCTGCCCAACGCCAAAGCTGTGGGCTTACGGACACAACGGCTCCGTTTCCCGCAGCTTTTCCGGCTTTCTTTTCTACACAAAAAAAACAATTGCAGGACCGCGCGCCGCCATCGGCCTTTTCTGACCGGTGTGCAGAGACATGCACCCGCTTACAACCGCTTTTCCATAATGCTGCGCTGGACGGAATAACCGTTTTTTTCATAGAACGCAATCGCCCCGGTGTTGAACGCCCATACGTTCAAATCTATGTTATAGCAGCCCGCTTCGCGCGCGAATGCCTCCGCCTTACGCATCAGTGCGCTGCCCACGCCCTGCTTCACGCACGAGGGGTCGACACAGAGATCCTCAACGTACAGCGTGCGGACAGCGCGCAGCGACGGGTTGGACGGCGTACTGCGCAGACGGCAGATGATATAGCCGACCACCCGCCCCGAGCCGTCATCCGCCACGAACACCGGCGAGCTTTCATCCGCGAACAGCGCGAGCACCTCCGCACGGTCGAATTTCGCACCGCTGCCGATAAACAGGTCGGGCCTGCCTTCGCGGTGAAGCTGCGCAATATAGGCCAGCAGCTCCTCCACGCGGCCGGCGTCCGCTTCGCACGGGGTACGGATGATAAGATCTTGCATATTGTATTTCGCCATCCTTTCATTTTGTCGTATAGATTATACCACCGGCGACGGCCGCTGTCAACCGCCGTAACGCCCCCTTTCGGGAGGGGCAGGAAAACCGATTGCGCAGACGGTTGTTTTGCAAAAAAACTCTTGACAAATCCCGCACACTGTGCTAAAATAACTAAGCTTACAGCAGAAACTGAATATTTTGCGGAATTGTGTAATGGTAGCACGGCAGACTCTGACTCTGTTTGTGAGGGTTCAAATCCTTCTTCCGCAGCCAGTCGAGAGCCTCGACACGCAACGCGTTCGGGGCTTTTCCTTTTCCAAAGCTTTGATGCCCGCGTCGGAGCGGCTTCTTTTTAGTCCCCGGTTACATATGAAAACGCCATTCGCTTCTGAATTCTTAGGGTAATGGCGTTTTTGTTTACGCGTTACGCAGATTCCCATATTGCAAAAGCGGCAGAATCGTGCTTCTATATACAAAAAACGCATGTGTATTTATTCAAATAAATAGCAATATGTAATTCGATTTGCCTATTCCTATGTTGTCGTAATGTTAGAGGTGGATTCAATGAATATATCCAGATCTATCGACTATCTTCTTGAAAACGGAGGGAATCTTCTTCGCTACAGACTGCACCGGGATGTTTTACATGACCTTACTCCTGTGGAAGAAAAAAACCATCTTGAGGGGCTTCGCCAGAGTGATGATTATAAGTTGTTGCTCTCGCATATTCATGAAAACGGATATATCGGATGCGGAATGCATTCCTGGGAAAAATTCAAGACTTCACACTTGGACGATGGAGAATCGGCTGCACGCTATATCGCCAATACAGGTATCCCGGCAGACACTCCGTTTGTTTACAACTTTGCAATGGCCCTGCGCAACGATGACGTATTGGAGGAGGAATTTTCCTATTATCATCCCGAAAAAGTGCGGTTTGCCAATCGGAATCGCGGACTAAACAGCGGTTCATCTTTGGGCGTAACAATCAACACTTGTCAGGCATTGATTGGTTACGGAGATGACGATGAGATAAAGCCGTTTGTCGATATATCCTATCGTGCATTCACAAGTTTATTGGAACTGAATTCCGTCTATGATTTAGTGGAGTTTAACCCTAATCTAAAACGAAAATATAATTACCCGACGATTACCCCGGAAACCTATTTCCCGTGTCAATACCATCTGGAAACGCTTGCCTGTACAAATTCATGGCGAACTTCTGATTCCGTTGAATTGTTGGCAAAGGCAATCAATTACCATGACGAGATCTGTACGGATCATTTTTCCTTTGCAGTAAAGATGAACGGAAAGCAGGTCGGACCCGGATGGGCGTATATGCAGCCCTTTCACGAGTTGTCCTTTCCAAGCAAGGCGCCAAATCATCGAAAAACCTTAACCTGTCTTGCAAAGGTCGTTGGGGAAAAGGCGGATGTGGTTAAGCGTTCCAGAAAAATACTTGAAGAGATGCTTGATGCGGACGGGGTCCTTCGTACAACTTTTGATACGCCATATCAGAAAAAATGTTTTAAGGATAACTTGCGAATCGCACATCCTTATGCTGAAATCGGATTGGAACCAAATCACAGGAAGGATTGTGCGATTTGGTGTGAGCTAACCTTTTGGGCAGTTCAATATTTATATATTCTTGGGGCTGCGGAGTGGTAATGCCTGCTTGTGTTGCTTGTATTCGGTGCGTGTGCAGGAACGCTTAGACCGGTTCAGGTTCACCGAATGAAAATCCTCCGGCATCTCATTCGCGCGCTCTCGGCAAACCGGCAGAAAAGCGCCTTTTGCAAGTCGCGCACCGCAGGCCTTTTCAAACCGCGTGGCTCGCGTCTAAGCCGAGCTTTTTTGTATCCCCTTTCCAAGCATGACGCTGGATCCAATTCATTTGGGTTCAGCGTTATTTTTTGACTTAGAGGCTGTCCGTGATCGTTGCCTCTTTACAGCGGCGAGTCGCCGCAGGCAGACCGCGCACTGCGTTGTGTGCCCGGTTTTGTTTTTCCGCCCGCGTTTAGGCTGCATTTTTTCATTCCGGCTTGACAGGTCTGCGGCCGGCCAATCGTAATGTGTTGCCGACTGCTTCCTGCTGCCGGCCCTTGCCTTTCCATGAAAAAAGCACAACGGTTGGATTTTGTTGTGCTTTCACAAATCAATGCAATTAAATCCACGAACGCCGCATTTCGGAGACGCCGCCGTCCAATCGTTTATTCGGGCGTGGACCGCAAGTCTCTGCGGGCGCACTTTGCATCAGACGTGCCGAACCCCTTTCCGCCGCTTTTCGGGAGAGGGCCTTAGGCCGGCGTGCACCTGACCGAGCACCGCCGCGCCGCGAAACAAAAGCTTTTCCGTACCCATCAAGGCGCCGGATTTTCTGCGCAGAAAAAGGCCCGGGTCGCCGGCCGGCGATCAGGCCTTTTTCTCTTGAACAAAACGCTTCGCCAAGCGGTTATCTCAATTCAGCAGATATATCGAAAGGTTCAAATATCCCGCGAACGCCACCCATAGTAAATAGGGGATCATCAGGTACCCCGCCGGCTTTGAAATTCGGAAAAACAACACGGTTGCAGCCAGAATGAGCAGCCACAGCAGCACGAGCCAGACGAACGAGAACAGATACGCCTGCATATTGAAGAAGAACAATGGCCAGAAAAAGTTGAGCAAAAGCTGCACACCGTATACGAACAGCGCAAGCCCGTTCGGCTTTCCGGAAGTCAGCACCAGATAGGACGCGATTCCCATCAGAACATACAGCACCGTCCAAACCACCGGGAACAGCCAGCCGGGCGGCGCCAGCGGCGGCTTCGCGATTGCCTCGAAGGTCTCCATGCTGCCGCGTGTCAGCAGCGCCGAAAGTCCGCCGACCGCCAGCGGGACGGCCAGGCAGACGATGAGCTTTTTCCATTGGATTTTCATAAAAGCAACCCTCGCTTTCGCGCAGCGAAAGCCTCCCTTCCTGAAAAGTTTGTTGTGCGGCGAACCCCTTTACGCTTACTATATGCGCAAAAGCGTACCCATATACAAAAAGCGCAGCCTTCCCCGCCCGTTTTTTCGCGTACAGTGTGTTCCTGCAAGACGTTAAGCGGCCCGCGGCAGTTCATGCGGTTAAGCAGAGAATCGCTGCGCAGGGGCTTTCCTTCTACGCATAAAATCCGCAACGGGTTTGCCGCACAAAAGCAGAGCTGACCGGCGGGCTAACGGAAAAGGCGCCGCGCAGCCCGCACGTCTGTTTTTACACGGTCAGCACCCGCTCTACGGCACTCTGCCCGTTAGCAAAAAACACCGCGTAAAAGCATCTGCTGTACGCGCGTCATAGATGTGCGATGCCCAACGCACGGCGAGCAAACCTCTCCGTTCCCCCATACGGGAACACGCGCCGCACCTCTCCGCTCTTCCGGTTCCGTGACTCCCGTCCGCGCCGCCGGAACGCACCGGCTGAAAACCTGCCGCGAACATTGCTTTCGCCCGTTCTTCCATACGTATCAGGCCCGGGAATGCGAAAAAGCAACGTACAAAAGGCCGTTTTCTTTTATGCATGTGCTCAAATGCCCAACACCCGCTGTGCGTGCGTTGAGCATAAGAAAAAATCAGCCGGCGTTTAACCGCTTTGCCTTAATCTCCCTTTTGTATATCGCCGCTTATAAATCCGTGCATCGTCCCGTTATATGGGACAGTGCATGGAAAGCAAAAAACGGAATTACGGGATTTCGTATAAATAGCATGGCTTTTTTATATACGGGAAACCGCGCTTATTCCCTCGGTTTCTATCCCCGCCGCCCGCAGCACGGACAGAGCGTGCGCGACAAAACCGGAATGAACCCCTCTTTTCAGCCGTTTTCCTATGATGTTCATTGAAGTGAAAACGAAATTCAGGTCCCCGCAAAACGGGCGGCCGGCATAAAACGCGGAAGGAGACAACCGGAAATCCGCCGTTTCGGCTCCGTTCCCCTCCGTATGTCCAACGCCGGCAAAGCCGGCGTTGGACATACGGGCATTGCTTATCCCTAAACGCAATGCAAAACTGTACAAAAAACGAGCATAATCTGCTTTGCGAAGGCTTTTGCCAGGCATATCCTGAGCATAGCTTTTTATGCGAGGGTTTTTCGCCCTGCAGTTTGATTGCGTGTTCATACGTACTCAGCCGCTTTTCTGCCTTGGCCGCCGCCGAAAAAAGGCCCTCCGCTTCCGCGCGGACGGCCTTTTTCATTCCCGATTTAATACGCCTTGCCCCAGTAAACGAGGTGCTTGGCTTCCTTCCCGCAGCAGACGCAGCGGCTGCCCGGCGCAAGCGTCTCGCCGAAGGGGATGCAGCGCGAACTGACGCCGGTCTTTTCCTTGACTTCGTCCTCGCAGGCCTCGTCGCCGCACCACGGCGCGCGGACGAAGCCGTCGCCCCTGGCTTCGAGCGTTGAAAGGATTTCCCCGACCGTCGCGCAGTCGTAGGTACGCGCTTCGCGGTTGGCCAGCGCGGCGGCGTACATGCCGCTGCGGACATCCTCGAGCGCCTGCGCAAGGGAAGCGGAGACGGTCTCGAGCGGAACGGTGCGCTTTTCGCCGTTATGGCGCAGCGCCAGCACGCACTGGCCGGCCTCGATGTCGCGCGGGCCGAGCTCGATGCGGACGGGCACGCCCTTCATTTCATACTCGGCGTACTTCCAGCCGGCGGAATTGTCGCTGTCGTCCAGCTTCACGCGGAAGTCCTTCGCCAGCGCCGCGCGCAGCTCCCCGCAGCGCTCGAGAACGCCGGGCTTATGCTGCGCGACGGGGATGATGACCGCCTGCACCGGCGCAACGGCGGGCGGCAGGACCAAGCCGTTATCGTCCCCGTGGGTCATGATGATGGCGCCGATGAGCCGTGTCGTCACGCCCCACGAGGTCTGGAAGGGATAGGTCTTGACGTTTTCCCTATTGGTATATTGGATATCGAACGCGCGGGCAAAACCGTCGCCGAAATAATGGCTCGTACCGGCCTGGAGCGCCTTGCCGTCGTGCATAAGCGCCTCGATGGCGTAGGTCGCCTCGGCGCCGGCGAACTTGTCGCTGTCGGTCTTGCGGCCGCGGATAACCGGCATCGCCAGCGACTGCTCGCAGAAATCGGCATAAACGTCCAGCATACGCTCGGTTTCGGCGACGGCCTCTTCGGCGGTAGCGTGGATGGTATGCCCCTCCTGCCAGAGGAACTCACGCGAACGGAGGAAAGGGCGGGTCGTCTTTTCCCAGCGGACGACGCTCACCCACTGGTTATACAGCTTAGGCAGGTCGCGGTAGGAATGGATGATGTTGGCGTAATGCTCGCAGAACAGCGTCTCCGACGTCGGGCGGATGCAGAGGCGCTCCTCCAGCTTTTCGCTGCCGCCCTGCGTGACCCACGCCACCTCGGGCGCAAAGCCTGCGACGTGATCTTTTTCTTTTTGCAGCAGGCTCTCGGGGATGAACATCGGCATATTGACGTTCTCATGCCCGGTGGCCTTGAAGGCGGCATCAAGGATGCGCTGGATGTTTTCCCAGATCGCGTAGCCGTAGGGACGGATGACCATGCAGCCCTTGACGCTGGTGTATTCGATCAGCTCGGCCTTTTTGACGATGTCGGTATACCAGCGGGCAAAGTCCTCGTCCCGGCCGGTGATGGCCTCGACCTGTTTTTTTTCTGCCATAGATTACTACCTCCGAAATATGTAAAATACCGCCGTTTTTTCGTCCAAAATGCGGGAAAACGCGCGCGGAATTATTCACAAAATTGATATTGCTTTGTATCAATGAAATATATTATAATGAGCGTAGGTACATCCCCGGTGCTTCGGGGACGTTCCGTTGCATTATAGTAAACGACATAAATTTTCTTAACTTACCCCGGCCACAGATGCAAAAATCACGGCATTTGCAGCCTGTCCAAGTGAAAATTTGAATGTCGTTAACTATAAGTATAACAGAAACGGTTCTGGTTGTCAACAGCCAAAATGCACGGCGGAAAGGACGTTTTTTTCAAATGCAATCGAAAAAAAGAACGGTTTGCCTCCTCGCCGCGCTCCTTGCCTGCGTGCTGCCGCTGTGCGCCTGCTCGGCGGTGAACAGCGCGCTGGAGGGGCTGGGGCTGGGCGAGCTTGGGCAGAAAATGGAACAGGCGTGGGACGAGTTCGGACGCGACGCGTGGAACGACATGACCGACGATGCATGGCGCGAGTTCGGATTCGGAAAATTGCTGGAGTGGCCGTCCGAGGGGCCGGGCGCCAAGCTGCCGCCGCTGCGCAGCGGCGAGCTGAGCGCTCATCTGGACGAGCCGACGCGCGGCTTCCTGCGCGTCACATCGCTCAAGGCGTCGGACTATGCCGCCTATGTTGACGAATTGACCGAGCTGGGCTTTGCCGCAGAAAACGGATTTTTGCAAAACAACGGCGTGTGGGTTGCGCTGCACTATGACGAAACGGCGCAGGCGCTGCTGCTGTTTTACGCCGACTCTGCCTCGTCGCTGACCGACCTGATCGAGCATCCGCCCTCCGTCTCCGAGGCGGAGGATACAGTCGCCGAAAGCTGACGAAGCCGCTTTAGATTCCGACAGAAAGGAATGTAAACTTAAACGTTATGAAAACGCACATTCGGATTTTAACACTGCTGCTGGCGTTCTGCCTGCTGCTTCCGGCTGCGGCTGTAGCTGCGTTCGGGCAGGAGGACGAAACGAGCGGGCAGCCTCAGACGGCCGATGAGGTCGTCCTGCGCGTGGCGCCGTACACGGGCGGCACGGTTACGGTTACAGGCGCGCTCGGCGAGCCGGAAACCGAAACGGACGGTACATACGCCTACCGCTTCGCGGCGGGCAGCGCCTTTACGCTGACGCTCACGCCCGAGGAAGGCAAAGCCGTTTCCGCAGCCACGCTCAACGGGACGGCGATTACACTTATCGGCAGCGGCAGCACCAAGACCTATGCCGGCACCATCGAAGCCGATTCGACGCTGGCTGTGACCTTTTCCGACCCGCAGCCCACCGTCACGCACCGCGTGACGGTGACGGTCATCAACAGCTCGAACAAGGCCGTACTCGTGCGCGCGGACGGCGAGGAGGTGCTCGGCAGCTTCGCAGCCGACGAGGGCAGCACGCCGAGAATCTCCATCGAGACCGAAACCGGCTGCGCCGTCAGCAGCGTTACGCTGACCGATTCGGCCACCGGCAAGCAGACAACCATCCCCTACACCGGCGACCCGTTTACGCTTCCGGCGGTCACAGCCGACTGCACGCTGACCATCCTGACGGCCAACGCTTACTTTATCACCGTATCCGCCGCCTCCAACGGCAGCGTTTCGCCGTCGAGCGGGTATTACGCGGAGGGCTCCACCGTCGAACTGACGCTCACACCGAATGCGGGCTATGTGGTGGACTATCTTCTCGTCGACGGCGAGAAGGTGGAGCTGACCGGCAACACCTATGCGCATAAGGTCACGGACAGAGCGGTCATCACGGCCTACTTCAAAAAGGCCGTCGAGCAGGTTGAGGTTACGGTCAAAAACGACGACACGGCCGGCAGCGTCTCCGCCGCAGGCTATACCATCCAAAACGGCGCCTTTACGGTCGAAGCCGGCTCGCGCGTGACCTTTACGGTCACACCGAACACCGGCTATGTGCTGGACAGCGTGACCGTTGACGGCACGGCGGTCGAAGTGACCGACAACACCTTCGTCGTCCCGGTGCGGGCGGCAGCGGAGGTCGTCATTACCTATAAGAAGTCCTACCGCATCACCGCCATTGTGTCCGACCAGGGCGGCGGGCGCATTACGGTCGACGAGCCGCACGTACTGGAAAATATGTTTGTTTACGTGCCGGAGGGCGACCGCATTACCTTCACCTTTACGCCCGATATGGGATATGAGATCGATTATGTCCGGGTCGACGGCACGCAGGTGACGCTGACGTCCGACAACAAATATACCATCACCGACGTGAAAAAGACCCACACCGTTTCGGTCGTGTTCAAGCATTCCGATACAGGCAGCACAACATACTCGATCTATGCAAGCGCAGGCGCCAACGGCAGCATTTCGCCGTCCGGCCGTCAGTCGGTTGCAGAGGGGACGAATCTGGTTTTCACCATTACCCCGAATGCCGGATATGAGGTCGATTACGTGCAGGTCGACGGCAGCGACGTTTCGCTGACCGACGGCAAGTACGAATTCAAAAACATCGCGGGCAACCACACCATCAACGTGTACTTCAAGGAAGCCGGCACCGTCAGCGCCGGCGCGATCACGAAGGAGGACGTCGACTGGACCAAGTCCCCGATCGAAATCTCGTTTGACACGACCACCGTCATCGATAAAGGCGTGTTCGATACCATTCTCAGCGAGCACCAGACGGTCGAAATCGTGATGAAATCGTCCGAATACGAATACTATTTCCCCACCAATTCGGTCTTTACGCTCGACGGCTCGTCGGCGGACATGAAGATCCTGCGCAACGGCGGCAGCAATTATTCAGCCATCCTCGCGCTGCTCGAGCGCAAATCCATCACCGGTGAAAACTGCGTGCTTTCCTGCCCGCAGACCATCCGGATGCCCGAGGGCACAAGGCTGCGCGTGTTCATCGGCGCCTCGCTTGCCAAGCAGACGGTGCAGCTTTACATATACAAGGATGAAGATCTGACCCCTGTCAGCGGTCTGCTGACCGCCGACACGAGCGGCTGGGTCACGGTCGAGAACTATGGCGGCGGCGACCTGGTGTTCGTCCGCACCGACGTCGGTTCGTACACGGTAGCGGTCATCACCGGTGAAAACGGCTCGGTCGAGCCGGGCGGGAACGTTACGGCGGTCCGCGGCGAATCGCTGGAATTCAAGGCCACGGCGGCCGAGGGCTATGTCGTCGATTCCATCAAGGTCGACGGCGTGTCGATGGACATCGAGCGCGGCAAGGCTGAGCTGACCTACACGCTGAACGTGCTGTCCAACCACACGGTAGAATTCACCTTTACCGAGGGAGAAGCAACCGACGGCGGCGGCTCGAATACGGGTCTGATCATCTCGATTGTAGTCATCGTGCTGGTGCTGGCAGGCGGCGGCGTGCTGTTCTACCTCAAATGGCGGCAGTCGCGGTTCTGATGCGGTAAGCAACGGAAGATAGGCTCTCCGGCGGGGGAGACCGAACAAAAACGGGTTTCGTGCCAAGTGCACGGAACCCGTTTTTTATTTGTTCCGCGTCGCGCCCCGGCGTTATGGGAATCAGCCGTTCCCATATGCGTGCAGTCGAAGCGCCGGGGACCGGCATATAACTTTCCGGCGGATGTGCTCGACATAGAAGCCAACAACCTGTTAAAGGGCGAAAGGAAAGCAACACTGAAAAACAGATGCATGCCGTTGTTTTCTGAAAATAAAAACGCCAATCCTCCCTTCGCCCAACGCCGCAAAGCGGCGTTGGGCGAGGGAGAAGGATTCGCTGTTATGGGACTGAAAGATGCGTGACAGACTGCACATCGTTAGAAAGCATGAGAAAAACAGGCGCGGTGGGAAATCGAATCGGCTGAAATGAAAGATAAAGGCTCCGCGTTTCTCTGTCGACGCTGTAAGAAAACGGAGCTTCTCCGGAAATTACCGATGCGATGCTTCTGTTTTCCCCAAAAGCAGAGGCGGCCTTGCAGCTTTTGCTTATAGAAAAAATAATCCGTCATCGGTTTTCAGGACAGCACAGCTTTCCCCTTTACACCCATCGCCGCTGCGGCGTCGGGCATTGCGGAGAGACAAAAAAACAGGGGAGAAAATATGCCGACAAACAAAATATGTTTTTTGAAAACAAGCGCATCTGTTTGAAGACAGGCTACACGGCGAAGCGGGGTGGCTTGTCCTCGGAAAAAAAGATGCAATAAAAAATGGCACATCTGTTGCGTCAAGCAGCCGCTTCGCCGCCACTTACCCAATTCCAAAACCATTTCCCCTGTTCAGCACGGATATGCCGCTTTCGGTATATCCGCACCGGTTCTGTTCCACAGCAAATGATATCCGCCCCCAATGGCCAGCTGTGCCGCAGCGAATCATAGTTAGACAGAAAAAATTGCTGAGTGAAAAAGGGAACAGAAACGGGAATTTAAGAAGAAACGCATGGCAGCCGCTTTTTGTCACGTATGGATACGCCGTTTTTACAGCGCTGCAAAACGATGCCTTTTTACAAATTCTGCCCAACACCGCGTTGCGCGGCGTTGGGCATAAAGGGAGGGAGGAAGCGGCCGTCGCCCGTCAGATCATAAGACAAAATCCATCCATCTCACTCCGACGGCCTGCACCGCCAAGCGGCGCAGGCCGTTCGTGGGAAGTCCAAGAGCGCATATGCTTCCATTGTCCCCCATTATAAAAGCCGTTTTTCCCCTACGCGGCGTGGATATGCCGCACAACGGCATATCCACGTACCGCAACGCATTTCAGGTTTCCAAAACAACGTGCCGCGCCGCGAAGCCGCAGAACGGATGGGAAAAGCAGCGCCGCAAAAAACGGATTCCGCAATTCCGAAACCGACAAAACGCTTTACAGGGACGGAACTGCCGCTGCACGCAAAACATCCCCCTCCGGCGCGCGTCCCCCGCTCCCGCCGACGGGCAAATCCACACCCGTGCATCTCCGAATCCACAGCGCTCTGCCTTGTTCTTTCACGAGATTTCCCACAGTTGTCCACATTGTCCACCGGGTTATCCACAATTTGCGGCCGCTTTGCCACCCGCACCGGTGCACATTACTTGCCTTCAGGATGCCCGTCCCCCGACTCGTCCTTCCGCAGCGACTCGCCGACGAAATCGCACAGCTCGGCGGCGACTTCGCTGCTGACTGCCTCCGCGACAAGCCGGAACCCGCCGTGGAAAAGCGGCGAGACCGTTACGGTTCCGCAGTCGGTGCGCACCCGGACGCGCCCGTCCTCGACGCCGTGCTTTTCGGCCAGCGCGGCGATGCGCGCGCTCTTGCGGTCCTCGTCGTAGTCGACCGTTTTCGTCTTAACAAAGAAGCGGGGCAGCAGTGCGGGGACATCATCCGCAGAGATGTCGAGCGTCTGGAGCGCAGCAAGAAACTCGAGTACGAGCGTCGGCCCGTCCAGCAGCCACGGGAGACGTCCGGCGGCGGGCCGGTCGTTTCCCTCTCCGGCCTCATCATAAAGCACGACGGTGCAGCCTCGGTCCTTCAATAAGTCGCGAAGCGCGGCGGGACAGGCGTCGGGCAGCTCGAAGGCGGTCCGGCCGCGCGCCTGCTCAGCGAGCAGGACGGTTCCGGCGAGGTGCCAGAAGGACAGAAACCCGTTTTCGAGCGATGCGCAGGCGGTGCGCCCGTCGTCGGAGACGAAAAACCGCGTTTCGCCCTCGGTTAGATCGCGGGTGCGCGTGCGGCGCAGGAGCGCAGTTTTCAGGAACATAGACGGTGCGTTGTCGGTTTCGAGGATCGCGCCGCGCCAAAGGGGGATGGCGCGAAGAAGCAGGTGGCGGAAATAGCCGTTTTTCAGCTCACAGCTCAAATCATGCGCACGCTTGATCGAAACGGCGGGCGTCTCGCGGGCGAAAAAGAGACTCTCCAGCCGGCGTTCCGCGGCGCGGCAGAGCGGCAGCCCGCGGCAGTTGAGCAGGGTCAGCCCATCGGCGGAGGCGAAAACGGCCAGCGCGGGCGAAAACAGGCGGCAGGCAAATGAGCAGAGCGAATAAAAGCCGTCCCCCAGTAAAATCGGGGACGAGCCCGCAGCCGAAGCGCCCAGTGCCGCCGCGCGGGCAAGCGCGTCGCCGAGCGGGCTGCCGTCGTGCATGAAAGCCACACCGCGCCCCTTTGCGTACACGCCCGCGGCCCCGCCCAGCCGCAGCGCGCGGGACAGCGACGGCCGGCCGCCGACATGGCCTTCGTCCTCAAATACATGCTGTTTTTCGTCGGCGGAATAAATATTTTCCAAAATAACTGCTCCCTTCCCTATCTTCACACCCGGCGCGATGCGGACATTCTCACCGATTTCCGCGCCGTCGCCGATTTGCACGCCTGCGCCGACGACTGCGCCGTGTTTCACCTGCACTTCACTGCCGAGGGCGGCGTTTTCGCAGACGACGCAGCCCTCCAGCAGACAGCCTTCGCCGGTCCGAACGCCGGAGAACAGCACGCTGCCCAAAGCGCGGCTGCCCCGTCCGAGCAGAACATTTTCCCCGCGCACCGTCTCGCCGCCCGAAAAGTGCAGGTTGCAGTCGCGGAACGCGGCGGGATTCCCCACGTCGCACCAGTACCCGTCCGCGGTATGGGTGCGGATGGGCACGCCTTCGCGCAGCAGCTCGGGAAACAGGTCCTTTGAAAAATCGTAAAACCGTCCGGGCGGGACGCGTTCAAGCGTGCGGCGGCTCAGAAAATAAATCCCGCTGTTGACGCGGTTGGAAAACGTTTCGCGCCACGCGGGCTTTTCGGCGAACGCCGCTACGCAGCCGTCCCGGCCAAGCACGACGCCGTATTCGGTCGGGTCTACGGCGGTGGTAAGGACGATGGTCGCCTCCGCACCCGAATCGAGATGCGCGCGGAGCGCACCTTCGAGCGGAAAGTCGAACACCGCATCGCCTGCGAGGACGGCGACGGTATCGCCCAGCCAGTCGAGCGCCTGCCTGACCGAGCCCGCCGTACCCAACGGCGACGTTTCGCGGAAATAGCGGACGTCCAGCCCCGACGGACGCAGCGCCTCGATCTGCTCGGGGCGGAACATCGTCGTCACCGCAACGCGGGTGATCCCGCAATCGCGCAGTGCGTCAAAGATACGCTCAATGGCGGACCTGCCCGCAATCGGCACGAGCGGCTTGGGTCTGGTTTCGGTTATGGGAAACAGCCGCGTTCCCATTCCACCGGCAAGAACGGCGGCGGACAGCCCGGAATGCATCATCATATCCATCTCCATTCGGCCGCCTTGCGGCGGCGCCAAACTCCGTGTCATACCGCCCGCCGGCAAAAGCCGCGTAAAACGAGGATTGAAGCAGACCTTGGGCAAAATGTCCTCCGCCTCTTGAAGCGCCGAATTCCGTTTCGGAATCCGTCAGGGATACAATCCTCTATGGATTCCTTTGCGCGGCTGAAAAGGACACACCTCTTATTGAAAAGTGTATTTCATTAAGCGCTTATCTGCGCCATACTCCTCAAAACGGCATTTGCGCCGGAGCGGCGCACGCGGCATCCAAAAGGAAAAAATGCGCGCGTTATGCCGCTCCGCTTCGTCGAACGATGTTTCAACGTCCTTATTTTTCCCCGCTTTGCATCCGAAATATGCCCGCAGTTGTTGACAAAAGACGAAAATGGTTGTATTATAAAATCGGCGGCAAAATTTTTGCACACTCCATATATCGCTCCGTAAATGTTTTTGCATCATTCTCATTCAGTACGGTTTCAGTACAGCCTTGATTCAATGCAAGGATTAAGAATAAAGCAGGGCGGTGCGGCCAATGATACAGCTTTTTTATTTACTTGTCATTTTGGCAATTTATTTGTTTTTTGATTCCAAATACAAAAAAACTGAATATTACCTGCAAACAAAAAACCCTTTTCTGCACACGCATCTTAACAAAGGAAAAAAAGGAGAATATCTAATCTTCAAAAATCTGCACCCACTGGAAGGCAAAAAACGGTTTTTGTTCAATTTATATATTCCGAAGCGGAACGGCGACACGACTGAAATTGACGTTGTCCTCCTGCATGAATCCGGGATACACATATTTGAATCCAAAAATTACAGTGGTTGGATTTTTGGGTCGGAGGCGAACAGATATTGGACGCAGGTGCTCCCCTTGGGGCGGAGGAGGTCGCAGAAGAACAGATTTTTTAACCCCATCCTCCAGAATAAAACGCATGTAAAATGGCTGCTTTCGTATCTTTCGGATTCCGGTTTGCACGCTTACTCCTACGCAGTGTTCAGCAATCGCTGCACATTTAAGGACATCACGCTGACAAGCGGCAAGCACGACGTTATACATCGCCGCAATATTCTCCCCACTCTCCGGCATAATGCGGCCATGGCGGGCCGACGGCTGACCGATACGCAAATAGACGCTCTGTGCGAAAAGCTGTTCCCGCTTACGCAGGCCGACGAGACAGAAAAGTTTCTGCACGGCGTTTCCGTGCGTGAAAAACAGATTTCTCCGGACGAAAAGCCGGTTTTCCGGCACAAACAGCCTCCGCGTCCCGCGCGGGAGACGGCGCAGCCGGATATCGGAACACTTTGTCCGCGCTGCGGCGGCAGGCTTGTCGTGCGCACCGCCGCAAAAGGCGAAAGAAAAGGGCGGCAGTTTTCAGGCTGCTCCGACTTCCCGAAATGCAGATACACGCAAAACATACCAAAAAATCAACCTTGACCGGGGTATGAAAACCTGTTTCCGAAAGGTATGCGTTCCCCCGATCCTTAGCAGAACCGATTTGGAAGGAAGATTCCGTTGAAGATCATCACAGACAAAGACCTCCCGCTTTCGGGGCGGACGGTGCTGACCATCGGCGCATTCGACGGCGTGCACATCGGGCACGCCTGCCTGCTGCGCTCGATGTGTGCCGTCTCGGGCGAAAAGCAGCTTCCGAACGTGGTCTGGACCTTTGCCGAAAGCCCGAAAGCACTGCAAAACGGCGCAAAATACATAACAGGCTCACTCGAAAAAATGGACGCGCTCGAAAAACTGGGCGCCGAACAGATTTATTTTGCCGACTTTGAGCGCTGCCGCTCGCTGACGCCGTCGGAATTTGTCGAAAAAGCGCTCATCGGCGATTTTCATGTCGACACCGTCGTCTGCGGCTTTGATTTCCGCTTCGGCGCACAGCGGGCGGGCGACGCGGAGATGCTCAAAACGCTGCTCGCGCGCGCGGGCGTAAGCTGCATCGTCGTGCCGCCGGTCAAGGCGGGCGACGAGACGGTCAGCTCCACCCTCATCCGCCGAAAACTGACGGAAGGCGACATCGAGGGCGCGTCCTTCCTGCTGGGGCGGCGCTACAGCTTCCTGCTGCCGGTCATCCACGGACGGCGGCTGGGGCGGACAATCGGATTCCCGACCATCAACCAGCGCTTTCCCGACTACCAGGTCGTGCCGGCCTACGGCGTATACGCCTGCCTGTGCGAGGTGGACGGGCAGACCTACCGCGGCATCTCCAACATCGGGGTGCGCCCGACCGTCTCTGAGCATGAGGATGCGCCGCTCTGCGAAACGCATATCTTTGACTTCTCCGAGGATCTGTACGACAAGGAGGCGCGCATTTACCTCTGCCGCCGCATCCGGCCCGAACGACGTTTCGAGTCGGTCGAGGCGCTGCGCGAGCAGGTAGAGCGGGACAAGCAGGCCGCGCGGGATTATTTTGCGAACTTTTTGTAAAGTGAACGCCTGACCGCTTGCAAGCGGCGCGTGCGTCTGGTACAATAGAAGCAGGAATCCGCCGGAGGGAGAAGGGGTTTTTATGAAATACCGTATTCTGCGCACGTTTTTATGCCTTTCGCTGCTCTGCCTGCTGCTGCTCGCCTGTGCCCTGCCCGCTCTTGCGGAGGAGGAAGGGGAGGAGCCGCCCGTCATCACATCGGGCAACAGCATCGTCATTTACAATGTGGAAACCGATACCTTTCTTTTTGAAAACGACGGCACGCGCAGCCTCGCGCCGACCGTCGTATCCAAGCTGATGACGGCGATGATCGCCGCCGACCATTATGAAAGCCTGTCCGCCAAGGTGACCGTCGCCGCAGAGGCGCTGCGCGACATCGGCGCGGCGGGAGACATCTCGGCCCCACGGCTCGGACTGACCGCCGGGTCGGAGATGACGGTAGAGGACCTGCTCTGCGCCACGCTCGTCAGCTCGGCCAACGATGCGGCCTGCGCTTTGGCCTATGACATTTCAGGCGGCGATATGGCCGCCTTCGTCGAAGAGATGAACCGCCGCGCCGAGGCAATCGGGGCATCCGACACGCACTTCACCAGCCCGGCCGGCGTCTACAGCGACCGGTCGCACACGACCGCGCGGGATGCCGCGCGCATCGCGGGCGCGTTTTACAATTACAACCGGCTGCTGGAGATTTCCTCGCTGCCCTACTACCAGCTCGGCAACACGATGCATACGAAAAATTACCTGCTCAGCGAAGCGCTGATGAAAGGCTGCACGCTTGCGGGCGTGAAGGGCATCGCAGCCGGACAGGCGAAGGCCGACGGAGAATACTGCCTGATCACCGCCGCCGAGTCGGAGGCGCTGACTTATATCTTCGTCGTGATGGACGCCGCGGGCGAGAACCGCTACAACGACGGCACGCGCGATTTTCCGGCCGAAAACGCATACAACGACGTCAAAAAGCTGCTCCCGTGGGCAACGAGCGCCTTCGGTTATTCGATGCTGCTCTCGACCGAAGAGGTTGTCGGAGAGCTGCCGGTGCGCCTGTCGGCCGACGCGGACTTTGTCACCGTCGTTCCGTCGGAGCCGATCGAGGTGCTGCTGCCCAAATCGACCGACCTGACCGGCGTCGAACGCCGGATCGAATACACCGCCACCGAGCTGGAAGCGCCGGTGACACAGGGGACGGTCGTCGGCTCGGTCTCGGTCTGGCTGGACGGGCAGGAGCTGGGACATGCGGACCTGGTCACGCGGCTTTCTGTCGAACGAAGCGAGCTGATGTCGATTTTTGACAAAGTAAAGAACTTTTTGTACGGGGACACGATGAAAACGATCATCCGCATCCTGCTGATCATCATTGCGCTGTTCATCGTCTATGAAGTCTCGTTCTTCATTTACCGGCTGGTCAAGCGCGCCAGGGGCGGAAAATAGCAAAAAAATAAACGGGGGACGGCCTTTTTGTCGTCCCCTCGCTGTCAAAATGCCGTTTTTTGAAAGAAGCGGACTGCCGCAGCTTTCGTCTGCGTGATGCCTGAAAACAGGATCGGGAGGTACCGTTATGCTGTCCCAGTCCGTCACTGAGGATATTGTACTTATATGTGCTGCCCTGCAGCCCATCATAACCGCATTGTTCTGGTTCTTTCAATGTATGGGAATACAGGCAAAAACACTGCGTTTGCAAGCTGTTCGGTGTCTGCTGTTCACACTGCTTCATCTCGGCTTATACACAGGCGCCATGCTGTGCCTGGCGGAAATTTTTCCGATAGACGGATTGGGCGGTCATGTTGCGCTGCGATTCGCCGTTTCGCTTTCCTGCATGCTCGGTCTCCTTTGGAATTCCTTTACGGGTGAAACGCGGCATCTGCGCTCGGCAGCGGCGATGATGCTGCTGCTTGACCTCGTGGCTGTGTTCGGCTTTGCTTTGTATTTTGACTTTCAGGGGCAGGAGGATGCGCTCAGTTATTGGACCTTGCTGATTCTGTCGCTGCTGAATTATATATGCTTTTATTCGATAACGGTACGGCGTTCAGCACGGGAATAAGTATGTGAATCCATTCGCGTTCCTTCGCGCTCTGTGCGGAATCAGCAAACAATAAGATGCGGACAAGGCAGTAAACAGGGGCCTTTCAGGGCAGCAAGCCTTCACAAAGGAGAGAACATATTATGTTTCTTACTTCCGGCCTTTTTCCGGACATCCTCTACGCATTTAACAGCATATTGGCGGGCGTGATCACGGGCGTGTTTTTGCTCGCATCCCTTATGCAAACCGGCCGCCTCCGCAAAGCCGTATATGTGTCGTGCGGAATCGTTTCGCTTATTCTTATATCCCCTATCGCCGTATATTACAGCTTCGGCAAACCGGCGGTGTGCTTGCTGGCCGGAACACTTGCTGCGTTTTTCTTTTGGTCGGCGCTCTGCTACAAACGTCTTTGCCGTCAAAACCGTGAGCTTCTTTTTTGCCTTCTGGCGCTGCTGTTGATGCTCGCGCAGCTTTCTGCCACCTGGCTGCCGGTGTTCCTGCCGGATATTCTTTCGCTTTTTTTCCATTACGAACTGGAGATTTCGGGTTCGCCAATAATCTTGTTCTACCTTTCGCTGTCACTGGGCATTCCGCTCCTGTTCGCATCCTATCTGCCGCGGCGGGATATTCTCCGGCGGACGGACAGGGCGGCGGTCGTTGTATCGGCGGCAGCATTTGCCGCAGTTGTCTGCGGACTCGTGCTGAGCTTTCAGGACCGGCTTGCAGACGGTCTGCTCGTTGCGCTGGACCTCACCGTCTGTTTGCTGACAGCGGCCGCTTATGTCCTGCTCCTGCTGGCCGGAAAGAAGACCGTCCGCGATCCGTCCGAGTCGCTGCCGGAAACAAAGACGGAGCGGGATTCCGCCGGCTGACCCTCCGCCTCAGGATTGCCGCAAAGAGATTCTTTTACAGGGTATATACAGGCCGAAGATAAGCGCTGAAAAGCATACCGACGGCAGTGCCGCTCCGGCCGGAGCAGCGTCAGGGGAAAGTCCGAAAGCATAGGAAGGCAGAAGCCTTCTTTCGGCGCGGCAGCGCCGCCTGCATACGGCCGGCCCGCATTCCCGAAAACGAAGCTTTTTCGTCTCACAAAACGCTTTGCCGTCTCCAAAGAAAATAAAAGCCTTTGCGCCTGATTTCCGATAAGCCGTTTTTTGAAAGAAGCGGAAAGGGAACGGCAATGGCCGTCCCCTTTTGCTCGATTTTTTATTTTCCGGGCTTTTCGTATTCGCCCTCGCGGATACCGGGATATTTTTCATCCAGATACGCCTCGCGATAGGGGTTGACCCCGCGCGAGACGGCTTCGGGCTTGTTCGGCAGCAGCCAGCTCTTCTTTTTATAGAAGCGATTGCGGAAGCGGTTCTCGATGCGGCCGGACTTTTCGAGCACATCCATGCAGGCGCGGATACAGCCGCGCGCGCCGCAGATGGCAAAATAGCCGGTATGATTGAGAATATAATTGTAATATTCCATCACCGCGCCGCTGCCCGGCTTGCGGCCCCACTTGGCGTTGGCGATCGAATAGCAGAGGATATAGGCTTCTTCCTCCGTCATATCGGTGTTCCGCACGTCGAACGCCATATTCGGGAACTCCTTCTTATGGAACGGCGAGCACTCGTTATTGAAGCCGTGATGCGAGAGGGTGCAGCGGCCCATCTGCACGTCGCCGAACCAGACCTTCTTCTCGCCGAAGTCGACCTCAAGCCGCCGCTCGGCGTCCTTGACGGACGGGACGGCGTTGCCCGGGCACTCGCGCTGGCAGGCGCCGCAATGGAGGCAGATTTCGCCGGTATCGAGGATAGGGTCGGGCTCCAGCTCGCAGTCGGTGAAGATCAGTCCCAGCCGCACGCGCGGGCCGAATTTCTTCGTGAGGAAAACCTTTGAAAATCCGATTTCGCCCAATCCGCAGCCTGCTGCGATGATGCGCACGCTGCACACGACGTCGGGCGGAACCTTGCCGGGCGCGACCGGTTCGCGCGTGGTACCGTTCCCCTCGGGGACGGCCGGATAGTGCGCGACCGCTTCCCAGCCATGGTCCTCGATGAAACAGCAAAGCTCGTACGACTTGATCGGGCGGAAAAGCGAGTTGAGCTTATTGTAGGAATAAAACGTATAGTTGTGCCAGTGCGTGCCCTCCTCGATGCCGCGGTAGGTTCCGCGCGGGATACGCATCGCGACGGCGATGACCGACTTGGCGTCGGGGAAATAGGTCAGCGGCGACATCAGCTTCGGCGCGCCCTTGAAGCGCTCGATGTTTCCGATGGCGATGCAGTCGATGCCCAGTTCGGCCGCCCTGGCCTTGATCATTTCAGACGTCAGCTTCATTTCGCACCCCGGTTCCCATCCTTGCTGAACACGCCGCCGAGGACGTTGGCCACGTCGGGGTTGCGCTCGGCATAGCTGCCGGATTCGTTCAGCGCCCACGCATCGTGCTTACGGAAAGCCTGTTCAAAGCGGTTTTCGGTCCGCTGCCCGGCCTCGAGATGGCACAGACAGGTGCGGTTGCAGAGCGCGGCGACGCGGTCGGGCTTTCCCTTGGGGGTGAAGCGGTTGGGACATGCGCCGTTTTTACAGACCCTGCATTTGTCGTAATCGATGACGGCAACGGTCATTTTTTTGCCGCAGATTTCAATCTCCTCGGTTTCGTCGGCGTGGATGGCGCCGAGCGGACAGGCCTTGGCACATTCGCCGCAGCGGTCGCAGACAGAGCCCTCCATGATCGGCGTCGGCTCCAGGACCGCATCCGTCACGATCATATGGAAGCGCTGGCGCGAGCCGAACTTTTCGGAAAACGGGATGCGGTTGAACGAAATCTCGCACAGCCCGCAGGCGACGGCGGCATAGTCAAAGTCGGGATAGAGATTCGGCGCAAGCCGCCCGTCGGCCACCGGCACGCCGGTCGGCTCGTTCCCGTCGGACGGGTTGGGGAACAGCGGCATCGCCTCCCAGCCCTCGTCCTCCAGCGCATTGGTCAGGCCGTAGCAGGCCAGCGAGAGAAACTCATCCTCCAGCCAGTTTTTTCCGAACAGGTTGTAATCGGAAAAGTTGGTGCCCTCCTCAATGCCGCGCAGCGAGCCGCGGCAGATGCGCTTGCCGAGCATAATCACCGTCTCCCCCTCCGGAAAGATGGAGAACGGGTTCTTCTCTGCGGGCAGCGCGTCGAAGCGCGACTTGGGTGCAAAGCCAATCAGGTCGATGCCCTCGCGCCTGACGGCGTCCTCGATTTTCTTTTTCAATGCGTCCATAGCGTATTCAATCGTTCCTTCCTATATGTAGGTTATACGGTCATTATACGCGCATAGAGCTCGGTTCCGCAATAACAAACCGCAACCGGATTATCAAAAACCGAAACCGCACGAAAGCTGCGTCTTTCGTCCGGCTGTATCCGTTTGCTTCGGAAAGAAGCGAAAAAGGGAGACTTTTTTATGTTTACAGCACCCCGCATCCTCGTCTCGTCTCTGTCGGTTTTCGATGCGTCATTCGCCAAAGCCGGCGAAGTGACCGTGCCGCGGCGCGACTTCCATGCGCTGTCCTTCCGGCTGTCAGGCCGGATTACGGTGGAGACGGAAAACGAACGGCTGCTCTCGTCCGCAGGCGAGCTTACGTTCGTGCCGCAGGGGATATCCTATCGTACCGAAATTCTGGAGGACAGCCGCATTTACGTCGTCCACTTCAACACCGTTGACAGATATCCGAAGCCTTCGCCCTTTGTCGTCGCTCCGCCTTATCCGGTCGTGCTGCGCAATCTTTTCGCGGGGCTGTTCTCGCGTTATCGCGTGGGAATGGAGCATGACCTGACCTGCCTGTCGATGTTTTACGAAATTCTCGCGGAAACGGTTCGCGCGCTGCCGGCGTCCGGCGAAACGGGCAGCGATTCGCCAAGGCTGCGCGCGGTCAGAGCGCAGATTGACCGTCATTTCGACGACCCCGGTATGACCGTCACCGCGCTGGCCGCGCACGCGGGCTGGAGCGAGGCCTATTTCCGCCGCGCGTTCCGCAAAGCGTTCGGCGTCCCGCCGCTGGAATATATCCGCCAAGTGCGGCTGGAGAACGCCAAAGCGCTGCTGCGGACGGGATATTACTCGGTCACGGAAACGGCTATGCGCTGCGGATTTGACAGTGTGAGCTATTTTTCCTACACCTTCCGCAAAACGGTGGGCGTTACGCCGAGCGCGTACAGAGAACGGTTTTTATCCTGAAATGCAATCAAAACAGTCGCAGACAGGCGTCCGAGCGTCGAGCTGAACGCCTGTCTGCGCACAGATAAAATGGGGAAGGCGTTTCCGTTCCATATCCGGTTTTCCGCAGCTCCGACGAATCTGTACGGCTGCGCCGGACAACGGATTCGCTCTCGGCGGCATATGTGATGATTGGCAAACCAAAAACACAGGGGCGCCAGACATGGAAACGCCGCCGGACGGGTCCGGCTCCGCCGCAGAGGCTGCAAATCCGCAGCGGTTATGATAAAGCGGATCCGTTGCGCATTCACCGAACATCCGAACAAGAACGAACCCCGCCGTTCAGAAAGCGGCGCAGCATGGGATTCGGATGTTTTCCACACCGTTGTGCACAACGCCCGCCGCCCTGTTTTCCCACATTTTCCGCCAAATTCTGCTGCCGCTTGCGGACTTATCCACTTATCCACCGAGTTATCCACAATCGGTCTTTTTTACGCCGATAAAATGGAACCGTGCGCATAGCACAAAACGTCAACTGCCTGCGATAAAGTTTTTTCATAATAATGTCTGCTGCATAAACCGAAAAGCGATTTACACGTGCGATATTCCCCCCCAAACGCTTGAAGCAAACAGAAAATCATTTCTCTGCGGATTTCCTGTTTGCCGATGAAAAGTATCCAAATGAACCGTTTTTATTGAATTTTACTATAAAACAACGCACGACCGCCCGGCCGTGCGTTATTTTTCGTTATTCGGTTGAAGCAGCGCGACCGCGTCGCGTATAAGAGGAAGAAGCGACGCTTTCTGTGCCTCGCTCAATCCGTATAAGGCGAATAGAATACCGTTTTCCGCAGCGCTCAGCCGTTGTTCCGGCTCGTCTACAAAAAAACTGACGATGCTCACATTCAGCGCCGAAGCAAGCTGTTCCAGTCGGTCAATCGTAATGTTTCCATGTCCGCGCTCAATCAATCCGAGGTACGTTGTGGTCATCCCCGCACGCAGCGCAAGCTGCTCCTGAGATATCCCGAGCTGCTGCCGTTGTGCGCGTATTCGCTTTCCCAAACTATATTTATCCATGAAACGACCTCAAATCAAAAATATATTTTCTTTTTTTATTATAAACACTTGCATATTCTTTGGCAATATGATATAATTATCGTCAATAATAGTAAATATAATTATTAATTTATAAAATATATAAATAAGGAAGAAGGTTATGAAATGGTAGCTTGCGGCATACTGCTGCTGTTGGCAGGCGTAATATCTTACGCGTACGGCATTTCACTGAACAACGACATCGACACGTATCTTTCCAGTGTATTTGAGAAAGGAGAAACATCTCCGGGTTCTACATTTATCGTGCTGGGTGTTGTTGCGATGGTTATCGGGCTGGTTTTACTCATTCTCGGCATTGTCAAAAGTGTAAAGGAAAACAGGGACGAAAAAGCTTTATCGGAGGATACCCGTTGCCTGCCGCTTCCGATTTCTTCTGTGCGTTCTGCGGCGCCGTACAGACAGGAAACGCCATATTCTGCTCGCAGTGCGGCGTGTGCCTAAAAGCGGCGGAAGAGTCTTGTCCTGTCTGCGGTTTCGTGCCTTCGGACAACGCGGTATTCTGCCCGCAGTGCGGAACGCGTCTGAAGGAAACGGTGGTACAGAAAAGCCAATGCCCCGTTTGCGGTACGATATATTTGACAGAAGAAGCGATGTTCTGCTCAAAATGCGGAACGCACAGGGAAGACCGATGAGTTTGCGCGACATTCGGCAGATTAGCAGCTTCGGCTATGCCACAGATGATCTGTAAGAGCGGCTTCCGCTACAATCGTCATATATCGGGAACCCGATAATTTGATGGAGGAAAGCGTATTCGTCTGAAACGGCATCCATCTTATAACAAAAAAGGAGAACGGGAAATGAATACATTCAAAAGCACGCTATGCTTTTTGCTGATTGCCGCGACGCTGTTGGCTTGTATGCCGGCTGGCGCACTGCGGGTCGGCGCGGCAAATGTCCCGCAAGCATTTGACACGGAATCGATCCAGCAGAAGCTGGAAACGATCAAGGCGGGCAAATACGGCGTCGGCAAATATTTCACGGAAAACGGTAAAGCCTGCACAAGCCATCCGGGCAGTAATTGCCACAAGGCAACGGCCGCCGAAGCCGGATCGGCGGGCTGCACGCAGTGTT
>ERZ857984.652-NODE-652-length-37851-cov-10.765584_pt1 | contig 37851 bp, 30 predicted proteins | sample MGYA00519914_ERZ857984 | MGnify/ENA primary metagenome ERZ857984 (study PRJEB31778, sample SAMEA3449417) | human gut metagenome | biome: human gut; feature: human-associated habitat; material: faeces | place: United Kingdom | collected 2010/2012 ... | reverse complement strand
GCTACACCCTGACCACCGTCCACAACTGGTGCAGCCGCGGGTCGCTGAAAGCCTTTCAAAAGGGACTGAAGTTCTGTATCCCGAAAATCTTTCTTGTGGATTTCTTCTGCTCCCTGACCTTCCGCTCCATCACCCGCAAAAGCCTCTGGCATATCCAGACGCTGAATGAATTCAGCAGGAAGATGAAGAAATAATGTGCGATTCTGAAATTCGCACACTCGCACCTGCCTTTCGGTTTTGGTAGACTGTAACCGAAAGGCGGGTGCATTTTGCATTGCAGACCTGCCGGGGAAATTTTGAATGGGAGGATCACATATGAAATCGCTATTTGAGCAGCTGGGCGGCACTTACACAAGGAAAGGGGATTACTGCCTACCGGATGTTTGCTTACCGCCCGAAGAAGAACGCCCTATCGGCATTTACGGGCAGCGGCGGCGAGCTTATCTGAAGGAGCATCACCGGGTGCTGTATTATAAACCTGCTGACTGCTGGGACGCTGAACGGCCACCTCGCAGACATCGAGGAGCAGGCACAGGAGCTCTTTTCTCGGATGGTAAAGCAGGACGCAGTGGCTGAGGGTGTGACAGAGGCACTGAAAGCCGATGACCCGATGGCGTGGGTACGAAAGATGAACAGCATCCGACATCGGGCAAACGAGGTCGTGATGCAGGAAATTGTATATGGGTAACGAGCAAGCGGAGGTCGATGGCCTCCGCTTATTTTGTGCGCAGAAAAGAACAATGCTGTTTTGAAACGACATTGTTCCGAACTTTGTTGACATTGTTCTTTTGCCCGGGTATAATGTACTTGTGATTTTATGCGTGGAGGTATCCCCTATGGCTGAAATGATCTCGGTAAGAGAGGCGGCAGTGCGCTGGAATATAACGGAGCGGAGAGTTGCGACGCTCTGCAAGAATGGGAGAATCGCCGGTGCGAAAAAGCAGGGCAATCGTTGGCTGATCCCCGCTGATACGCAGAAGCCGGCGGATCAGCGGCTCAAGACGGGCGCTTTCCGCAAGACGGAGCGCGCGCCGAAGCTGCCCCTGCCCATCGGCGTGTCCAACTACTGCCTTGCCTCGTCGGAATACTACTACATCGACAAGACGATGATGATCAAGGACTTCATCGACGAGCGTCCGATGGTGACGCTGTTCACCCGCCCCCGGCGCTTCGGCAAGACGTTGAATATGGATATGCTGCGCACTTATTTTGAAAAGAGTGACAAGGATACCTCCGTTTACTTCCGGGATAAGAAGATCTGGGCCTGCGGCCAGAAGTACCGGGATTATCAGGGCAAATACCCCGTGATCTTTCTGACCTTCAAGGATGTGAAGTTCGACACTTGGGAGGAGACCTTTGCGGCCATCCGGGATATTTTCGCAAAAGAGACCCGGCGGCACAAGGAGCTGCTGGTTAGCGATAAATGCGACGAGTACAGCAAAAAGTCCTATGAAAAGCTGGCAGACGGCAAGGTCAGCGAGGTAGAGCTGGCTTCGGCACTGCTGGATCTGTCCGGTATGCTGCACAAGCACTATGCCGTTGCGCCTATTATCATCATCGACGAGTACGACACACCCATCCAGCAGGGCTACCAGAAGGACTATTACGACAAGGTCATCCGGTTTATGCGGAACCTGTTTTCCGGCGGTTTCAAGGATAATCAGCACCTGTCCTTCGGCTTCCTCACCGGCATTCTGCGGGTGGCAAAGGAGAGCATCTTCAGCGGGATGAACAACCTGTCCATCAACTCCGTGCTGGACAACAAATACAGCGCCTACTTCGGCTTCACCGCCGACGAGGTGATGGAGATGGCGGAATACTACGGCGCTGCCGATAAGTACGACGAAATTTGCCAATGGTACGACGGCTACCGCTTCGGCAAGACGGAAATTTTCAACCCGTGGTCGGTGGTCAACTACTTCAGCAACGAGTGTGAGCCGAGGCCCTTCTGGGTCTCCACCGGCAACAACGATATTATCGGGGAAGTGCTTGCCCAGGCAGATGAGGAGATTTATAACCGTCTGACCTCCCTGGTCAACGGCGAGACCTTCACCACCTTCATCGACACCGGCGTAATCTATCCGCAGATCAAGAGCAATCCCTCCACCATTTACAGCTTCCTGCTGGTGACCGGCTATCTGAAGGCACTGAAAACCACGCCCTCCTTCAGCGGCGATTTTATGTGCGAGGTTTCCCTGCCCAACCGGGAAATTTCTCTGGTATATAACAAGGAGATCTTGCAGCGGCTGGAGAATCTGATCCCGCCGTCCACGGCGATTTCCGTTCAGGAGGCCATCTTCTCCGGCGATAACGCACGGCTGAAAGCGCAGATCCAAACGCTGCTGACCCAGTCGGTCAGCTCCTTCGATACCGCCGGGAAGAACTTCTACCACGGCTTTATGCTGGGGCTGTGCGCCCTGCTGGGCGGCGCTTTCGTGACCTCCAACCGGGAATCTGGCGACGGGCGCTATGACATTCAGCTGAAGCCCACGCAAAAGGGACTTCCGGGCATCCTGATCGAGCTGAAAGCGGAGAAAAATTGCAGCGACGAGCAGCTGAAAAAGCTGTCCGAGACGGCCTTGCAGCAGATCAACGACAAGAAATACGAAACCGAGCTGACGACCGCCGGGGTCAGGACGATTTATAAATACGGCGTGGCCTTCAGCGGTAAAAAGGTCGAAGTGGCAGTCAGATGAGGAGTGAGAATTCCAAAGTATCAAATTGATACTTTGGCGAAATCCAAAAGTGCCAGCACGGTGGTTCCAAAGTGCCAAATTGGCACTTTGGGGATGTACTTACATCGAATGCTAAATGAATTAACAAAAATTGAGGGAGACTGCTTATGAAGTCAAATTTTGATTTTCTGAATCGATACTGGCCTGCATTGGCACAGATTGGCGCAACCGCAGAAACCTATGTCTATTCTGATCCCAATGCCTGTATCTATAAACTCGGAATGTTTGCCGAGCGCTTAGTGCAGGAGATCCTTGTCTTTGAGCACATTGCGGAGCCGGCTGTTGACAACACCCACGCAAATCGAATTCGCATTTTGAAGCGAGCCGGTTTATTGCCGCACGAAATTGACAACACGCTATATGTTCTTCGCAAGACAAGAAACTCGGCAGTACATATAGGTACGGACTCCGTGGACGAAGCAAAGACATTGCTATCCTTGACATACAATCTTGCTGTTTGGTTTATGGAAACCTATGGAGACTGGGGATATATTGCGCCTGAGTTCGTTATGCCGAGCGAGACCACGCACAAAGATTTGGAATCCGTTATTGCCGAGCAGGAAAGGAAAATCGAGGAATTGACGAAGCAACTGGCCGTGGTCAAGACCGCCGCTTCGGGCAAAACGCAGAAGGAGCGCGCAAGGCGGTCAGAATCTGTCTCTGCTATGATGAATTGGAATGAGGCGCAGACCAGATGCTTGATTGACGAGCAGCTTCGTCTTTCTGGTTGGGAAGCTGATACGCAGAACCTGCGCTACAGCAAAGGAACGCGTCCTGTAAAGGGGAGAAATATTGCCATCAGCGAATGGCCTACCAATTCGGCCTTTTACAAAAACGGGTATGCGGATTATGCATTCTTCGTTGGCGAGAAGCTCGTAGCATTGATGGATGCAAAAAAGATGTCGGAAGATGTGGCATCTACCATCGATGTGCAGGTAAAGGACTATGCTGCACATATTAAGCCGGAGGATATTCCACATACGGTTGGAAACTGGAATGGTTATCAGGTCCCCTTCCTCTTTGCTTCAAATGGCAGGGCGTATTTAGAGCAGCTGCGGACGAAGTCTGGTATTTGGTTTTTGGATGTCCGGGAACAGGAAAATCAACCGTATCCTATTCGGAACTGGTTTAGCCCAAGTGACCTGATGGAAAAACTTGGTCAGAATACAGCGGCGGCCAATCAGGCGCTGGCTGCAGCAGATAATTCGTTTATGACAGATCCTAATGGGTTGAATCTGCGCGACTACCAGATCAAGGCCATTGATAAGGCAACAGAGGCAATCGTTGACGGCAAGAGAACGGCCTTGCTTGCAATGGCCACCGGAACGGGCAAAACCCGTACTGTTCTGGGGCTTATCTACAAGATGCTGGAATCCAAGCGTTTCCGTCGTATTCTTTTCCTTGTGGATCGAGTGTCCCTCGGTGAGCAGGCAATGGACACCTTCAAAGATGTCAAGCTGAAGGAACTGCTGACGCTGGACAAAATATATGAGATCAAAGCGATCGATGACAACATCATCAATCTGGAAACCAAGGTCAGCATTTCAACGGTGCAGGGGCTTTTGAAACGCACGATTCTGGCAGAAGAACCGGATTTGATGCCCGGTGCATTTGATTTGATTATTGTGGACGAAGCCCACCGAGGATATATTCTTGACCGTGAAATGACGGAAGAAGAAATCCTCTACGATAATCAGGATGATTATATGAGCAAGTACAAGCAGGTTATCGAGTATTTCGATGCGGTGAAAGTTGCCTTGACTGCTACGCCCGCCCTGCACACGACCGAGATTTTCGGAGAGCCGGTCTATACCTACAGCTACCGTGAGGCGGTTATCGATGGGTGGCTGGTGGATCACGACCCTCCATATCTGATTAATACGGATTTTATTGAAAATGACGCACAGTTCAAGAAGGGTGAAACCTTGGCGCAATATGACCCCAACACCAATGAACTTTTGAACGGTGCAGTTTTGGACGATGAAATGGATTTCGATGTGTCGGAGTTCAACCGCAAAATTGTTCTGCCGGATCATACCCGCAAGGTGCTGGAAGAAGTTTCGACCTACCTGAATCCGGAAAGTGGAGAAAAGACGCTGATTTTTGCGGTGAATGATGCACACGCTGACCGTATTGTGGATACGCTCCGAGAGATTTACAAGCCCTATGGCATTTCCAATGATGCCATTATGAAAATCACGGGTAAAACTGCCGGCGGCAACAAAAAGAAGATTTTGCAGGTGATCAAGCAGTTCAAGAACAACCAGTACCCCAACATTGCCGTAACAGTCGACCTGCTGACTACCGGAATCGATGTGCCGGCCATTTGTAATTTGGTGTTTATGCGCAAGATCAACAGCCGGATCCTCTTTGAGCAGATGCTGGGACGCGCTACTCGCCTTTGCCCGGAAATCGGAAAGACGCACTTCAATATCTTCGATGCAGTTCGCGTGTACGAGGACTTGGACGACACTTCCAATATGAAGTCAGTCTCCGTCAGCAAATCAATGGCTGAATTGTTGGAGGATTTGTTCCGTCCGGGTGAGGTCAGCAAGCAGCATGTCAAAGATCGCATTTTGGCAAGATTGCAGCGTAAGAGCAACAATCTGACCGATGAGCAAAAGTATGATGTATCCGAGCGTTTAGGCGGAAAAACAATTCGGGAATATGCGAAGGAATTGAAAAGCTGTACAGAGGAAGCTTTTGTGCGACGCTGCCGGGAGGATAAGGATTTCCTGCTTTGGTTTGACAACCTGAAGGGCAAAAAGCGCGGACATTACTATTCCGAAAAGGAAGATACTCTTTTGGAAACGACCCGCGGCTATGGTGACACGGAAAAACCGCAGGATTATCTGGACTCTTTTGTGGCCTATGTCAATGAGAACAAAGACCGTATCGAAGCGATCCGCATAGCCTGCACCCGCCCCAGCGATATGACCCGGGCGCAGCTTCGGGAGTTAAAGCTGGAACTGGATAAGGAGAATTTCACCGAGAGCAGCTTGAATGAAGCGGCCAGTGCGGTGAGCAATGAACGGATCGTGGCAGACATTATCGCCTTTGTTCGTCGGGCTGTACTTAAAACGCCGCTGGTGAACCACGATGACCGCGTGAAAATGGCCTTTTCTAAACTGATTTCGGTGCATCACTTTAACAAAATGCAGCTGGATCTGCTGGAAAAGATCAAGGTATATATGCTTCACGAGAGCATCCTCAATACCGAGACCTTTGAGGCACCGGCGTTCAAGATGGATGGCGGTTTCGCACGCTTTAACAAGAAGTTTGGCGGGCAGCTTGCGGAGATCATCCGCGAGATCAACACTTATATTTACGAAGGAGCAGCTTAAATGAGCACGCAAGATATTGTACAGAAACTTTGGAACCTCTGCAATGTGCTGCGGGATGACGGTATTACTTATCACCAGTATGTGACAGAACTGACCTACATTCTGTTTTTGAAAATGGCCGATGAGACCGGTGCAGATAAGGATATTCCCGAAGCATATCGTTGGGGCTCTTTGACCAGCCGTTCCGGCATTGACCTGAAAAAGCACTACTATATGCTGCTCAGCAAGCTGGGCGAAGAATCCGTTGGCCGCGTGGCGCAGATTTACGCCAACGCATCCTCCAGCATCGAGGAGCCGAAAAACCTCGAAAAAATCATCACGGAAATTGATAAGCTGGACTGGTATGAGGCCAAAGAGGAAGGTCTGGGCGACCTGTATGAAGGACTCTTAGAGAAGAACGCCAACGAGAAGAAGTCCGGTGCCGGTCAGTATTTCACCCCTCGTGTGCTGATCGATGTGATGACGGAACTCATCAAACCCCAGCTGGGCGACAAGTGCTTTGACCCGGCCTGTGGTACTTTTGGCTTTATGATTGCAGCCAACCGCTATGTCAATGCGCATAACGATATGTATGCACTCTCTGACCGTCAGGCAGATTTCCAGCAGAACAAAGCGTTCAACGGCGTGGAGCTGGTGCACGAAACCCACCGTTTGGCATTGATGAATGCCTATCTGCACAATATGAATGCCAATATCACATTGGGGGATTCTCTTGCACAAAGCGCCAAGGGATTGAAAGATTTTGATGTTATTCTGACCAATCCGCCCTTTGGCACGAAAAAGGGCGGTGAGCGTGCCACACGGGATGATATTTCTTTTCAGACCTCCAACAAGCAGCTGAATTTCTTGCAGGTGATCTATCGCAGCCTGAAGGCGGACGGCAAGGCCCGCTGTGCCGTGGTACTGCCGGATAATGTGTTGTTTGCTGCCGGTGACGGTGCCAGCGTGCGCCGGGAACTGATGAATTTCTGCAATCTGCATACCATTCTGCGCTTGCCTACCGGCATTTTCTATGCGCAGGGCGTCAAGACCAATGTGCTGTTCTTTACCCGCGGGACAACCGAGCAGGATAACACCACCGAGGTTGCATTCTACGATATGCGCACCAATATGGACAGCTTTGGTAAGACCCGGCAGCTGCGCAAGAGTGATTTCGACGAGTTTGTGGCAGGGTATGAAGACCCATCCAAGCGCACCGGCGAGCGCTGGAGCAAATTCACTCGTGAGGAGATCGCCAAGAATCCGGACGATAGTCTTGACCTTGGCTTGATTCGTGACGACTCCATCGTGGATTATGATGATCTTCCTGACCCTGTAGAAAGCGGCGAGGAAGCGATTGCAAATTTGGAGGAAGCGGTCGATCTGCTGAAAAGTGTTGTGCGTGAGCTTCGCGCTCTGACGGAGGGAAAGTGATGGCAAGAGCAAAAAAAGGAGCCGCCCTCACGCCCGAAGAGCGGTTGCAGGCAGCCTTGGTGCCGGATTGGGAGTGGCCGTATAAGCTGCCGGAGAATTGGTGTTGGACCTATCTGACAAAGGCCGCTGAGTGCCTTGATAATTTTAGAAAACCAATAAATGCAACTGAGCGCGCTGGCCGAAATGGAAATGTTCCATACTATGGTGCTACCGGACAGGTTGGCTGGATAGATGATTTCCTCACGGATGAAGATTTGGTTTTGCTTGGCGAAGATGGAGCGCCCTTTTTGGATTTGATTAAAGATAAAGCATATTTGATTACTGGGAAAGCTTGGGTGAATAATCACGCTCATATTCTTCGCTCCCTATTTGGGGATACGGGAAATAGGTATCTGTTGCATTACCTAAATTCCTTTAATTATGCGGGTTATGTCAATGGCACCACGCGTTTGAAGCTGACACGAGCAAGTATGGATACCATTCCTATTCCGCTCCCTCCCCTTGCCGAGCAACAGCGCATTGTAGACCGCATTGAAAGTCTGTTTGCCAAGCTGGATGAGGCCAAGGAAAAGGCACAGGCCGTGGTGGATAGCTTTGAAACCCGCAAAGCCGCTATTCTCCACAAGGCCTTCACCGGTGAACTGACTGCGAAATGGCGGGAAGAACACGGTGTGGGGATGGATAGTTGGGAACATCATCAATTCTCGGATTTGTGTGCTATTGTTCGCGGCGGTTCACCAAGACCTGCAGGCGATCCCAGATACTATGACGGCAATATTCCGTTTATGAAAGTTGCTGATATTACTCGAAATGATAGTCCGTATGTATCAAAGGTGGAGTACTCAATCAAAGAGGAAGGGCTGAAGAAAACACGAATGGTTGAGGCAAATACCTTGTTGCTGACCAATAGCGGTGCAACATTGGGTGTTCCTGCGATTACTACCATTAGGACAACATTTAATGACGGAATTGCGGCATTTATTGGGCTTGATATTGACAGCCTTTTGTTTTATTACTATTTTTGGACGAGTAAAACGGCTTTTCTGAGATCTATCAATATGGGAGCTGCACAACCCAATTTGAACACCAAGTTGATCGGTGAAGTTGAGATTGATGTTCCTCAAACTGCGGAACGGGTAGAAATTGCGCGCGTACTAAATGCCTTACTATCGAAAGAGCAGCAGGCAAAAGAAGCCGCTGAAGCAGTCCTTGACCAAATCGACCTGATGAAAAAATCCATTCTCGCCCGTGCCTTTCGCGGCGAACTGGGTACGAATGACCCAAGCGAGGAGAGCGCGGTGGAATTGCTGAAGCAACTCAATTGATATAATTGGTGATAACGAGAACAGAAATGAGGGATGATAGTGCTGGATCAAACAAATGCAAATATTGAAAGACATATCAAAACCCACACAGAGCGTTCCGATGATGACCGTGCGGCAGTATCTGTTTTGGAGACATTTCTTCGTTCAAATGGGAGAATCAACACTTCTTTTGCATCAGATGATAAGTGGCCCAATCACGATAACACTTTTGAGTTTGTTCCAAACCCGGAAATTTCGAGACGCCCCGTGCAAACTTTCTATGTCCAAATAAAGGGAACACGCAATTATACTGAGCGCGAGGGTGTTATCAAGTACACACTAAAAGATCTCGCTTTTCCTGCTTTTATATGTGACAGAGTATCTCTTGATCCGGGAATTTTGTTTGTGATTCTCAATCCCGCTGAACGTGGGAATGAGAGAGTATTTTGGAAGTATATGTCGCCCAACTTCCTCAACAGTATTGATTTTGCAAAAGGCAGTATGACAGTCAGTTTTTCACCGGAAGAGGAAATCTTGAACGACGACGAAAGTGTTTTAGCTTTTTGCGAGAGGTTAGAAGAAATTGTCGAACGGCATTCCTTTGTAAACCAATTGGAGCGGCATAGTTATTCTTTTGAAGAAGCTAAGCGAATTGTCGAGGCCTGTGATGAGGAAATCACGGAAAGCATTGACAATTTAAGCATTCTAAATAAGAACCGCGATAATATTTCACGGAGAATTCTGACGAGATTGAATGATCTGTGCATTTCAGCATTACTGTTGAATGCAATGAAAGATGGCTATCAAAATCCCAGCGCCGGCTTTGCGTGGGAATACTCACTCTTAAGGGCAAATACAAAGTACTTAGGAAATTTTTGCCGAGGATTGCAATATATTGGGCGTCGAATTCCCGAGGAGGGTCAAGCAGAACGACTAATGCTGAAGTACTATAGCTTTATGTGGCAGATACGCCAATCGCTCTACGAAAACTACGGCATCACCGTGCTTCAGAACTTGGAGAAATTTCAGGAATATACCGGAACTGATGAACTGGATAAACAATACTATGAGTTGGTGGCGAACGCTTTCTCAAACCCAAAAACTGAGCAGAAACATAACAGTAATACGAGGTTTTATATTCAAAAAAGGACTCCGTTTTATGTCGGTAAAGAGCGTTATTTTGAGGTAACACTGCAGCAAGCGGACATCTATGCGTCAAAGTATAACCGAATTACAGCATATACCCAGCTTGACATTTCTACAGGCTATTCTGTCCAAATCGACTATGTCCCATCATTCATTAATCTCTGGGGTGTCGATACAGAAATTAAAATTATCACAGCTTGGCGTGTTTCGGTAGATCCCAAATGCTTGAACAAGCTTGGAAAGATACTTAATATGCGCCTTCAGCTTTCTTCAAAATATGGAGAATATGATGCCCTGATGAGATTCCTAACAGAAACAGGTATGGATTTTCTGGAAATGATTGATCTTCGGGAGATACATTTCTCGCATCTTTTGGAGTCGGTTTACAATAAAACAAACACCTCTTATTTCAAAGATGTCTTACAGCAGTTGCGGGATAACTATTCTACAGGTTCAACACGCTTCGGACGATATACAGTTCGATATCTGTTACTGAATCTGCGTGAAGATCTTTTGGAACGCGTTATGCCGTCTCAGTTTAATCCGCAATGGAAATGCAGGGATTTATACCTATCCAAAAAATGCTTTCCGTTTGAGCGTAACCCACTTGCTTCTGATTTAGCAGACAGTAAAACAAGTCAACTAAGTCAAGCCAAGTACTTAGCCAGAGTAGTTGAAAAAGAAAAGACTGAGATCGCTGTTCCATACTGGTCTATTGTAAAGTCTATGCAAGATACCGGCGAAATTTACTGCAATCTTGGTGGAGACTTAACCGAACAGGCAATCCAGAAATATAATGATTGCTTAGACGATTGGGAAAGACAGAAAGGGTATGAAATCATTTCGGATGGAAATGTTGCTTGTATTGCAGCATATGAAGCTTCGACGCTCTTTATTTTGAATAAACTACTGGAACTATCGCAGCTCCCAAATAAAGGCCAAAAAGAAGTTAATGAAAGATACTTGAGAGATTGCAATATTGCTTTTTCTGATCCTAAAAAAGAAGAAACTCTTAAATATGCTTTTGTAAACTCCCGCGTACTTCTTATTTACGGAGCTGCCGGTACCGGAAAAACGACCCTAATCGATATGATCTCGACAATGCTGTCTGGGCGTCGGAAATTGTTTCTTACCAAAACACATACGGCCTTGCAGAATCTGCAGAGGCGAATTAATAATCCGGGGGCTGATGCCAGTTTTGTAAGCATCAATAGTTTTACGAAGAGAGTAAACCTTCCTGATTATGATGTTATCTTTGTAGACGAATGCAGCACCATTGATAACCGTGCAATGAAGGTATTCCTCGAGAAAATGCGCCCGGATACATTCTTAGTACTTGCGGGAGACACCTATCAGATAGAATCTATTGATTTCGGTAATTGGTTTACTTATGCCAAGGATATTATTAAGACTAAAGGTTCGAATGTTGAACTCGTAAGCACTTGGAGAACAAAGGATCCCGGTTTAATTGAGCTTTGGAACGAGACTCGAAATAAGGGTGCGCTAATAACGGAAAAACTTGTTATCGACGGCCCATTTTCTGAAAATATTGGCGAAGGAGTGCTCTATTCCGAGATAATGGATGAGGTGATTTTATGCTTGAACTATGATGGAAAATTTGGCTTGAATAATATGAATAGCTATTTCCAAAATGCTAACACAGAAACGGCTGTTGTCTGGAGAGACTGGAAATATAAAGTTGGCGATCATATATTGTTCAATGACATGGACAGATTTTCTCTGCTCTATAATAATTTAAAAGGGCGAATTGTCCAAATAGAACTGTTCGACAGTAGAATCAGATTTACAGTAGATGTAGAGATCCCGTTAACAGAGCAAGATTGCCAAAACGATGGCATAGAATTCATCGATATAATTGATGATGTGACCCGAATACGATTTGATGTATTTGATTTTGAAGAGGAAATGGCAGATGAAGATCGCAAAAAAACCATCGTACCGTTTCAACTTGCCTATGCGGTTTCAATTCATAAAGCGCAGGGCTTAGAATATAGGTCAGTTAAGGTTGTTATTCCGAGTAGCAACGCTGAAAAAATAACACACGGCATTTTCTATACAGCAATTACGCGTGCAAAAGAAAAGCTAAAAATCTACTGGAGTTCTGAAACGATGCAAGAAGTCGTCGCTGGATTTTCGATAGACACTTCAAGGCAAAAAAGTTTGGCAATTATTAAAGAGAAACTGAAGCAGGACAAGAATACTTAGAAATAGGGCACCGACCGCTTGGCCGGTGCTCTATTTCTATATGAGTCACCTATAAGTCAATAGTGATTATCAGCCGTCCTCCCATCATCGGGAGGGCGGCTTTTTTGCGTCTTGATAGAAAAATTGAGAAATTTCTCGAAAACACCCTGCCAAACGGCACCCCTTATTCAGAGTAAGTAGAAGGGTCCTTTTGAAAAATTGAGGGGACTTTTCAAATTACTTTGCCAAAATCTCGAAAAAGTTCCCAATTGGTTAGTAGGAAGGCCCTGAAAAATTTCCTTCAAAATCCTATTTGTTATTTGCCAGAAAAGTTCCCAGTTGATTAGTGGTAGGGGTACTTAAAATTTTTCTTCAAAAATCCATTTTATTTTTGCCTGAAAAATTCCCAATTAAGTAGTAGAGGGGTTCGCAGAAAAATTCTCAAAAGTTTTTTCGTTCAAATCCGAAAAATTTTCCCAGTTGGTTAGTAGAGAGGCTTTCAAAGGAAATTTTCAAAATTCCTTCGTACAAATCGAAAAATTTTTCCCAGTTGATTAGTGAGGGGGTTAAAAAACAGGCCTTCTCGCTGGCTACCTATTGAGGGGACTGTCTCCCTGTGTACCTTGAAAAATGAATCGCCGCCTCCAAAGGATATGCTTCCGGCAAGTGCCGCCACGACTTCCCGATAATTCAGGGCTCCCGCAAAATCGAAGATTTTGTGGGAAGAGGAGCAGCAGTGAAACGAATGAGCTTTCACACGAGTGCGGAAGCGAATGATATGGAACTTGCTGCGACGAGAGCGCACCAAAGAAGCGATACGCCGTGGTGAGACTCCGGGGCAGGAACGATGCGGATGAGCGGCAGCAAACAAAAACCGCCGCAGAAATGCGGCTTCAGAACAGACAAAGGAGGTTCAAACCTATGAAGAAAGGAGAGCTCAGAGAGCTTTATCAGATGATGTTTCCGGAATACCCGGACATCGTGACCGTCAAAGATCTTCGGGAGATGCTGGGCATCAGCCGCAAGCTGGCCTACAAGCTGATCGACTATGGGTACATCCACGCCGTGAAGATCGGCACGACGCTGAAGATCCCGAAAATCAGCGTCATCAACTATGTAATGGAGAAAGAGGTGAAGAAGGTTGGATGAGATCAAACGCCTGACGCCCGCCCAAAGGGCACGCTGTAACCGGTTAATCCGGCGGCTGTGCGCCAACTATGATGGCGGCAATTGCATGCCGCTGGACGACGAGGGCTGCGTGTGCGTGCAGACGATTTCCTATTCGCTGCTGTGCAAGTACTTCCGGCGGGCGGTTCTGCCCGCCGACAAGGCACTCTACGCCGATATTTACCGGCAGCGTACACGGACTTGCGAACGGTGTGGAAAGCCCTTTGCACCCAGTAGCAACCGGCAGAAATACTGCCCGGAATGCGGGCGCTCCATCCGGCGCAAGCAGAAGGCGGACTCGGCCAGGCGGCGGCGCAGCGTCGAACATTAAGCGCCGAGAAAGCCTTGATTTCCGGGGCTTTTTTGAGGGAAAAGCGGGTGCGGGTGGCCGTTTCCATCTGCACCTGTCAAAATCCATTTCTAACATTCTACAAAGGAGAAATTTCTATGGGTAACAAACTGAAAACCGTGGACGCAGAGACCTTGCTGTCCACGCCGATGAGCAAGACGATGTTCATCGTAGACGGCCTTATTTCGCAGGGTGTCAATGTCATCAGCGGCGCCAGCAAGATCGGCAAAAGCTGGCTGATGCTGTGGCTGGGGCTGCAAGTGGCGCAGGGAAACTCTATTTGGGGGCTGCCCACACTGCAATGCGATGTGCTCTATCTGAGCCTTGAGGACACCCAGCGCCGCATCAAAGACCGGCTCTACAATCTTACCGACAACGCCCCGGACAACCTGTATTTCGCCGTGACCTCCGGGCTGATCGGCGGCGGGCTGGAGGAGCAGATCACGGACTTTCTGACCGAGCATTCCGCTACCAAGCTGGTCATCATTGACACGCTGCAAAAGGTGCGGGACTCCAAGGGCAGCGCCGGAAAGGCAGGAATGTACGGCAACGACTACGACGACATTTCCTCCATCAAACGCATTGCCGACGGCTTCAACATCGCCATTTTGCTGGTGCATCACCTGCGAAAGCTGCAAGACAGCGACGATCCCTTTAACGATGTCAGCGGTTCCACCGGCATCATCGGCGCTGCGGACACCAACTTCATCCTGCGCCGTAAGCGCAGCGGAAACGTCGCTACGCTGCTGGTCAGCGGGCGGGATGTGGAATATCAGGAGCTGACCTTGCAGTTTAACGACCTTGTCTGGGAGCTGGTGGAGCGCAAGAACAGCGAGGATATTCACAAGGCAGAGCTGCCGAAATTTCTGTTTCGGGTGGTGGACTTTATGGAGTGCCGCACCGAATGGGTAGGCACGGCCACGGAGCTGCTGACCGAAATGAAGGAGCAGGAGGTCACGCCCAATATGGTCACAAAGTATCTCGGCCAGTTCGCCTATGAGGTGCTGGAGCCGCTGGGCATCGAGTATCGCACCAAGCGAACGGGAAAAAGCCGACTCATCAAATTTCTGCGCCGTGACGGCGATGACGCAAATGACGCCGGGATCGCTATATAAGGAAATCCCCGTCACAACCGTCATTGCCGTCACAAACCGAAGAAAGGGGGTGAACAAATGCGCAGCAAAAACTACGGGATCAATGTCCGTGTGACCGAGCAGGAGAAGCAGAAGCTGCTGGAAAATGCCCGGTTCTGTTCTCTGTCGCTGTCGGAATACTTGCGGCGGCTGGGGCTTGGGAAAGATGTCAAAGCGGCCATCACGGAGCGGGATTACCGCCTGTTTCGGATGCTGAACGGCCTGAAAGCGGAGCTTCCACAGCTTCAGAAAGAGGAAATTCTGAGCAGGCTGGAAGCAATTTTGAATGAATTAAAGTAAGCGAGAATTACGCCTGCGCAGTCTAAGCGAGCAGACTGTTTTTACTCCTGTCGGAGCCAAACAGTGTATCCGCTTGCGATGCCTGCGTCATCTGAGCGAGCAGTGCGTTTTTACTCCCGGCAGATCCGGAGCGCAAAAACACTCGTTAGGGCGTGCCCTAAGACCCCGAAAGAAAAAACTATGAAAGTGAGGACAACACAATGAGAAAATCGGATTTTACTTTACCCACGCTGGACGATCTGTTCTCCACGCAGGCGGAGCGGGACGATGCCAAACTGGAGCGGGTGCGGAATATTCCACTGGCCGAGCTGCACCCGTTCAAGGGTCACCCCTTCAAGGTGCAGAACAACGAGGAGATGCAGCGGATGATCGAGAGCATCCGCAAGGTGGGAGCCATCACCCCGGCGCTGGCAAGGCCGCTGCCGGACGGCGGCTATGAGCTGATCTCCGGTCACCGGCGACTGGCGGCGTGTCAGGTGCTGGGCGTCGAGACGATGCCCGTCATCGTCCGGGAGCTGTCTGACGATGAAGCGGTGATCGCAATGGTGGACGCCAATTTGCAGCGGGAGACCATCCTGCCCAGCGAAAAGGCGTTTGCCTACAAGATGAAGCTGGATGCCATCAAGCATCAAGGTGTCACTTCTGCCCAAGTTGGGCAGAAGCTGCTCAGTGTAGAAAAAGTAGCTGACGATGCCGGCGAAAGCCGTAATCAAATTAAAAGATATATTCGCCTGACCTACCTGATCCCCGAGCTGCTTTCGATGGTGGACGACGGTAAGATCGCCTTCAACCCGGCGGTGGAGCTTTCCTACTTAGACTCGTATCAGCAGCGGGCGGTGCTGGACGCGATGGCGCTGAACGACTGCACCCCGTCCCACGCCCAGAGCATCCGCCTGAAAAAGCTGGCGCAGGAGGGCTTACTGGATGACCAGATAGTCTACGCCGTGCTGGCGGAGACGAAGCCCAACCAGCAGGAGCAGCTGAAATTCAAGCGGGAGGAGCTGCGGAAATACTTCCCCTCCGGCTACACCGAGGAGCAGATGCGCCGGGACATCATCAAGGGTCTGGAACTGCTGAAACGGCAGAGAGAACGGAACCGGGACGCCCGCTGATTCGTACCGATACGGCTGCAATCAAACAATTCGCAGAATAGAGAGAACCCCAAACCGATGGTATACTGATGCTGTCGGTTTGGAGTTCTGTTCTGCAAATACAAAGGACAGGAGGAAATGAAATTGGTAGCAGGACATCTGACATTGAAAAACGGCAGGTATTACGCCGTGCTGAACTATAGAAACGCCGGAGGGCAGCGGAAAACGAAATGGATCTCGCTGGGGCTTCCCGAAAAGGGCAACAAGCGCAAGGCTGAGGCAGAGCTGGCAAGGCTCCGGGCGGAGTTTGAGCCGCCTAAAGAGGTAGGCGACCTGAGCGGCGATATGCTGTTTGCCGATTATCTGCTGGAATGGCTGGAAATCGCCAAGGGGCGGCTGGCCCACGCAACCTACGGTGCCTACCAAGGACTGCTGAAAAGCACCATCGTCCCTTATTTCCGCAAAAAGAAGCTGACGCTGCGGGAACTGGAAGCCCGACACTTGCAGATGTTTTATTCCGAAATGCTCAGGCGGGTCACGCCCAATACCGTTATCCATTATCACGCCGTCATTCACTCGGCACTGAAATATGCAGTCAAGACCGATATGCTGATCCAGAATGTGGCGGACAAGGTGGACCGGCCCAGAAAGAACAGCTTTCAGCCGGTCTTTCTCTCGGCGGACGAGATGCAGAAGATGTTTGAAGCCCTTCGGGGAACCAAGCTGGAGCTGCCGGTGCTGGTGGCTGCCTTTTACGGACTTCGCCGTGGCGAGGTGGTGGGCTTGAAATGGGATGCCATCGACTTTGAGCAGGGCACCATTTCCGTAAAGCGCACCGTGACCTCAACGATCATCGACGGCAAGTATCAGGAGTTCGAGCAGCAATCCGCCAAGACCAAGTCCAGTCTGCGCACCCTGCCGCTCATCGGCAGCTTCCGGGAATACTTTATGCAGGTGAAAGAGGCGCAGGAGCTGAACAAGCAGGTCTGCGGCAACTGCTACAACTATGAATACGATGGCTTTGTATTCGTGGATGAGTTGGGCGAGCGGATGCGGGTGGAATACCTGACCAACGCATTTCCGAAATTTCTGGAGAGTCACGGTTTGCGCCGGATGCGCTTTCACGATCTGCGTCACAGCTGTGCCAGCTTGCTGCTGGCCAACGGCGTCCCCCTCAAACACATTCAGGAGTGGTTGGGGCACAGCGACTTTACCACCACGGCGAACATCTACGCCCACTTGGATTACAAGTCCAAGATCACTTCGGCGCAGGCGATGGAGACAGGGCTTGCTCTGCCGGAGGGCGGCGACTTCAGCAGCCGCTGGAGTTCGATCAGTGCCGGGGAGAACAGCTGATTTTCTCCCCTGAAAACCGAAAATCGTGCGGGCTTTGCCCTTTAGGCAAAAATTAAAAAGCCTGTAAACGGGCTTGTTTACAGGCTTTTTGTGGCGGAGAGTTAGGGATTCGAACCCTAGAGACCTTTCGGTCTACAGCATTTCGAGTGCTGCACCTTCGACCACTCGGACAACTCTCCGTGTCTATTTTCGTCCGGTTTTCTTTCCAGAAATTTGCTCAAAAATTCGTTGGAGAGAAAACAGGAGAGACGGCAAAAAATATTCGATTTTGAGATTTTCTGTGTTGAGGAATATCAAGGAGAATCAAGGGGACGAAATTCCCAGCTTCTGCCGAAATTTCGAGTCAGTCCCGTTATGACCGCTTCGATACGTTTTCATATTCGGCTAAAGCACGGAAAAACACGCTTTGCGCATACTATTTTATCGGTTTTGAGAGAAAAAGTCAAGCGTTTTTTGGCAAAAAGGTTGACATATACAGGGCAAAGCGGTTACAATAACTGTGTATTATGATGTTTAGACCTTTTGTTTTCGCACGGCTAAAGCTGTGCGGATATGACCCGGAAAGTGAGGATGCCGCTTTTGCGGCGAATACTTATGGATATGAAAAAATGGATGCGCTGCGCTGCGGCGGTCGTTTTGAGCGTTTTGGTGGCGTTCAGCGCGACGGCGTGCTCGCAGCCGGCGAATATTGAATCAGGCGCCGTTTCGCAGGAATACCCGGTGACCGTGAACGAAGTGACGTTAAACGCAAAACCCCAGAAGGTGGCGGTACTCTCCGGCAGTTTGGCGGATGTGGTGCTGGCGATGGGGTACGAGACGAGCTTATCGCTTGCAAGCGACGACTGCACACAGCCCGATTTACAAGTGCTGCCGAAGGTTTCCGCAACGGATGCGCAGAGTGTGATCTCTGCAGGTGTGGATCTCGTTTTGGCGGAGACGATGGACGACAGCGAAAAGCAGACGCTTGAAAACGCGGGCATTACGGTGCTCCTTTTGACGCGTGCGAAAAACCGCGAGGATTTTGAACGCCTGTACGCGCAGGTGGGCACGGCTTTGAACGGCGGCTCTACGGGCTATAATGTGGGCGTGAAGGCAGCGCAGAAGATCTTCTCCTCGCTCGACGACCTTTCGCGCTTGGCACCGGAGAGCAACACCGTGGTGACGGCGTGCTATATTTCGGATGTAAACGGCTCTGCGGTGACGGGCGATGAGCTTGGCAGCGTGATGATGTCGTATATCGGTCTGACGAACATTTTTAAGGGTCTTACGGGCGGCACGTTTACGTTTGACGATTTGCGATTGAGCGACCCGACGATGATTTTCTGCTCAGAAGATGTGCGCGGGCAGATCATGCAGGACGCGCAGTACGCGAATCTTTCGGCGGTAAAAAACGGCCGTGTTTACGCTGTCGACCCGAATTATATGAATTGGCAGGGCAAGACGGTGTACAACGCGTGCATCGACATGATGGGCCTTGCATACCCCGAATTGACGGAGGAAAACTCCGCTGCGCTGGAGCTGGATTCCGAGCTTTCGGAAACGGAAGCGACGGCGAGCCCCTCGCCCGCGCCGGAATACACGGCGATCAAATCCGGCACGGAGGGCGACGATGTGTTCGCGATGCAGCAGCGCTTAGCGGAGCTTGGCTATCTGACGGTGGAATACACCGGCATGTATGGAGAAGTGACGATGGAGGCCGTAAAGGCGTTCCAGAAAGAGAACGGGCTTACGGCGACCGGCGAAGCAGATGCCGAGACGCTGACGGTGCTCTATTCCGCGGAGGCAAAAGCCGCAGACGGTGCGGAAGCCACGGCGACGCCGGAGCCGGAATCGGAAACGAGTACAGCGGAGGGCACCGTGACAACACACGAAGATGCGTAAAATTTGAGAGCTTGAAAGGGCGGCTTTGCCGCCCTTTTTTGTATTGACTTTTTCTCCGCTTTTTTTTATAATCAGAAGCAAGATGCGCTTTTGCGCGCTATTGTATTGAGTTTGGGGCGCAGGCCCCGGGGGAGGAAACATGTTTTTCACAAGAGACAAGAGCTTTTACAAAACGCTCGTCACGCTCGCGATACCGATTGCGCTGCAGAACGCCGTAACCTTTGCGGTCGGCCTTGCAGATAACGTGATGATCGGCACGCTCGGCGACAGTGCGATTTCCGGTGTGTATGTGGGCAGCCAGCTGCAGACGCTGCTGCAAATGTTCATCGGCGGCATTGAGGGTGCTATCCTCATTTTGGCTGCGCAGTATTGGGGTAAACGCGATACAAAAAGCATCCGCCGCATTGCGGCCATCGGTGTGCGGTTTGCTTTGCTCATCGGTTTGGTCATTACGGTGACGGCGTTTTTATTGCCGTCGCAGATCGTATCACTGTTCACGAGTGATGCTTCGGTCATTGAATCGGGCACGGTTTACGTGCGCGTGGTGAGCCTTTCGTACATTTTCTTCTGCATTTCGCAGGTGATGGTGGCGACGATGCGCGCGGTGGAGACGGCGAAGATCGGTCTTTACGTGTCATTTGTGACGCTCATTGTGAACGTCATCTGCAACTATATTTTGATTTTCGGTAAGCTTGGCTTCCCGGCGCTCGGTGTGACCGGTGCGGCGGTGGCTACGCTGTTTTCGCGCATCATTGAAGCGGCTGTGATGGTCGTTTACGTGCGCTGTGTCGATAAAAAACTGAAGCTTCGCTTTGCCGACCTCTTAAAGCGCGGCGGCGAATTGACGCGCGATTTCCTGCGCTACGGTCTGCCCATCATGGGAGGGCAGGTCGTATGGTCGGTGAACATGCTGGGGCAGACGATGATTCTCGGCCGTTATGACGCGGGCGTCATTGCGGCGGTGGGCATCGCGAATATGTTGCACAACATGATGTACATTGCAATGAACGGCCTTTCGAGCGCGGTGGGCATTATCACCGGCAAGACGGTCGGCTCCGGACGTATGGAAAAAATTCGCGAGTATGCCCGCACGACGCAGGTCATTTTCCTTGGCCTCGGCATTCTTTCCGGCATTGCGGTGCACTTCCTGCGCGACCCGTTCATCGGGCTGTACGGCGCGAGCGATGCGGCCGTGGCGTATGCGCGTGAGTTCATCAATGTCATTTCCGTTACGATTATCGGCACGTGCTATCAGGCGGCGTGCCTGTTCGGCCTTGTTAAATCCGGCGGCGACATTTCGTTTGTCTTCCGCAACGACACGATCTTCGTGTTCCTTGTGGTGCTGCCGTCTGCCATTATCGCGTCTTACCTCGGTGCGCCGCCTTGGGTGGTTTTTGCGTGCCTCAAATGCGACCAGATCTTAAAATGCTTCGTTGCCGTGGTGAAGATCAACCGGTATAACTGGATGAAGAACCTGACGCGCGAGACGAACGAAGTGTAAAACTACGACTTGAAGGGAATTTTCATGAAGCAATTTCGCGGAGCCTTGCTCCTGACGATCACCGCCCTTATTTGGGGTACGGCGTTTGTAGCGCAGAGCCTCGGCATGGACCATTTGGGCCCGTTTGCGTTTAACGGCGTACGCAATTTCATTGCCGCGCTGGCGCTTTTGCCCGTGCTGCTGTTTATGCAGCGCAAAGCGCCGAAAAAAACGCAGACGGACGAAGAGAGAAAGCAGAGCCGCAAGACCCTGTGGGTGGGCGGCGTGCTGTGCGGCTCGGCGCTTGCCGTGGCCTCTAATTTGCAGCAGTTCGGCATCAGCTTTACGACAGTGGGCAAGGCCGGGTTTCTGACGGCGCTTTACATCGTGATTGTGCCGATACTCGGTTTGTTCCTCAAAAAACGCGTGCCCGCAACGGTGTGGGTGAGCGTTGTTATTGCGGCGGCGGGCACGTATTTGTTAAGCGTGCAGGAGGGCTTCACCATCGCGCCGGGCGACCTGCTCGTCATTTTGTGTGCGCTGGGCTTTTCCGTACATATCCTCATCATCGACCACTTCTCACCGATGGTGAACGGCGTGGCGCTTTCGTGCGTGCAGTTTCTTGTCTGCGGCGTTCTTTGCACGGCAGCGGCGCTGTTTACGGAGACATTCACGCTTGCGGACATTTTAAAAAGCGCGGGGCCGCTGCTTTTCACGGGCCTGATGTCGAGCGGCGTGGGATACACGCTGCAAATCTTGGGGCAGAAGGATACCCCGCCTGCGGTGGCGTCCCTTATCATGAGCCTTGAATCTGTGTTTGCGGCGCTTTCCGGCTGGCTGGTCCTCGGCCAAAGCATGAACGGACGCGAGCTTTTGGGCTGCGTTTTGGTGTTTGCGGCGGTCATTTTGGCGCAGATTCCACTTGAGGCGCTGAAAAATAAAAAAGCGGTGAAAAAGACGGCATAAAGTAAATTGGGGCATTCCCGGGAACCGTTTCGCGGTTTTCTGCGGGAATGCCTTTACTTTTGTAAATTTTATGGTATAGTTGTAGGTAGAAACTCTTTGGGTAAAAACGCGCACGGCATAAGGCCGGCGCTTTATTGTATTGAAAGGATGAATATTCAAATGCGCATTGTCAAAACGAAAACCTATGAAGAAATGAGCGCCATTGCAGCCGGTATCATCGGCGGCCAGGTGCTTTTGAAGCCGAACTGCGTGTTGGGTCTTGCAACAGGCTCTTCGCCGATCGGCACCTACAAAGATCTTGTAAAGAGCTATGAGAACGGCATACTGGACTTTTCCGAAGTGCGCACCGTAAACCTCGACGAATACTGCGGTCTGGACGGTGCAAACCCGAACAGCTACCGCTATTTCATGAACGACCACCTCTTTGACCACGTGAATATCGACAAGGCGAACACACATGTGCCGAACGGCCACGCAGGTGACCTTGAAGAGGAGGCTGTGCGCTATGAGAGCTTTATTCAGTCTCTCGGCGGCATCGATCTGCAGCTGCTCGGCATCGGCCACAATGGGCATATCGGCTTTAACGAGCCGACGGACAACTTCCCGGCGACAGTGCACACCGTACAGCTGACGGAGAGCACCATCAACGCGAACTCCCGTTTGTTCGAGCGCCGCGAGGATGTGCCGACGCAGGCCATCACCATGGGCATCGGCACCATTATGAAGGCGAAGAAGATTCTTCTCATCGCAGGCCCGGATAAGGCGGAGATCGTCGAAAAGGCTTGCTTCGGCAAGGTTACGCCGGAGGTGCCGGCTTCCGTTTTGCAGCTGCACCCGGACGTTACGGTTATCCTTAGCGCGGAAAAGTAATTTCGTTTCGGCAAAATTAAAATTCGGTAGTTGACTTTAAGATTAACTTATGCTATGATATAGACAGCAAAGCCGCAGGAAGCGGTAACGGTCAAAAGACCGCGCGGCGAAACGCCGTTTGAAAGTATTTTAAAGCCACTTTAAAAAATAGACCACGAAGGTCTTTTCGCTCGGTATGGGCGGAATGCTTCGTGGTCTTTTTGTATCAGGGAGGGTATTTCAATGAACCGTACAAACAGCAAATTTTCCGTTAAAAACCTTGTGCTCGGTGCACTTTTTCTGGCGCTTGCGTTAGTACTGCCGTTCTTCACCGGGCATATCCCGCAGATCGGCGCAATGCTGTGTCCGATGCACCTGCCGATTTTGCTTGCAGGCTTCGTATGCGGCGGCCCGGTGGGCGCGGTTGTGGGCTTTATCGCCCCGCTGCTGCGCATGGTGATGTTCGGCATGCCGCCGTTCTACGTCGCCATCGCTATGGCGTTTGAGCTGCTGACATACGGACTTGTAAGCGGCATCATGTACCGCAAGGTGTTCAAAAAGCAGACCGTCGGCACGCTGTACGGCAGCCTTTTGATCGCTATGGTCGCGGGTAGAGTTGTCTGGGGTATCGTGAAGGTGATTCTCAGCGGCATCGCGGCGGACGCGGGCGCGTTCACATTTGCGGCATTCATCTCCGGCGCACTCTTAAACGCAATCCCGGGCATCGTGGTGCAGCTTATTCTGGTCCCGGCCGTCGTCATCGCCTTGCAGAAAGCAAAGCTGATAGAAAAATAAAAAATATTAGAAAATCTGAAAACCTCTCTCCTTTAAAAGAGAGAGGTTTTCGATTTAAAACAGATTAATATGATACCAATTATCCTGTATATCGTGTATTTCAACAGCATCTGGTAAACACTTGTAAATGGATTCGCTCGAAAAACATCGTACATAGCAGAAACAGTCAAAGAGAGTATAACTTTCTTCGAAAATTACCAAAAAGTAATCATCAGACTTACAATAATAGGCTTTTCCAAGTTTTTTTTCATTAGAAATAGAGTAAGGCAAATAATTCCCATTTGGTAAAGACATTGAATTTTCATGTATTTGTATCGAAGCTTTTTCGTATTGGTCATGGAAAACCCGAAATCGGAAAGCTGGTATCCAGACAAACTGAAGAGCTATTAAGATGAACGAAAGACATATGCAACTCAGTATTTTGATGGAATTTTTAGAAAATATACGACGAAACAATAAAAAGTAAGAAAACAAGCAAGAAATAATGCTTACCCAACTTAAAAAGTAAAACCCTGAGTATTTACATAACGACAAAAATTTAAGTGCAGTGTATATAATTGTTAAGAATATGGAACAACATAAGAGTAGAAACTCTTTCTTGTGTTTATGAATCCAAGTATTCATTGCAGCTCTTTGCATCTGCGTATCCCTCTTTAATGGCGGGATGATCGGCTGCGTCTTTCTTAAAATCAAAATTAGCAGCAGCGATACTACCGGATATCAAAATATCTAGGTTGAATAGAATAGAACCAGTATATCCATAATTATAATTGCCAATAAATTCAGACGTTAAGTGGTAAGATTTTTTTGAATTATTCAAGCCATAAGTGCAACAGAAAACTCTATCGTATGGAGCAAAATTTGGGTGACGTTTATAGTCCCATTCTCCATCCTCTCGGACTTTACCTACCCAGTACCCAACAGCTGCGGTAAAAGCTTTATCTGGATTAAGCTTTGCCATGGTTAAAAAACACCCTCTAACATCATTAGTGTTTCTTTTAACTATGGCGCCTAATCCGAATTTACTGTAAGAACAAGAGCAAACCTCGGCGTATGGAGTGATTGCATTATTTCCGTCGTTACTAAAGCAAATGTTATCTTCTTTAGTTATAATAAAATTTGGATTAGAATGAATGTCAATGACGTCAAATGTTTGAGTATTAGCATTATATGAAATTAAACCAATACGAATTAATTGATTTGCATTGTAAATAGTCTGCGAAAGAGATGTTGAAATTTCACACCCATTGGGAACAACAATGAATCCAAATTCATCAATGCAAATTTTCCCTTGAGAAAACAAATCTAAATATTCTTCTCGGTCATGAAGTACTTCTTCACTTTGCAATTCCTGAAAAATAGAAGATGCGGAAGATAGAGTTTCAAGGGAAGGACTTTCGGCGAGTACGGATATGTTAGTTGCAGAAATAATAAGAATTAGAGATAAGAAAGCTGTAAAGAACTTTTTCATTTTTATTTTTCCTTTCTAAACATAGAATAAATTGTACTACGTGCTCCGAGGGGCGGAATGTTGATATTAATTGAAAATAATACACCTCGATTCATGAAGTAATAGAAATATCAAAGCTATTCAAGCGCATATTATCATATACTTTTAACTTTGTCAATATTAATTGTTTAATAAAGCATAAAAACATCGAAAATAAATTTTGCTTAGATGACCTATTACTATATTGTTTGAACGCAAAAAATGTAGTATAATGGCCTAAATCGCAAAGCAGGATGGGGGAAAGACTATGTTTACGGATGCGTTTGGCAAAACCTGGTATAAGGGCAATCTGCACACCCATACAACGAACTCGGACGGCGCGTATACGCCGGAAGAAACGATTGCATTATACAAATCAAAAGACTATGATTTCCTTGCGCTGACCGACCACTGGTTCCACGGTGAGGGGCGGCAGGAGGAAAAATTTCTCCTCTTAAACGGCACGGAGTTCGACGTGGGCAGTACCGTGCAGGAGGGCATTTACCACATCGTCGGCATCGGCATGGAGAAAGCGCCTGCGCTTACAAAACGCGCGCCGGAGCTTTCCGCGCAGAAGATCATCGATGAAATCCATAACGTGAACGGCATTGCAATCTTGGCACACCCCGCATGGTCGCTGGATCGCGCTTCGGAGGTCGCAAAGCTGTACGGCATTGACGGGTGCGAGATTTACAACACTACTTCGGGCCTGCCGTGGAACTGCCGTCCGTATTCCGGTGTGTTTTTCGACGAAATGGCGCTTTTGGGGCACTATTTGCCGTGCATGGCGGCGGACGATGCACACCATTATACGGGGGACGAGACGCGTTCGTACATCATGGTGCAGGCGGATGAATTGACGCGCGAGGGTGTTTTGGCGGCTATCCGCGCAAACCGCTTCTACGCGACGCAGGGGCCGAATTTCCGCGTTGAAATTGAAAATGGCACGGTCACGGTGCATACCTCGCCGGTGCAGGAGGTCGTGTTCTTCACCGATACCGTTTGGGCGGGCGACCGCGCGACGGTAGGCGAAAATGTAACCGAAGCAACGTATAAAGTGAAGCCTACGGACACGTTCGTGCGCGTGGAGCTGAAAGACAAAGACGGCAACTGCGGCTGGTCGGGTATTTATCCCGTCAACAAAAAGTAAAAGGAAAAGGTCTGCTCACCAAAACGGAGCAGACCTTTTTGCGTATGAATTTAAAGCGTGATTTGCATGCCGTCGTTCACGAATTTGACGGGCAGCGGAGCGAGTGTTTCCGCAAGCTGCATGACGTTCGGGATATTCCACGGCGCGTAGTGGTTGACGAGCACCTGCTTTGTGGGACAGGCGGCCAAAACGGGCGCGTAATCGGTCGCCGGGAAGTGTGCGGCCTCGCAGATGATAAATTCGGTCGGCTTTTCCTTGGCGATTTTCGGAAAATCGACGTTGGGATGCTTTAAGTCGCCCGTGAACAGCACGGCTTTGCCCTCGGCTTCCACGAAAAAAGCATGGGAATCCGGACAATGCTGCGTGGGAATGGCGGTGACTTTTAAATATCCGTCGTCGAAGATCGTGCTGTCCGTAATCTTTTTAAAGCGCAGGTCGCGCATTTCGCAGTGATTCGCTTTGAGCCATGCACGGATGGCCTCAACGCCCTCCAAGTTCGGCAGGCAGATTTCGGGGTCGGCGGTTTTAAAATACCAGCTGATAAGGTCGACGAATGAGATGAGCCCGTTTGTATGGTCGCCGTGCATATGCGTGATGAAGATGCCCTTGATGTCCTCCACCTCGATGCCGCGTGTGCGCAGGGCATCGATGGCGTTGACGCCCATATCGATGAAATAATATCGGCCGTTCGTTTCGATCAAGGTGCAGGAGCAGCGGCGATTTGCCTCCGGCACGCCGTGGCTTGCACCGAGAAATGTGATCTGCATAGAGTTTAAATTCCTTTCTTTTCAATACTTTTAGTGCTTTCTGAGATTTTCAAGAATTTGCACCGCAAATTCTGTGGAAGACCCCCTAATTGGGTCTCCCACACTTTAACAGTCCGCCGGACTGTTAAAGCTCCCATCCTGATTTTTAGGTAGGCAAAAGAGTTTCGAACTCTGCGGAGTTCGACCAAAGGCGTTGCCTTTGGATTTCACGACCGAACCATGGGTTCGGTTTGACCTTCATTTGAAAAAAGGTCGATCAAAAACTTTTGCATCGCTTCGCTGTGTTCAGTTTAACACGTTTATGTATCGACTGCAATGCGCCGAATTCACAGATTTTCGCTTTCGTTTTTGTCTATCACAGCTTTAGGGTTTCCAGCAGACGGTTCGTTTCTCGCTCTACATGGTCGTAGTCGACGAACGGGCGGTAGATGGTTTCAATCGCGTCATGTGTGCGCTTGCAGAGCCTGAGCTCCTCCACGGCCTGCGCAGTCAAGGTCTCGGCCTCCTGTATGGCGAACGGGATGAAGTCCGAAAGCGGGCTCAAAAGGAACTCGTTTAATGTGCTGCGGGTATCGTCTGCGGCACACAGCATGGTGTCGCCGATGCGCACGCACTGCGGTGCTTCCGGCGTGAGCGGATGCAGGAAAATTTCAGTCTGCGTATTCTGCACGAGCTTCATGGCTTCATTTAAGAACACCGCGCCCAAAACGCCGGGCAAGTACACGGTGTTTTCGGCATCCTGTGCTTCTCGGAAATCCGCAACGCCGGCGGGCGTGGGGCTCGTTAAAAATAGTGTGCGCGGTGTGCCTTCCTTCGGCAGTGTGAAACCCTCTTTTAAAAATGTGCGGATCATGGTAAGGTCGGCAGACCTTGCGGCTTCGCTTACGGCGGCACGGCGCAGGCTGCCTGCGGCGGAAAGGCACGCGAACGCGTTTTTGTAGTGCGTGCGGTTTTCTTCTGCAAGGACAAAAAGCTCTTCGCGGCGGCGTTTGAAGACCTCTTTGTGCAAAAACCGTCCGAGATCCAGCGTTTCGCCGTCGATCCCCGGCATGGCGGGGTCTATGGTGTGCGGCGCGGTGCCGTCCAGTAAGACGAGCCGCCGCTGCGGGATACGCACGGCGTCAAAGCTTTCGGGGTCGCTTGCGCAGCGAAATTCTTCGACGGTAAACCCGTTTGCCCGTGCGATGGCGGCGCATTTTTTCATCAATGTACTTTTTCCTACCCCGGGGCCGCCCTTCAAAACGTAGGTGTAGTGCGGCTCGCTCCACGGCGGCACGATGCCCTCAAAATGCCCGATGAATCCGCGCCCGGTGTTGGCGCCCGGAAAATACCTTCTTTTGCCGTTTGACATAGGAAACCCTCCTCATTTCTCATCGGTGAGTTATATGCGAAAAGCCGTTAAAATAGTCGCCGCGGACAAAACAAAAATGGAAAACCCGTGCGGAAAATGGCTTTCCCACACAAGAAAAACCGCGCTATGTCACGAATTTTTTACAATCTCGCCGCGGTGCTGCGTATTGAATTGCGCGCGCGCCTGTGGTATCATTAAAAGTATATTTGGGTAATTTTGCGGATATGTAAGAGCTGCCGAAACAGGCGGCATTTATGCGGTACCGGTATACGATGCGGAAAGGGTACCGCAGAAAGGATGAATCAACATGATGAGAATCGGTTTGGACGTTGGTTCCACGACCTTAAAGTGCGTTGTTCTGAACGAGCAGAACGAGGTGCTTTTCAAAAAATATGAGCGTCATCTTTCGCGCATCGTGGAGAAATCCGTTGAGATGCTGCGTGAAGTGGCAGAGCAGTTTCCGAAAGAAAAGGTGCTTTTGAGCATTTCCGGCTCGGCCGGTATGGGCCTTGCAGAGCGCAGTGACATTCAGTTCGTGCAGGAGGTATACGCGACGCGCATTGCGGTGAACCGCCTTGTGCCGGGTACGGATGCGGTCATCGAGCTTGGCGGCGAGGACGCGAAGATTTTGTTCCTTACGGACGGCAATAACGCCTCCGGCCTTGAGGTGCGTATGAACGGATCCTGCGCGGGCGGCACCGGCGCGTTCATCGACCAGATGGCGACGCTTTTGAACATCACCCCGGATGCGCTCAATACACTTTCGAAAGAGCATGAGAAGATCTATACCATTGCTTCCCGCTGCGGCGTGTTCGCAAAGAGCGATATTCAGCCGCTTTTAAATCAGGGCGCGCAGAAAAAAGACGTGGCGGCAAGCATTCTCTACGCCGTTGTGAACCAGACCGTTGCGGGTCTTGCGCAGGGCAGAGAAATCGCGGGCAAGGTCGTATACCTCGGCGGCCCGATGACGTTTTTAAGCGAGCTGCGCGTGGCGTTTGATAAGACGCTCGGCATTACGGGCATCTGCCCGGAAAATTCGCTGTATTTCGTCGCGTTGGGTGCGGCGTTTGCGGCGGACGGCAATGAGACGACGCTTGCGGAGATCATCAACCGCATTGCGCATTACACGGCAAAGGAAGAATACCGCGCCTGCCCGCCGCTTTTTAAGGACAAGGCGGATTACGAAGCATTCACAAAGCGCCACCTTAACGCCGGCGTTAAGGTGCGCGACACACTGGAGGACGGCGAGCCGGTTTATATCGGCATCGACGCAGGCTCCACGACCGTTAAAGCCGTTGTGACGGATAAGGACGGCAATATTGTTTGTTCGCGCTATATGTCGAACAGCGGCAACCCTGTCCCGCTGATGCGTGAATTCCTGCTTGAAGTTTACACGCGTTTCCCGCAGGCGAAGATCTGCGCCTGCGCGGCGACCGGCTACGGCGAAGACATCATCAAAAACGCGTTTTCCGTCGATTACGGCATCGTAGAGACGATGGCGCACTTCTACGCGGCGCGCGCGTTCAACCCGAAGGTCGATTTCATCATCGACATCGGCGGTCAGGACATCAAGTGCTTCAAGGTCGAAAACGGCGTCATCGACGATATTTTCCTCAACGAGGCTTGTTCCTCCGGCTGCGGCTCGTTCCTCCAGACGTTTGCGGGTGCGCTGGGTTACTCCATTGAAGATTTTGCAAAGCTCGGTCTGTTTGCGGATCGCCCGGTCGACCTCGGCTCCCGCTGCACGGTGTTCATGAACTCCTCCGTGAAGCAGGCGCAGAAGGACGGCGCAACGGTGGAGAACATCTCCGCGGGTCTTTCCATCAGCGTTGTCAAGAACGCGCTGTATAAAGTTATCCGTGCGGTCGATTCCAAAGCAATCGGCCGGGAGATCGTCGTGCAGGGCGGTACGTTCCTGAACGACGCCGTGCTGCGCGCGTTTGAGCAGGAGATCGGCCACGATGTCATTCGCCCGACCATTGCGGGCCTGATGGGCGCATACGGTGCTGCACTGTATGCACACGAAAAAGCACAGGCTGCGGGTAAGGCGACGGAGCTTTCGACGCTTTTGAGCAAGGAAGCGCTCGAAGAATTCACCCACAGCGTAAAGGCCATCACCTGCCGCGGCTGCTCCAACAGCTGCAAGTTGACGGTGAACACCTTTTCCGGCGGACGCAAGTTCATCAGCGGCAACCGCTGTGAAAAGCCGGTGACGGGCGTGAAATCCACCGAAGCGCAGTACAACATGTTTGAAGAAAAGCGCAAGCTGCTCGCGCGCTATACATACAAAGACACGGGCAAGCCGGTCATCGGCATTCCGATGGGCCTCAACATGTACGAGCTTTTGCCGTTCTGGTATAAGTTCTTCACAACGCTCGGCTACGATGTGAAAACGTCACCGGCGTCGAACCGCCAGCTCTATTTAAAGGGTCAGCACACCATTCCGTCCGATACGGCGTGCTTCCCGGCAAAGCTGATGCACGGCCACGTGGAAGCGCTGCTTGACGAGGGCGTGGACGCGGTGTTCTACCCCTGCATGACGTATAACTTTGACGAAAACCTCGGTGACAACCACTATAATTGCCCGGTCGTCGCCTATTACCCGGAGGTCATCTCCTCCAATATTCAGAAATTAAAGGACACCGTCTTCATCGGCGATTACGTTGGCCTGCACCGCAGACACGACTTCCCCGGCAAGATGTACGAGATTTTACGCCGCCACTTCCCGAACGGTACGTTCACGAAAAAAGACGTGAAGAAAGCATCCGACGCGGCGTATGCGGAGTATGACCTCTACATGCGCGCCGTGCGTGCCATCGGCGACAAATTCCTCGCGCTCGCCGAAGAACAGCATAAGCCCGTTATCGTGCTGGCCGGTCGTCCGTATCATGTGGACCCGGAGATCAACCACGGCATTGACGGCCTCATCTGCGACTGCGGCGCGGTCGTTGTGACGGAAGACGCCGTTGCGTGCAAGGAGAAGAAATTCCCGACGAAGGTCCTCAACCAGTGGACGTATCACTCCCGTCTGTACGCGGCTGCAAAGTACGTTGTAGACCGTGCGGATAAGCGCGTGAACCTCATTCAGCTTGTCTCGTTCGGCTGCGGCGTGGACGCCATTACGACCGACGAGGTGCGCGGCATTCTGCACGACGGCGGCAAAATCTACACCCAGCTCAAGATCGACGAGATCACAAACCTCGGCGCGGTGCGTATTCGTCTCCGCAGCCTGTTTGCGGCGCTGGATTTACAGTAAGGGAGGCGCACGAATATGGCTTTTACCGATCGCGTTGAATTTACAAAGGAAATGAAAAAAGAGGGTTATACGATCCTTGCGCCGAACATGGCGCCCATCCATTTCCGTTTATTTGAAAACCTGTTCGCTTCTTACGGCTACAACGTGGAGATTCTCCAGACGCGCGGCCGTCAGATTGTGGACGAGGGCCTGAAATATGTCCACAACGATACCTGCTACCCGGCGCTGCTCACCATCGGCCAGATGATGGACGCGCTGCACAGCGGCAAATATGATCTGCATAAAACGGCGCTCATCATCACCCAGACGGGCGGCGGCTGCCGTGCTTCGAACTACATTCACCTTTTGAGAAAGGCGCTGGAAAAAGACGGCCTTTCGTATATTCCGGTCATTTCGCTCAACATGTCCGGACTCGAGAAAAACAGCGGCTTCAAGCTGACGCTGTCGATGATCCGCAAGGCGCTGGGCGTGCTTGCGTACGGCGACCTTTTGATGCTGCTGCACAACCAGACGAGACCGTATGAGAAAGAGGCGGGCGCGAGCCGGAAGCTTGTGGACGATTGGACAAAAAAGCTGACCGATATGTTCGCAAAGGAAAAGGGCTACTCCGCAAAGGAGATGGAGACGATCCTGCCGCAGATTGCGGAGGATTTTGCGAACGTGCCCGTGACCGGCGAAAAGAAAGTGCGCGTTGGTGTTGTCGGCGAAATTTACGTCAAGTATTCGCCCATCGGCAACAACGATTTGGAAGAGTTCCTGTTCAGCCAGAACTGCGAAACGATGGTGCCGGGTCTGCTTGGCTTCATGCTGTTTAAAGTCGATAACCGCATGGAAGATATTAAGCTTTTCGGCGGCAGCAAGGCGAAGTTTGGGGTTGTGAAGATCCTCTTTGACTACCTCGTCGGCATCGAAAGCCACGTTATCCGCGCCGTGGAGCACGCGAACACCGTTTCTAACCGCTTCACTGTGCCGTCCTCGTATGCGCACCTCAAAAAGCTCATCACAGGCGTCATCGGCTACGGCTGCAAGATGGGCGAGGGTTGGCTCTTGACCGCGGAAATGATGGAGCTTATTGAAAGCGGCTACCCGAATATCATCTGTGCACAGCCGTTCGGTTGCCTGCCGAACCACATCGTCGGCAAGGGCATGATCCGCAGCCTGAAAAACCTGTACCCGAAGTCGAATATTGTGCCGATTGATTACGATCCGGGCGCGACGAAGGTCAACCAGGAGAACCGTATCAAGCTGATGCTGGCGGTTGCAAAGGAAAACATGGAGCAGGCCGAAAAAGAGAACGCTCCGAAAGAGGAAGAATAACATAAGCTGAAAAACGCCTGTCCTTTTTGCGAGGATAGGCGTTTCCCGAAGGGCGGCATTGCCGCCCTTTTTCTCTATTTTCTCAAAACCGGCAGCTTCTCCAACAGCGGGAGTAAAACCTGCAGCAAAAGCCCGGTACAGATGCCGCAGACGACCGAATACAGCGCGAGCGCGGGAGTGTATCCCAGCGCGCCGAAGCCGGTCATCCATAGCGCGACGAGCAGCTGTGCGAAGTTGTGCCCGAACGCACCGCAGACACCGATGAAGACCGGCGTGAATTTTGTTTTTTTCCACAGTATGCCCATGATGAGCGTGCTCAAAAGTCCGCCGCAAAGGCTCATCAGCCCGGCGGAAACACCGCGCGTCAAAAACGCAAACAGACCCTTGATTGCCGCAATGAACAGCGCCGCGGGCAGGCCGATAGCGCCGGCGGCGAACATGGTGACAAGGTTTGAAAGCCCGGCTTTTGCGCCCGGCGGCATGCCCGGCAGCGGGGGCAGGAGATTTTCGAGGATCCCCAGCACCAGTGCCAGTGCACCCAATAGTCCGATGAGCGCGATGTGCTCTGCTTTTTTCTTCATGGATGTCCTTTCGATTTTGAGGTGTTTTTTTTCTAAGGCTCGCGTTGGCTCGCCCTTTCAAGGGACCCCCTAATTGGGTCCCTTGCGGCTAAACTGTCCACTGGACAGTTTAGCCTATCCTCCTGATTTTGAGGTAGGCAAAAAGATTTCGCCATTTGCGAATTGCGACTTAGGGCGTTGCCCCGAGACCTCACGACCTTTTGAAAAAGGTCGACGAAAACTTTATTCGTCTTGTTTCACATCACAGCAGTGTAAGCTATTCAACTTCTACGGGGATCAAGTGGATGATCTCAAGGCCCTCTTTTTTTGCTCTTCTTACGGTATAAGCGGTGCCGCCGCGTTTGGCGGCAGGGTTGCGCAGATAGCAGACGCAGTAACCGCTGCGCGCCACCATGGCGTCGTCACGCCGCAGCATACAGTCCGGCGTATACCGTTCAAAAAGGAATTCCGCAGTATCGGCCTGCTTTAAAATTTCACGGTAGCGGCGCTTTTCCGCAAAATGCCAGCGGTCGCTTTGCCCTTTGCACGGCAAAATGAGGTGCAGCCGCACGGGCAGAGCTTCGCGAATTTTCAAGACGGCTTCCGCCGCCATGGTGTCAAATCCTCTTGCGCCGCCGGTGTAAAACTCCGTCACGCCTTTTTCTGCATATAATCTTTGAATTTCGGAGAGCAGCGCCGCGCGGAGCGGTTCCCGGTCTTCGGGCGGAATTTCTCGGTGCCCTGTAAAGCAGCAGGCATTTCTCCGCATGGCACAGCCTCCTTTTCGTTTGATACTCATAGTTTACAGCTTTTTCATACCGCTGTAAAGATGTACGGTGGACTTTAAAACCAATCTGTGCTAAAATTGTTCCGAAACTCAAACGGAAGGAATTTCGTCTTTATGAAAGCAAACGTAAAGCGCCCGGCGCGTTTTTCTTTTAAAACGATTACGGAAAAGAAAGCGAAACATCTGACGCTGATTTTTGTTGCAGTTTTGTTTTTGGTGATCGTTGTCTTGGCGCTGTTTCCGCTTTTGGACCGCGAAGAAGAACGGTACGAGGTGACGACCTACGCCATGGGCAGCTACGTGCAGCAAACCGTTTACGGCGAAAACCGCGAGGACGCGGCCGTGAAAGCGGCGGACGCGGTGGAAGCGCTGGAGCAGAAAATCTCTTGGCGTGTGGAGAACAGCGATATTCAGAAGCTGAATAACAACGCGGGCAAGGACTGGGTGACGCTGAGTGATGAAACGCTGAACATTTTAACGCAGGCGCAGTCGGTTTCGGAAAAAAGCGGCGGCGCATTCGATGTGACCATTGCGCCGATCTCGCGCTTATGGGACTTTGATGACGAATTGAACGAAGTGCCGGACAGTGACCTCATCACATCCTTACTGCCGTATGTGAATCACTCTTTGCTGCGCATAGACGAAACGGAGCAGACGGCGTCTTTGAAAAATCTAGGCATGGCGGTGGACCTCGGTTCGGTCGGCAAAGGTGCGGCGTGTGACGCGGCAGTCAGAGCCTACGAAGAAGCGGGCGCAAAAGCGGCTATCATCGCGGTCGGCGGCAGCGTGGGCGTATACGGCGAAAAAAGCTCCGGCAAGCCGTGGAGCGTGGCGGTGCGCGACCCGAACGGTGACGGCTCTCTCGGTTCGGTAACGCTGGCGGAGGGTTTTGTCTCCACCTCCGGCAGCTACGAAAAATACTTTGAGCAGGACGGCGTTTTATACCACCATCTGCTCGATCCGAAAACGGGCTACCCGGCAGAAAGCGGCCTTGTTTCCGTGACAGTCGTCGCGAAAAGCGGCGTGCTTTCCGATGCGCTTTCCACAGCGTGCTTTGTGCTCGGCAGAGAAGACGGCATGAAGCTGCTGGAAGAATTCGATGCCGAGGGTATTTTCATCAATTCGGACAACAACATCACGGTGACGGACGGACTGAAAGACCGCTTTACACTTACAAGCCGCGATTACACGCTTGTTTCCTGAAAGAGGGGCTGCGATGGAAAAGCGAAAATTTTCATGGAAAGAAGCGCTCCTGCTCGTTTTGGTGCTCGCTGTGGCGGCAGGCGTGTATCTCTATGCCAAAACGCGCCCGAAGGGGGCAGAGGCCGTCATTGAGCAGGATGGCGAAGTGTACCGCCGCGTTGTGCTGGCCGATTTAAAGGAGCCATTAACGCTGGAAGTGAACGGCGCGGTGATTGAGCTTGATAAAGACGGCGCACATTTCGTTTCGAGCCCGTGCCCGGACAAAATTTGTGTGAACAAGGGGATTATCAAGCGTGCGGGAGAATCTGCCGTGTGCCTGCCGCAGCGCGTGAGTGTGCGCATAGAGGGCGGAGACAGCGAGATAGACTCCGTAACGGGATAAAAGAATATGACCATAGAAAAAGAGACGCACCAAAAGGTACGCCTCTTTTTCTGAAGGGATAAAAAATGAAAAATATAAAAGGTAAGGTAAACTCAAATTGAATGTGCAAAGGCTTACTTCTTTGCGGGCGGCTTGATCTTGCCGATGGCCGTAATGATGATCTCCGCAACCTCGTCAATATCGAATTCGGAAGAATCGATGGTGAGGTGATAATTCGAGAGATCGTCCCAGCGCTTATTCGAGTAGAAGTTGTAGTAATTCGCTCTTTGCTTATCGCGTTTTGTGATAAAATCGGAGACCTTCTTCTCATCGCACAGACCTTTGCTCAAAATGCGCTTGATGCGCGCTTCCTTGTTGGCGTGGATGAATACGCGGAACACGTTGTCGTACTCGCGCAGGATGTAGTCGCCGCAACGTCCGATGATGACGCACGGGCCTTTATCCGCAGCCGACTTGATGATGTCGCTTTGAAGAATGAACAGCTTATCGTTGATGGGCATATCGTTGATGCCGGTGATACGGCTTCCGAAGGTGTAGTTTCCCATCACCATGGAATACAAAAGGCTGTTGCCTGCTTTTTCGTCCGCCTTTTCAAAGACTTCCTCGCTCAGCCCGCTCTTTTTTGCCGCCATGGCGATCAGCTGCTTGTCGAGAAGGGGGACATTCAATTTTTCCGCCAGGCGCTCGCCGACCTCGTGGCCGCCGCTTCCGTACTGACGCGCAATGGTAATAATCGGTAACATAGACTCGCCTCCTCGGGTTTCTCAACATAAAGTGTACAAAACACCCGTTCCGCCCATCTCTATGCGATAAAACCGGAAAGGGGATTGTAAAAACACTCTAAAATGAGAGAAAACACTTGAATGATTTGTATGTATTTTCTATAAAATATCTTACTCCACTTTTCCCGAAATGTCAACAGGCAATAGAAAAATTTCTTCGTGAAAGAAATAAATCGTGGAAATACTTGAAAACAGGGCCGGATATTTATATAATTTCCACATGGAATAAAAGCGGGAAGGCGCATACGGCATGGCAGTTTTCATTCGGCATTCACCGCTTTTTCACAAAAGTGCGTTATGATACAGGTATACGGAGCGGAACAGTTAAAAGGAGGCCTTGTCATGTACAGAATTTTAGTCGTGGACGATGAAGCGAAAATTCGCCTGCTCATCCGCAAATACGCGGAGTTTGAGGGGCACGAGGTGACGGAAGCGGAAAACGGCATGGAGGCGGTGCGCCTGTTCCGCAAAACGCCCGATGCGTTCGATATTGTCATCATGGATGTGATGATGCCGGAGCTTGACGGTTTTTCGGCCGTGGCGGAGATTAAGAAGATTGCATCGCCGGCCGTCATCATGCTTTCCGCACGCGGCGAGGAGTATGATAAAATCCACGGCTTTGAACTCGGCGTGGACGATTATGTCGTGAAGCCGTTCTCTCCGAAAGAGCTGATGATGCGTGTTGCCGCTGTGATGAGCCGTGTGCAGCGCACCGCAATACCGAAGCACGAGTTGTTCCGGGCGGAGGGCCTGACAATCGATTTTACCGGACGGATCGTCACGGTGGACGGCGTGCGTGCCGATTTGTCCCCGAAGGAATACGACCTGCTGTTTTACATGGTCAACAACCGCAACATCGCCCTCACACGCGAAATGCTTATCACAAATGTTTGGGGGTATGATTTCTACGGTGACGACCGCACGCTGGATACGCACATCAAGCTGCTGCGCCGCAGCCTCGGCCCGTACAGTAAATTCATTGTGACACTGCGCGGCGTGGGCTATCGCTTTGAAACGCACGGCGCATAAGGACGGCGGGACTATGGGCGAACAGACAGTAAAGAAGCATAAATTCAAAAAATGGCGCAAGCCGGGCATACGCATGCAGGTCATGCTGGGATTCGTGCTGTTTACGGCGGTCATTGTGACGTTGCTGTGGACATTTCAGATCACACTGCTCAACACATTTTATAAAGCCATCAAGGTCAATGAGGTGCGCAGCGTGGCGAACCGTGTGGTGGCGATGCTGGACGAAAGTGCCTCCGCGAGCGATTATTTTGAAGTGACGCGCTC
>ERZ857984.643-NODE-643-length-38153-cov-5.160665_pt1 | contig 38153 bp, 40 predicted proteins | sample MGYA00519914_ERZ857984 | MGnify/ENA primary metagenome ERZ857984 (study PRJEB31778, sample SAMEA3449417) | human gut metagenome | biome: human gut; feature: human-associated habitat; material: faeces | place: United Kingdom | collected 2010/2012 ... | reverse complement strand
GCCATGCCCTGCCGCTGGGGCGCTGCAAGGTCCACAAGAGGCTTTAAGTGCAGATCGGTGATTTGAAGGGAGGCGCTGCCCGCGTCCAGAGCTTCGCTTTCGGGGGTGAGGGCGTTGACCCGCAGCACCGCCGCCAGGATCTGGGCGCTCATCAGGCGCTTCATTTCCTGGGCGTTCGCCTTGGTCACCTGGCCGCCCGGCAATTGGGCGGCCAGGCTGTTGAAGCCGGCGGTCAGGCCCGCGGGGGGCGCGCCCAAAAGCGCGTCGAGCGGCGCGAGGAGATCGTTTGTGGAGGAGGCGCTGCCGGTGACCGAACTGTAAAGCTGCACCAGGCGCGCCAGGGCGGAGCGGCTTTCGGCGGGAAGCTCGCCGCTGGCCTCGGCCGCGGTGAGCGCGCCCAGCAGGTCGGCACGGGCCTGCTCCAGCCGAAGGGCGGTGGTTTCGCCCCCGGCGGCAAGGCTGGCGGCAGCGGCATCGAGAGAGGCCAGGGCTGCGGTGTTTTGAGCCTGGGCAAGGGCAAGCTCGGCCTCGCCGGCAAAGGCGTAGCGGGCGAGGATCGCCTGGCGGGCGGCGGTTTCTTCTGCCCCGGTGTTGGCGGTGACGCTGGCGAGGTAGGCGTTGTAGGCCTTTACATACGCCTCGTAATCGGCGTAGCTGCCCCGGCTGGGGGCCCGCAGGCCGCCCGCATGGCTTGCCTTTGCCGCGGCCAGTTCGGCCTGGCAGGCGGCCAGCCGCGCCTGCTCCTGCTCAAGCAGGGTACTGCGCTCGGCCAGGGCGCTGACCATGCCGTTCACCTGGTCCCGCGCGGTGCGCCAGGCGGAGGCGGCGTAACCGGAATACGCGCTTTCCAGTGTGTTTTGAATCTGGGCGTATTCGTTTGCCAGATAGGAGGCCGGCGGATTGACGTTGTTGTAGATGCCCACATAGGAGTAGTAGGTGGAGCACAGGAGCGCAAGGCCCAGGGCCACGCAGCGCAGCGGCGTGATTTTGGCCCGCAGGCTGCCGGCCAAAAACCAGGCGGTGGACTGGACGGCCAGCGCAAAAAACAGGGGCGCCAGGGTGAAAATACCGGCCAGGAACAGCGTGGCCCCCTGCAGGGTGGTCATGAAGCTGATGCACTGCAGCAGAAGGGTGACGGCGGCCACCAGCACGAGCAGGTTCTTTTGACCAAAGAAGCCCCGCTGCCCTTCCAGCAGCATCAGTTCCCGGCCCTGGGGCGGCGGTGCGGTGCGGCGGGAGGCCGCGGCAGCTTTGAGATCGAACATAAAAAATCCCCTCTCTTTTGAAAGCAGAGAGGGGAGAAGGGTCACGGCGCCCCGGCCCCAGCAGTTTCAGCTGCCGGGGCTTGGGGGGCGGGCGGCGCCTCCTGCCGGCTCTCCGCCGGTTTTTCGGTGAGGTCCAGCGCCACCGAGGCGCAGAACAGATCCGCCTCGGCCCGCACGGAGAAGCTGCCGCCGCAGGCCTCGGTGAAGCTTTTGGCGATGGAGAGGCCGAGGCCGCTGCCCTCGCCGGTGCGGGAGGCGTCGCCCCGGACAAAGCGCTCGGTGATTTCGGCCGGGTCGAACTCCATCTCATAGCGGGCCACATTTTTTACGCTGGCCGCGGCCCGGCCGTTTTCACAGACCAGCTCCACATACACCCGGCTGCCGGGCAGCGAATATTGCAGGGCGTTGGTAAACAGGTTCTGGAACACCCGGTACAGCCGGTCGCCGTCCGCCTGCACCCAGGCCTCCGGCGGAAGGGTGGTTTTGAAGGTGAGCGCGCTTGCCGCAATGGCTTCGTCCATATCCGCCAGGGTTTGGCGCACGAGCTTTGCCAGGTCGATCGCCTTGGGGGCCAGGGGCAGGTTGCCGCTGGTGGCCTTGGAGAGATCGAATACATCCTGCACCATGGTTTTGAGCCGCTCGGCCTTCTGCCGGATGACCTGGGCATAATCGGCCGCCGCGCCCTCCAGCGGTTCGGCGCACAGCAGGTCGGAATAGTTGATGATGCTGGTGAGGGGCGTTTTGAGGTCGTGGCTCACATTGGTGATGAGCTCCACCTTCATCCGGTCCGCCCGGCCCCGCTCTTCCACCGCAAGGGCGATGCCCTCTTCCAGGGCGTTCAGGTCGGCGGCGGGGCCGGCCAGGGGGGACGAGGCGGCCAGCGCCAGGGACGGGCCGGCTGCGCCCGCCCGAAGCGCCGCGATCTTTTGGGTGAGGCGGCCCATATCGCCCAGCCAGCGCACCAGCAGCCAGAGCCCCGCAAGGAGCAGCGCAAGCACAGCGGCCGCGCCCAGGAAAAAGGGCAGGGCCCCGCCCCTAAAGAGCATCAGAAGGGTGAAAGCGCCCGCCGCGCCGCTGCCCAGCCAGCAGGCGGCAACCCCCAGGAAAACCCTGCGCTGCCAGGGCAGCCCCTGCCGCACCAGCCGCGCCGCCTGGCGCAGGGCGCGCCAGCCCTTTGCCAGCAGGCTATGGCGGAACACGCCGCCCTTGTTGCGGGCAAGGTCCACGGCGGTGAGCCAGCCAAGGGGCCAGAGCAAAAGCAGCGCACAGGCGAGCACGAGGGTTCGGCTGTAATAAAGGATCCGCACCGCCCAGACAACGAAGAGAGCCGCCAGCCAGGCGGCCAGCTTCAGTTCCAGCACCACCCGGGAGGTGAGCGAGGCGGCCCACTGCCGGGCGGCCCTGCCCCGGCGGCGCTGGAAAAGGCACACGAGGCCGAACACCAGCGCCCCGCCGGCGCAGCAGAAGAACAGGATCAAAGCGATGCGCAGCACCTGCACGCTGAACCAGTCGTTATACACAAAACTGCCGCCCAGGGGCTCATCGCGCACCGCAAGGATGACAACACAGCTTTGCAGGAGGCCCGAATCCGGGCGGACGGCCTGCTTTGCCGCATAGGCGGCGTAGGCATCCAGCAGCGCCCGGTTGCCCCACAGCTGCCCGTTATGTGCGGCCAGGGCCACGCTGTAGCCCAGGGGCGGGGCGATCCTGCCTTCGTCGTACAAGGGGGTGGAGGTGTTCGAGGCCAGCTTCTGGTCACCCCGCACCACGTAGTAAAGCAGGTCGTCTTCGTGGGAGCTGGGAGTGATGGCGGTGCTGAGCTCCTGCGTTAAAAACTGCCGCGCGTTTGTGCGCAGCTGGATGTTTTGGGCGTTGGTAAGGCTTTGGCCCGCCGTGTCCTGCGCGCCGGCGGCCATGATGGCCGCGCTGTAAAACAGCTGAGCCATGCGCTGCTGGTAATCCACCGAGCCGCTGACCTGCCCGGCCAGGAGGTCGGCCATGCCGTTTGCCCCGCCCCCCAGCAGGCGGCGGGGCTGCCCGATGCAGGCCAGCAGCACCGCCCCGATCAAAAAGAGCGCCGCCAGCCAGCCGCACAAAATGCGCAGCGCCAGTTTACTTTTTTTCCAGTTTGTATCCAAGACCCCACACCACCTTTAAATATTCCGGTTCCTTTGGGTTCAGCTCGATTTTTTCGCGGATGCGCCGGATGTGCACCATCACGGTGTTTTCCGGCGCGTAGGCCGCGGGTTCGTCCCAGGCGCGGGCATAGATCTCTTCGGCGGAGAAGATGCGCCCTGGGTTGCGCATGAACAGCTCCATGATGCGCGTTTCGGTGGGGGTGAGGCGTACCGGGTCGCCGTCTGCTGTGAGGGCATGGCCCTCGAAGTCGTATTCCAGCCGGCCGATGCGGGCGCAGGGCCCCCCGGCGCCCGCGCCGCCCAATTCCAGATAGCGACGCAGATGGCTTTTTACCCGGGCCGCCAGTTCTGCCGCGCTGAAGGGCTTTGTGATATAGTCGTCGGCGCCGATGGAGAGGCCCAGAACCTTGTCTGAATCCTCGGTTTTGGCGCTCATGACCAGGATGGGCAGGTTGCGCTTTTGGCGGATGCGCATGATGGCGGAAAAGCCGTCCATGCGGGGCATCATCACGTCCATCAGGATGAGCTGCACCGGCTTTTGTTCCAGCAGGTCCAGAGCCTCGAACCCATCGGCGGCGCAGGCCACCTGGAACCCCTCTTTTTCGAGATACAGCCGAACCGCTTTGCGGATGTCTGCGTCGTCGTCTGCCACCAGGATGCAACTGCGCTCCATAGGCCGGCCCCCCTTTTTGTAAAAGATATGACTTTATTCTACCCTTTGAGCGCGGCTTTTCCAAGTGCTATTATCATAACGCCGAAATCTTACATCCTGTTTCGGCTTTCTCTTACAAAATTCTTACAGTTCGGTGAAGCTGTAAAACGCGAAACGGCATGGCGCGGCCGCGGCGTTTGTGGTATGATAGAGCGTATAAAACGCGGGGAAAAGAGGATGGGGCTATGGGGATGCTGTACAGGCTGTGCATTTGGCTTTCGGTGGGGATCGTGCTGGGTTTTTTGGGGGGCGGCGTGAAATGGGCCGCCAAAAAGAATTATACGGAAAAGCAGCTCAAAGCCGCCCAAAAGCTGAGGCGGCGGGCGGCCTTTGGCCTGAAATACCTCACCTTGCTGCTGCTGGTGCTGGGGTTTGTGTGGTGCGTGTATTTTTTGATTCTGGGAATCGCCGCGCCGGAGCAGGCGGAGTACGCAAACAATATGTCGGAGCTGATCGTGGCGGTGCTGACCGTGATTTCGATCATCTTTGCCTTTTTTGAGTTTTTGAGCAGGAGCGGCGACGAAAAGTAGGCGGCCGGCTTGACTTGGGCCGGCGGGCCGGCTATAATATTGCTGTTCACTCGGAGGGTGAGCCATTCGCTGGAAATGGTGAGCCGGATAAGGTGGCGGGCTGAAACGCCCGTTTCTTTAGCCGGCTCTTTTATTTTTGCCCGGGAGGAAAAACGGCATGGACCTGCTGCGCGGAGACGTTAAAAAGATCTATTTCAAATACCTGGGCGCCGCTTTTGGCAGCGCGCTGATCAGTTCGGTCTATGGGATCGTGGATATGGCCATGGTGGGCCAGTACCAGGGGCCGGAGGGCACCGCCGCGCTGGCGGTGGTGGCGCCGGTGTGGAATATCCTTTACAGCCTGGGCCTGCTCACCGGCATTGGCGGCTCGGTGCTGATGAGCACCGCAAAGGGCGGCGGGGAAGAAAGGCGCAAGAACGAATATTTTACGGCTGCGCTGGCCGGTACGGTGCTGCTTACCGCCGCCAGCTGGCTGGCCATCGGGCTGTTTGACACCCCTTTGCTGCGCCTGTTCGGCGCAGAACAGCCCCTGCTTTTGCTGGCAAAGCAATACCTGCTGCCGGTCAAGTTTGCGGTGCCGCTGTTTTTGTTCAACCAGATGCTGGCGGCGTTTTTGAGGAACGACGGTGACCCGGCCCTGGCCACGGCGGCGGTGCTGGCCGGAGGGGCGTTCAATGTGGCGGGCGATTATGTGTTTGTGTTTGCGCTGGAGCTGGGGATCTTTGGCGCGGGGCTGGCCACGGCGATTGGGGCGCTGATCACCTTTGCGGTGATGCTGGCGCACTTTTTCCGGCCGCAGAATACGCTGCGCCTGGCGCGGCCCGCGCGGCCGGGGGCAAAACTGCGCCGGATCGTGACGACGGGGTTTTCGACCTTTTTTATCGACGCGGCCATGGGCCTTTTGACCATGCTGTTCAACCGGCAGATCATGAAATATTTGGGCACAGACGCACTGGCGGTGTACGGTGTGATTGTGAACATCAGCACGGTGGTGCAATGCTGCGCCTACAGCGTGGGGCAGGCGGCGCAGCCCTTGATCTCGGTGAATTTTGGGGCGGGGCGGCAAGACCGCATCCGCCGGGTGCTGCGGTATGCCCTTTTCACCTCGGCCCTGTTCGGCGCGGCGTGGACCGCCGCGATCACCGCGTTCCCCACGGGGTTTGTGCGGGTGTTCATGGAGCCCACTGGGCAGATCCTGCGCATTGCGCCCTTTATTTTGCGAAGCTACGGGGCCTCGTTTCTGCCGCTGGCGTTCAATGTGTTTTCCACCTACTACTTTCAGGCGGTGGCAAAGCCCGGCGCGGCGTTTTTGGTGGCGGCGGCCCGGGGAGCGGTGCTGAGCGGCGCGCTGATCCTTGTGCTGCCGGCGCTGGCCGGGCCGAACGCCGTCTGGTTTGCGATGCCCCTTGCCGAGGCTGTGGTGGCGGTGGCGGCGGCCGCCCTGATGGGGCGCTGCACAAAGGCGCTTGCGGCGGTGAAAACGGCGGGTTAGCGCGGGGCGGAGTTTTCCATGCAAAAAGGGCGAAGGGCCGGCAAGTGTGCCGGCCCTTCGCCCTTTTTGCAAAATATTTCGGGGGCCGGGTCAAAGCCCGGCCCGCCGCCGCGCCGCGGAGAAGCTGCGGCGCAGCGGGCGCCAGAGCAGCAGCGCGACCAAAAAATTGCCGCCGCCGTGCATCAGATCGAAGGGGATGCCGGTCACCCACCAGGCAAACCCCGCCGCCGCGCCGCCGTTCAGCAGCGCGTAGCCCACCGCATACAGCGCGCCGTACAGCAGGCCGTACAACCCGCTGACCAGCGCCCACAAGAGGGGGCTGCGGCTGCCGCGCAGCAGCCGCGCGGCGGCCATGAGGGGCAGCCAGATATAGAGCTGGGCAAACCACCACACCCCAAACCCGTTGAGCAGCCCGTACACCACCACATAGGTGTAGACCGCGGGCAGGGCGAGGGCCGGAAATTCCAGGGTGTAGAGCAGGATCAGCAGGCTGACCAACTCGATGTTGGGCAGCCCGTCCAGCGCGAATTTGCTCACCAGCAAAAGGGCCGCCAGCAGTGCGGCCATGACAAGGCTGCGGGTGCGGCGCATGGCTTAGTAACCCGTGGTGAGGGTGATCTCGAAGGCGTCGCCGTTGGCAATAGGGGTGGAGTCCACGCCGGCCATCAGGGCTTCGCCGCCCTTGGTGAAGAACCACCACTGCTGCTGGGACTCATCGGCGGTGACGCCGTTCACGGTGGTGACAAAAAGGCCGTACTGGCTCTCTTCGCCCTGGATGAGCTTTTGTTCTTCCAGCGCACCCCGCAGAAATTCCGCATCGGTGGAGATGTGGAATTCATCGCTGGCCGCATCGGCATAGATCACGGTCACGTCGATGATCTTTCCGCCGGCGGGACCCGCCTTGGGCCCGAAGGCCAGCCAGCAGCCCACCAGCGCGGCGACGACCAGAACGGCGACGCCTGCGATCAGCCAAAGTTTTTTGGTTTGCTTTTCCATGTTTTGTTCCTCCTTGTTATCTTTCCTTTTTAATATAAAAAGCCCCTCTCCGGTGGGAGAGGGGCTTGCAGGAAAGCATGCGAAAAGGAGCGCAGAGCACAGTGCGCCCCGCGATGCCTCCGCCGCCGCGTTTGGTCCGTCCGCGGTGATTGCGTTCCCGCCGGAAGGGCCCCCCGCCGGCGGTATGCGGCCACAGGGCAGGTCTTCCGGCTCAGGCGTTGGCGCCGCGGCCCGGCCTTCCCGCCCCGAGGGGGCAGTGGCGCATGTGGGCCGGGGCTGATGCCTTTACGGCGGCGGTCCCGCACGGGCGTTGCACCCGTTTCCCTATTCTCCCGGGGCGGCTGCGGCCCCGGGCACCCTGCGGCGATTTTTACCGGCTCAGTATACCACACTTGGGGCAGGCAGAGCAAGCTTTTTGAAAAAATGGGAGAAAACCGCCGAACAAAGGGCCGGCAGGAGAGGCGGCGGGACGGGGAGCGGAAAGTTCGGTCAGCCCAATTCTTCCTTTATCAGCAGCGCAAGATCGGCGGCGATGCGGCGGATCAGGGTTTCGTTTTGCCCTTCCACCATGACCCGGATCAGCGGTTCGGTGCCGCTGACCCGCACCAGCACCCGGCCTTCGTCGCCCAAAAGGTCTTTCTTTTCCCGGATGGCGGCCTTGATGGCGTCGCTGTTGTAAAACTCCAGCTTGCCCTCGGGGCTGACCTGCACGTTTTCCATGACCTGGGGCAGCCTGGTCATGACGGCGGCCAGCTCGGCCAAAGGCTTTTGGCAGCGCTTTAAAAGGCAAAGCAATTGCAGGGCGGTGAGCTGGCCGTCGCCGGTGGTGGCAAAATCGCGGAAGATGACGTGGCCGCTCTGCTCGCCGCCCAGGGTGTAGCCCTCCAGCTCCATCTCCTCCAGCACATACCGGTCGCCCACCTTGGTGGCGGCAAACCTGATGCCGTGCGCCTCGCAGAATTTGGCGAAGCCGAGGTTTGTGAGCACCGTGCCCACGATGGTGGCGCGGCGCAGCTTGCCCCGCTGCAGCATATCCAGCCCGCAGACGGCCATGATGAAGTCGCCGTCCACCACACTGCCGTTTGCATCCACAAAAAGGCAGCGGTCGGCGTCGCCGTCGAACGCAACGCCCGCCTGCACTTCCCCGTGGGCGCGCACATAGTCCTGCAGGGCTGTTAAATGGGTGGAACCACAGTTTTCGTTGATATTGACCCCGTCCGGCGCGGCGCTGAAGATGACCGCGTCCGCCCCCAGTTCGGCAAACAGGGCGGGCGCGGTGGCGCTGGCCGAGCCGTTGGCACAGTCGACCGCAATGCGCAGGCCGTCCAGCGAGGTGGGGATGGTGCTTTTCAGGTGCTCGACGTAATCGCGCACGGCGGTGGCGCAGTGGGTGATCTGGCCCAATGCGTCGCCGGTGGCCAGCCGCCACCGGCCCTGGCCGATGAGGCGTTCGATCTGGTCTTCCAGTTCGTCCGGCAGCTTGAAGCCCTCGCCGCCGAAGATCTTGATGCCGTTGAAGGGGTAGGGGTTGTGGCTGGCCGAGATCATGACGCCCGCGTCCGCCTTGTACTTCATAACGAGATACGCCACGGCGGGGGTGGGAACGACCCCCAGGTCGATCACATCCGCCCCCACGCTGCAAAGGCCGGCCGCCAGCGCCGCGCCCAGCATATCGCTGGAAATGCGAGTGTCCTTGCCGAGCACCACAAGCGGGCGCCGCCTGCGGCCATAGGTCAGCACGGTGGCCGCCGCGCGGCCCAAGTCCATTGCCAGCTCACAGGTCATATCCTGGCCGGCGATGCCGCGCACCCCGTCGGTGCCAAAAAGCCTGCCCATCTTACTGCCTCCCCTCAAAATTCAGAATCCGCTTTACCACAAGCCCCGGCCCCTTGAAAATATGGCCGGCGGGCACCACGCCCCGCACACAGCTGGTGGGGTATACCTGGCTGTTTTTGCCCAGCACCGCGCCGGGGCAGAGCACGCTGTTGCAGCCGACCTCGGCCCCGTCGCCCACCAGGGCCCCCAGCTTTTTGCGGCCGGTGGCGAGCTGGCATTCCGCCCCCCGGATGACCACCGGGCTTTTATCGCTTTTTAGGTTGCTGGTTACCGCGCCCGCGCCCAGGTGCGCCTTGTGGCCCAGGATGGAATCGCCGATGTAATTGAAATGGGGGGCCTGCGCGCCATTGAACAAAATGCAGTTTTTCAGCTCGACGCTGTTGCCCAGCACCGCGCCGGCGCCCACCAGCGCCGCGCCCCGGATAAAGGCGCAGTGCCGCACCTCGGCCCCGGGGCCCACGATACAGGGCGCGCCCAAAAAGGCTGTGGGCGCCACCCGGGCGGTTTTGGCCACCCAGACCCCCGGCGCGGGGGAATCGTATTCACCGGCGGGAAGGCTTTCGCCGAGGGTAAGAAGAAAACCGGCCAGATCGTCCAGCGCCTGCCAGGGCCAGGGAAACCGGGCCAGCAGGGGGGCCGCCAAGGTATGGCTGAGATCGAATAGTTCTTCGGTGCGGCATGCTTGCATGGTGAGCCACGCTCCTCTCAAAACAAATCTGTGCCTATTATAAGCGGCGGACCTGTACTTTGCAACCTGAAAATACAAAAAACGTGGACGAAAAATCAAATTTGGAGAGGTTCACGAAATTTGAGGGCAAAAGGCGGCAAAACCTTGGCGCATATTTCCACCGCGGGTGCACGATCGGACAAAATGAGAGGCGCGCAAAAAAATCAAGGCCGGGTGATAACACCCAGCCTTGAAGGGATTGCAAGAACCGCAGCGCCGTACGGTAGGGAAAGGCGCGGCGCGGGTTCCGCAGGCGAAAAGGGAAATTAGTAGAGTTTGCCGTTGGAATCGCAGGAGATGGAAACGGAGGGATAGACCGTGTTTTCTCCCGTTACAGTGCCTTTGGCCGTTGCGGTGTTTCCGCTATAGCTGCTGCTGGGAGAAGAGAGAGACCAGCTGGTCACATAGGGGGTAAAACCATAACCGCTATTGGTACATACGCTGCTCACGCCGGGGTTGACGGTGAATACACCCTGCACCGTAAAGGTCCACTGCAATACACCATGTAAAACATAATCATAATTTCTATGGCCGGTTTTTTCGTACGCACCGGCGCGGGTGAAAACGGGGGATTCTGTGAGGGTAATGATCACGTAGGCATCTTCGCCCAACTGCTGCACCTGGCGGCTCACTACAATTTCCTGTGGTTCGGCGGCAAGTGCGGGAATACACAGTGCAACGCTGAGAACAAGAACTAACAGGAACGCAACAATTTTTTTCATGTTTTGACCTCCTTAGTGATCCATGATGATACTGGCCGGAATGGAGGCGTCCTCCACCGGTTTTTCGATGATCACAATGGGGTTGCCGTTGGCGGCATAAAAAATGCGCTCGATGGCCCAGGTGAGGCCCGCGCCCAGGATCACGACCACCAGCAGGATGAGCAGCGCGCGCGCCCATGCATGGCGGCGCACATAACCCCGGAGGGTGGCGGGCGGCAGCGCGGCCAGCGTTTCGTCGGCAATTTTTTGCGGCGTGCCAAAATGCGCGCAAAGTTCGTCCAGGTCGGCCCCGGGGTGAGCTTCCAGATAGTCCCATATATCGCCGCGAAGGGATTCTATAAGCCCTTCACGGATGGCGCGCGGCGCCACCAGCGCATGTTCCACCTGCCGGAGATACTGCTCCACGCTTTTTTCCATCAAAAGATCAGCCACCCGCTTCACCCGCCTTTTTGGTGCTGTTCAGCACGTTCATCACGCCCTGGTTGAGTGAAAAGTATTCGCGGCGTATTTCGCCCAGATAGGTTTCACCCTTTGGCTCCAGGTGATAGTAGACCCGGGTGCGGCGCTTGCCCACCAGCTCTTTGCGGTCGCTGATGAGGCCCTTTTCCATCAGGCGGTACAGGGTGGGGTACATGGAGCCTTCCTGCAGGGTAAACAAGCCCTCGCTGCGCTGGGCCAGCGTTTGCGAGAGCTGATAGCCGTACATATCCTGTTCCCCCAGCAGGGTAAGCAGCAGCAGTTCCACCGTGCCGCGCTTTAAATTGTCTGAAATACTCATGTGAACTTCCTTCTTTGATGATCTTATTAAACCACAAATATAAGTTGATGTAAATACCTTTTGTGACAACATATTAGTTGACGAAATAATTTAAACATGGTAGAATCAAACTATAAAATATGTACAGAAGGGAAAGTGGAGCCGATGAATTAAAAGAGTAAGCTTTTTGAAAATTTATAAATTCCACAGAAATGGCTAAACGTTTGCTGCAAAGGCAGTGATACTTTTTAGTTTGTTTCAATATTTCGTTACAATAAAGAGGGTGCCCCTATGTCGTTTCTGCTGCAATATTCTTGGGTCCTGATGGGCCTCTTCCCGCTGGTAACGCTTGTGGCGTTAGTGGTGATTGCCGTGGTGATCTTCAAAAAAAGTTGCAGAGCAAAGTCTGCCAAGCGGCAGTCGAAGCAGGATTTTTCCTCTTTTCCGTCCTCCCGCGATCCTTGATTTCACAAAAAAACGGGAATTGACAAATCCGCAAGATCTGGGTACCATACTGGTAATAGTGCTGAAAATGCTGCGACCGAAAACCCAGACAATGAGATTATTGTGTTAAAGACACCAATTGGTATAGCGTTGAGAGCACGGGTGAACTATTGGTAGCTCTTTTGCGCCAAGTGCTCCCTTGAAACGGCACAAAAACAGTTTTGTAATAAGACGGCATCAAGGGACGCTGTTTAAGATACATAGCAACAGGGCGGGAGGGTGCCAACCACACCTCTCCGCCCTGTTATTTTTGCACAATCGACCCTTTCCGTTGGTTTATCTTTTAGCAGTGCTGTGCAGATGTTTTGTGGTCTATCAGAGAATCTTGTTTATAAATCCTTCGGTAAGATAAACAAGCCCTCGCCGCGCAGGGTCAGCGTTTGCGAAAGCTGCTAGCCGCACATATCCGGTTCGGCCAGCAGGGTAAGCAGTGGCTCCACCGTGTCGCGTTTTAAGTTGTCTGAGATACTCATGCGAACTTCATTCTTTGATAATTTTATTAAACCGCAAATATAAGTTGATATAAATACTTTTTGTGGAAATATATTTGTTGACAAAATAATTTAAATATTATAGAATCAAACTGTAAAATATAGATAGAAATGGGTGGTGGAGCCGATGCACAACGCAGAGCGGCGGAAAATCATGATTTAACTTAGATCAGAAAAGTGAGGAGCCAAATGAGAATGAAAAAAGTTATGTGTACGGTGGTAGCGATTACGGTTGCGTTATCTTTTTCTTTGACCACCTTTGCTTATGATACAGGCATGGATGGGTGGCCCTCGGACTACTGTGAGATGACACCAGAGGAAATTTGTGCGGCGCAGGCGTTAGACAACCATATCCAAGAGGTGCTCGCTCAAAAGCCCGCTCCCTATATTGACTTTGTGACAAAAACTTTGTCCATGGATTTTTATGTGCAGGAAGATCCTTCATGGTGTGCGTATGCCTGTACGCAAATGGTGGTTAAAAAAATAACCGGAAATTTTATTAAGCAGGAAGGAATGTATTCATCTCCAGGGCCGAGTGCAGATGCCGTGGCTGCAAAAATCAACAATTTATCCGGAAAGAATTACTATACATACACGAGTTTATCCATCAGTGGGAATCTTATGTCAAGTTTTATGTATTCCATCGACAAAGGGCGGCCGTTAGTATGCCAAGTCGATCCGTATTATTTAGGCTTTGGAAATTACCAGCCAGGGCTTGGCCATTATGTAGTAGGCTATGGTTACAGCGGCGATACCCAATGGATTGAAGGCACTGTTAAATATTATGATCCCAACCAATATGAGGTTAACGCACTTGGAACTCATACCGTTGATGTGAACACAATGAAAAATGCGATCCAGAAGCGCTATGGTTACTTTATTCGGTCGGTTTAAAACGAGCAACAGGCATTTTCAATACTATTTAGGGGTATGAAATGAAAAAATATCGTAAACTGGCAGCTGTGTTGGCCATAATGGTCGCGCTGCTTCTTTCCGGGTGCGGAAAAAAAGAATTCGGCTTTGAGTCTGGGGGCAGCAGATCACAATCAACGCAGTCAATTAGAAAAGAAAAGCTGGAACTATCAGGTGGGCAAATTTCACTTCAAGAGAAGGAAACGCTGCTGGTTTACGATATTTATGAGGATGAAATGCTTTGTGGTATTATTACCCCTATAGAAGAACACGCAATGCATAGTGGGATCGTTTCTTATACACGAATTATATTTGTTTGGAACAGAAAAGAAAGACAGATAAATCTTTCATTAAATCTAAAGCCGGAAGAGTATTTAATTGCTTCAGCTGTACTTGAGGAAGAAGGAGCTTGCTTCTCTGCCATGCCGGTAAAAAGTGATTTTGAAAAAGACAGCGGGCAGTTATGGGATATCCTCACAACCGATTTTTCACAGGTCGTTTTAATAGATTCAGGAAAAGCTCCATTTTATGCTAACGCGGGCACTCCGACAATCGTGAGGCAAGACGATGGGATAAAGTATATGTATTATGATCTGTCTTCACCGAATGGTAAATGGGGAATAAAAAGAATAGAAGGTATCTCATCATCCGATATGGGAGTGGATTTTGAGGAGATTCAGCCTGAAAATATTATTTTGGCGGGGCAGAACCGGCAGCCTGCGTTTTTAGCCGTTCGTAATGGGGTGGAAGGGATTGCTGTGTGGGAGGATGGGAAATTTTTATTTGTTGAAAATAGTGATGGAACTATATATGCGCTGACGACCCAGGCAGGAAAAGTGATCTATAGCTGCGGAGAGAAAAATAACAGCCAGTTATACTATTTGACGGTTTATGACATTGCAACGGGAAAGAAACAACAAATTCAGACGAGCACTCCGCTTACAAAATTGGCGGCAACAGAGACATTTTTGTTAGCTGCGGGATCTGATTGGAATACCTATCAAATCGTGATAAGAGAAAAAGAAATCGAAGTCTGTGAGTATGAAATATACCCGGAAAAAGATGCTTTTATGTTTATTCCTAGTGATGATGAAGTGCTCGTTAACAACTTGATGGATTATCGTCAGATGTGTTTTATAACCAAGGAATAAACCCAGCTTTTTTGAACTGAGAACAGTACATGAAGGCAAGTGTTTTATGTTTTATACTTTATCACAGAACAAAGCCCTTTTTATATCAGAGAAAGAGGAGATACTTTTGTAGCGGGGAATTATGGGATTTAACGATATTGTCTAGGAGTAGATAAAAGAAAATTGAAAAATTGTGAATAGGAAAATTTGAAATGAAACGTATTGTGACAGTTCTTCTATTGTTGATGATGATACTAAGTGCTCCGTTTCAAGCTTTTGCTGCGACACCGCGCGGTGTAGCGTGCGGAAACTGCCACAGCGGTTCGCTTTTTGAAAAAACATTGATTGAGTCGGTAGAGATGACGCTTCCCTGTATACATGGCCATTCTAATGCGACTGATATACATAGCGAGTTTTACCAAAACGTTTATTTGATTTGTAATTCCTGTGGAGCTCGGGTGAAAGTATCGGAGCAAAAGTTAAATTATTCTATTGTTAACTGTAACTTTAAGTAATCTGACGAATAGGGATGTGTTACTAAATGAAGAGAATTGGTTGGATTTTATCAGTACTAGTTATGATCCTAGCGTTTTCGCCTGTGACTTTTGCCGCAAGCACTAGGGGAGTTGCGTGCCCCCAATGTAATGGCGGTTCTCTTGTTGATATTACCAAGGACGAGTATGCGACCTATGTTTGCCCCTGCACGCATGGGTATAGAGATGCAACTGATACGGCCTATTTGTTGTACAGAAACTATTATGCTCAATGTAATAAATGCCCCTACAGGATGTATGTTAACTCTGTAAAATTAGGCGAAGAAATTTACGTCTGCAGCGCTAAAGGTTAATAGAGTTTTTATTTTAACTCATAATTAACTAGTTGATTAAAGGAGAACCCTGATGAAAAAATTAATTGTGTGCACTGCATGTTTAGCCTTTTTTGGATGCTTTTCTTTAAATGCTTTTGCCGCAACTCCCAGAAGTGTAGCATGCGGTAATTGTCATCGCGGTTCAATGTTTACAGTATACAGAACTGAAAAGACTCAGCTTTTTACACCTTGCGTTCATGGCTATCAAGGAGTGGATTGCACGGAAAAAACGTATAGAAATGAGTACTGGCAATGCAATAGTTGTTCTTCTTGTTTGCTGTTGAGTGAACAGTTGATTAAACAGGAAGTGATTTGTCTTAACGGATAAGATACATACAAGAGTTTTGTTCACTCCATTTGTTTTTCATACAAGAAAGGAAAAAGCATGAAAAAAAGGCTCTTCTTCATTTTTCTTTTTGTCATTTGTGTGTGTTTTATTGGTTGTAGTAAAGATACGCAAATTCCTTCTTCTCAGTTAAAGGACGAACAGGAAACGGTTTCCTCCCCCACAACAAGAGAAGAAAGGCTAGCGCTGCAGTTAGAAGAAGCTAAAGCTGAACTGGAGAAAATAAAAGCAGAAGAACAGCTTTATATCAGTGCTCTTGATGAACAGTTGGGGAACATAGCTTTAAAATTAAACGAGCGATTTTGCTTCTTACTTGATAACAACTACATAATAGCTGGCGGCTCTATCTATCCCGTTACGGATCGCGAAGAAATTTGCAACTGCTACAATGCCGCTTCTATTCCTGAAGAGTTGGAAGGGTTAAAGTTTGACAGCGCTCACTTTACGCTTGAGGATAATCCGAGATTTACGGTTCACACAGACGCCCCGGACATGGTTGAAATAGGCGTGATCGAAACAATTGAGCTTTCTTCAAACAAAATACTGGCTGTTAACCTCCATTATAAGGATGCGGATGCGTCTTCTACGTTAGACGTCAAAATGTATCGTTCGGATTTTGACCCGCTGTTTCCCGCAGGGCTATCGGCCGATCACGAATATCAAATTGTAAATCTTCCAATTAGTGATGCGTTAGCCTTGCGCTGGGAAAATGGCCGACAAGTATATTATATAATAAGCAACGATAAAACAGAGGAAGAGAAGCGGGCAATGTATCAAACGTTTGAAAACCAAAATATTTCGTCTGTTTTAGCTTTTAATTAAGGCGGGGCGTGCTATGGGGGGCTTTGGCAAAACAGCAGAGGTGGTAAGGGCGTAATAGGGCGGCTTGCCTCTGTGGTTAGGCACAGGCTGACAGGGCAGTTTGGAAGGCAGAAGAAAGCAGCCTTGCCGATTTGATGATGAGGGTAGAATTGTGAAAAAGAATAAGCAGTTCATGGCTTTGCTGACTTTTATGGCAGTGCCGTTTTCTCTTTGGAATGCACTTTTTGCAATTACCTTTACAAAAATGGAAAGTGCAATTCGGGCCTGCGCAGGTGACTATGCGGCGGCGTGAAAGCAGCAGGTGTGTTTGCCGCTTTTGGATGATCGTGCTGACCGTAGTTATGTTGTCATCCTGCGCCGGCGACAGGGAAAATACCGAAAGTGGGGAACCGTCTGACCCGTCAAGCCTGTACTTACAAGAAAATGTTTCACAGGCAGAAGCGACAATACCGCTGCTTGCTGAATTCAAAGAGGACGAGTGGGCACGTGCTGAGCTGTGTCTGCCTAATGTTGAATTGCCCGAAACAGAGGGTGACGACCGCTATGTGAATGTAATTTGGGCGGTTCAAGAATTATATGCGGTATGCGGCGTTTACGAGGTAAAGCCACAAGAAGCGGATGATGCGTATATGACGCTGTATGGGCTTTATTGCTACTCTACAGTGGATGGGAGCGTTGCAAATAAAATTGTTATCGACGACCAATGGGAAATAAATCAGCTCTTTTTTGATCAAACGGATGTTTTCATTCTGCTTGTGGGAAAACAGGGAACAGGAAGTGTGCCGTATCAGTGGTGCAAGCAAGCAATAGGCGCAGAAACTCTGGTTCTTCTAAAAGAGGGCGCCGCCGCTTGGAACCGCCCGCCCCAAATGGCAAGGTTCAATCACTCGCTGTTGCTGTTTGATTATGACCAGGGCGGGCAGAAGGTAGTGGGATACCGACCGGATCAGGAAATTGCGGTGGCTCTTTTCATGGGACAGAGGATGCCCGTTGATTTGGAGGTCAGTGCGAATGCAGAGCATCTGGCACTTTTAGTGGCCGATGGAGAGAATGCGAAGTTCGAGGTATATGATACGAAAGCGAACTTGGTAGTGAGCAGAGAATTGAGGGATGATGAAAAGGTATATTCCTGGCATATGCTTTCGGATGGTTTACTGATCTATATGCAGGATCTGGCAAACGGGCGGTTTGATGAATACAAGATGATCTGGATGAGTTTAACTGGAAAGGAGAGAGAATACAAAGAAAAAGCGCAGCTGTGGAATGGGCTTGATAATGGGACCGATCAGGCGGTGTTTGTGGAGCTGGACTCCAAGGTGGATGGAAGCATGATCATTCACGTTTATAAAGCGGGAGAGAGCGGCCTTGCCGAAAGCAGATACAGGATGCCATATTCGTTGTCACAGCTGCCGGCTTATACACATTTGCAGGAAAACCAGATGTATTTCTTTGCGGAAAATCAGGAAAAACTTTTTCGCCTTGAAAAAGTTTTAAGCTGAGTGCCCAGAAAAAAATCTTTTGTTTCTAAAATGATCGAAATATGTGGTTCAGGAGTTTGATAGATACATGTATGAAATATTAGCGGCGTTTTCTTATTTTGAAACATTTCTCAGAGTTTTTAATTCCGTTTTGATAGCGATAGCATTGATTATATATATTAAAAAGAACTTGAAAAAGTGAACAGAGAGAAACGGCGACGGCAAAAAGGCAAAGTTTACACAGGAGTTTTGTTGTTTCTCAATAGTTCTTGGACTGTGCGTAAAGGTTGGCTAAACAGCGGCTAATTCATATTAGCCGCTGTTTTTAATAGTATTTGCAAATCCTGCAAAAATCGTGTAATGTTAAAAAAAGGGGGCAGGCGAAATGGTTCAAAAAGGGCAGCACCCGATTTTTATGTGCGGTATCTTTTGCTGCATTCTTATCTTTATCAGCGGCACCACGCATATGATCGCCGTTCCTTTTATTACCGCGGCGATCGGGTACGGCGCAGGGGCGCTGGTCTGCCGGGCCAGCCGAAAGCAGCAGCTTTGGTGTGCGGCTGTTTCAGCCGTGTTTACTGCGGCGGTTTTGCCCATAAGCGGCATTCATCGGCTGCTGCTGCAAAGCCAGAGCACCCAGGTAAGCCGGTGGGGGGTTCCGCAATATCTTTTCCTGCTGGCCGGCCTGCTGCCGGGCTTGATGGGCGGGGCGGCCGCGGCGCGCAAGCTGCCCGAAAAGGCGGCCCTTGCCGCCGCGGTTTTGGCCGTGGGCGCTGCGGTGGGCGCGTTGGAACCGTTTTTGACGGTGGTGCTGATGGGGCGTTTGGATCTGGGGGGCGGCATTTGGAGCATGGTGTGGACCCCGCTTGCTGCCGGGGTGCTGGCAGGAGGCGCCGGCGGCCTTTGCACCGCGGCAGCCCGGACGCACAGGCGGTTTTTAGCGGTGCTGCAGCTTGTGCTGCTGGCCGCGGCGGCGTGGAGCGTATTCCGGGGCTTGCGGGCCGATTCCTTTTGGAGCAAAAGCTGGGGAACCTTCTTCTTTTCCTATCCGTTCGTGAGCGGGGCGTGCCTGGGGTGCCTTGCCCAAACGGCCGAGACGGCAAAGAATAGGGCGGCCTGCGCTTGCGTGTCGGGCACAGGCGGCAAGGCCGGGTAGTAGGCGGAGGGGTGAAAATGGGAAAAAGAAAGGCTGTTTTCATAGGGCTTGCAGCGGTCATGGTGGTGGCCGCCGCCCTGTTTTGCTGCATCGACAGGCTGACCCCCAAGAAATTTTCGGCGTTTTTTGAGGGGTCGCCCGCGGCCTGCAGCGTGAGCCAGGTGAACAGCGGTACCATACAATTGAGCGGGGAGCAGTGTGAAGAGCTTTTGGGCTACCTGGACCGTGCGGAATTTTATTGCGAGGGCGATGCGGGAAGGATCCTTTCCGGCCGGCTTTACCATGTGAACCTGCAGGGCGCCGAGAGCGGCGCGGCCCTTGAGATGATCGTTTCGGAGGAAGGGCCCATTTACATAGGGAAAAAGCGCTATCGCGTGGAAGGCGCCGGTGAGCCGCCGGCGGCACTTTTAGAACGTTTTTTTAATTGAAACGGCGCGCGGGCGGCAAGGGCAAAAACGGGGCAGGCAAACACAGCGGGAAAGGCGCGCCTGCGCGGCGAACGCCCTGGCAAACGAATAAAAAGCTATGTTGGAAAGGCGGGGCATGAAAAAGAGAAAGCAGACCATAGAGATCCTGATCCTATGCGTTTCGAGCCTTGTTTTAGCCGTCTCGCTCGCAAAGACATGGGAGACCCGCAGGATCATTGGGATCATGGATCGTTATGATGAGATCGACTATATCACGATCTTTCCGGGGCAAACGGGAGCGCAGGAAACGGTGGATGGGGGCCGGGTGGAACAGATCAAAACGGTATGTCGGCTGCAAACGCTGTATGCGGCAAAGAAGGTTGAAAAAGAGGATTCGGCGGCGCTTGTGGAACTGCAGTTTTATGCGCAAAAAGCGCTGGTCGGAACGGCGCGCCTGTATAAACTGGCGGATGGAAGCTTTATGGAACAGGAAAAGCAGGCAAGGTTTTGCACAGCCGATGGTTTTTATTATGTGCTTGAATGGGAAAACCGCTGGGCGTTCCCACTGAAAGAGAGGGATGCGCAAACGCTTCTGGCGCTGCAGGAAGCTGGGAGTTGACAGGCGCATAAAAGGCAAAGCGGGGACGCTTTTTAAGCAGATGACCCCCCGTGGCCCTGGAAAACGGGCGGCTCCCGGCGGAAAAGGGCCAGCAAGAACCGAAAGGAACACAAACAAAGCCGTGGCCGCTGCATTTGCAGCGGCCACGGCTTTGTTTGTGGGGCATTACACAGAGGGCGCTTTTGCGCCCACCACATAGCGGATGCGCCGCCAGTACACAAGGGCCGAAACGGCCGGGGCGATAAAATCCGAGATGGGCTCGGCGTAAAAGGCGGCCATGCCGCCGAACACGGCGGGCAGTACAAACAGCGGCACAAAGTACACCAGCTTGCGGAAAAACGAGAGGGGCAGGGCGTAGCGCATCATGCCCATGCCGGTGAAGCCGTCGACCACCGTGTACTGCAGCGCCAGCGGGACCACGCCCAGGGTGCAGATGCGGATGGCCCGGGCCGCCAGCGGCGCCACCTGCGCGTCTTTGGTGAAGATGCCCACAAAGGGCCCGGGCGCAAGCTGCCCGGCAAGGCACAGAAGGGCTGTGTAGCCAACGCACAGCAGCAGGATGTACTTCTGCGCCTGGAGGATGCGGTCGGGCCGGCCCGCGCCGTAATTGAAGCCCAGGATCGCCCCGGTGCCGCCGGTGATGCCGCCCAGCGGCATGGTGACCACCAGCATGAAGCTTTGGGAGATGGTGGCGGCGGCCACCAGCATGTCGCCCTGGGCCGCACCGCCGTATTTTTGCAGGAGGGCGTTCAGGGCAATGATCATGATATTGTCGACCGCGACAATGGCGAAGGGGGTGAAGCCCAGCGCCGTGACCCGCCCCATGACCCGAAGATCGTATTGGCCGAAGGTGATGCGCACCGGCGGCACCGGACCCAGCAAAAAGCGCAGCACATAGATGCAGCTGGCAAGCTGGCTGAGCACGGTGGCCAGCGCCGCGCCCGCCACGCCCATTTTGAGGCCGAAGATGAACACGGGGTCCAGCGCGATGTTGAGCACCGCGCCCAGCAGCACCGAGAACATGCCCTTTTTGGCAAAGCCCTGGCAGATGATGAACTGGTTCAGCCCGGTGGTGAGCAGGGCGAACAGGGTGCCGCACAGATAGATGGTGTAGTAGGTCTCGGCATAGGGCAGGGTGGAGGGGCTGGCGCCGAACAGCAGCAGCGCCGGGCGGCGGGTGGCGAAGGCCAGGGCCATGAGAGCGGCGGAAAGGCCGCACAGCATCAAAAAGCAGTTGGCTAAAATTTTGCGGGCGGCTTTTTGATCGCCCGCGCCCATGCGGATGCTCATGAGGGGCGAACCGCCCACGCCCACAAGAAAGGCCACCGAACCGATCATGGTCACGATGGGGCCGCACACCCCGGCCCCGGCCAGCGCAAGCTTGCCCACATCGGGAATGTTGCCGATGTACATGCGGTCCACCACGCTGTAAAGCACGCTCACAAACTGGGCCAGCATGCTGGGCAGGGCCACCCGCAGCACCAGCCGGGGAATGGGGTCCCGCCCCAGATCGTTTTCGATTTTCATGTTGCAGCGCACCGCCTTGTTATTTGTAGATTTTGCGCAGGGTGAAGCCGCGGCCGTGCACCTCGTTCACGGAGTTGATGAACATGAACGCCTGGGGGTCGGCCTCCAGCACCAGATGGTTGAGCTTTGCCAGCTCGCGGTTGGTCACGATGGTCATGAGCATGTCCCGCTCGGCGTGGGTATAGCCGGTCTGGGCGTGCAGCACCGTGCAGCCGCGGTCCAGCACGTTCAGGATGATCTTGCGGATCTCCTCGTTTTTTTCGCTGAGGATGTTCACCTGGATTTTGGAATGGCCCATCAGCACCACCTTTTCCAGCACCAGGGTGTACAGCAGCACCAAGAGCACGCCGTAGAGGATTTGATCCTTTTCGGCAAAGGACATCTGGCCGATCAGGATGACGAAATCCAGCACGTACATGACGCCCGAAATGGGCAGCCCGAAGAACTTGTTCAGAAGAATGGGGGGGATATCCATGCCGCCGCTGGACGCGCCCGCCCCGATTACCAGGCCGATGGCGCCGCCGATCATCACGCCGGCGAAAATGGTGGCCAGCAGCGGGTCGCGGGTCAGGCTGCCGATGCCGGGGATATAGGCGAAGGCTTTGAGCAGAAGCGGGTAGCAAAAGGTGGAGAGCGCGGTGTTAAAGGCAAACCACTTGCCCATGATGGCTGCGCCCAGCACGAACATGACCACGTTGGAGATCAGGACAAAATCCGCCACGGGCAGCCCCAGATAGTGCTGAGCGGCCAGGGCAAGGCCGGTGGTGCCGCCGGTAATGAGGCCGCAGGGCAGCACAAACATGTTGACCGCCAGGGCGTATACCGCGTTGCCGGCCAGCACCAGCAATAAATTTTTGAGCCTGTGGGGAAAATGAAATCGTTTCATCCGGACCTGCCTTTCAATCTGTTACAGCGGTGCTACGATAAAGTAAAAGGCGGCAGGCCTTAAGCCTGCCGCCGAAAAATACCATAAAAAGCCGAAGTTTGCCGCATTTTCACCGCAAAACGCACCTGCCTGTCAAAAAGTGATGTATGGAATAAGTATACACGCCCGGCGGGGGTTTGCAAGCAAAGGCGAAGAGGTTTGGCGTTTTGCACGGCGGGTTTTGCATCCCCGGCGGTGAAACTGTGGAAAACACAGGGGGGAGGGGCCGCATTCTGGAAGCGGGCCCTCCCCCCTGAAAATCGGTTTTTTGTTCAAAGGCCGGTGTTCCCGCGGCAAACAGGGCGCGGCGCGGGAAAGAACCGCGCGGGGATTACTGCCGCGGGCCGAACAGAGCGGTGCCGACCCGCACGATGGTGGCGCCCTCGGCGATGGCGGCCTCGAAATCGCCGCTCATGCCCATGCTGAGCTGGCGCATGTGCACGGTGCTGAACCGCTGGGCGGCCAGCCGGTCGAACAAATCCCGCATGGCGGCAAAGTACCGCCGCTGGGCGGACGGTGTGCCGGCCTTTGGAGGGATGCACATGAGCCCCTGGACCGTTACGCCGGGCAGGGACTCGGCCAGCTCGGCCAGGCGGGGCAGCTCGGCAGGGGCGACGCCGCTTTTGCTCTCTTCGCCGCCGATGTTTACCTCGAGAAAGACCGGCTGCACGAGGCCCTGCCTCTGCGCTTCCTTTGCCACGGCAAGCAGCAGATGCCCGGACCCCACCGACTGGATGAGCCCGGCGGCGCCCACCACCTGTTTTACCTTGTTGGTTTGCAGATGGCCGATAAAATGCAGGGGAACCTGACCATAGGCGCCGGCGGCGCGTTTTTCCACCAGCTCCTGCACGCGGTTCTCGCCGAAAAGGTCGATGGGAAGGCCCGCGGCCAGGGCCACGGTGGCGGGGGTCTGGGTTTTGCTGGCGGCGCACAGAAGCACGCTGCTTTCGGGCCGGTGGGCGGCGGCGCAGGCGGCGGCCATGCGCTCGCGCACCGCGGCCACTCGCTGGGTGAGAAGGGCTAATTCATCCATTGCTTACACCTCCGGCGCGTATACGGCCCGCGCGCCGCCGATGAATTTGGGGCGGGTGCGCGCGCACACAAGGTTTGCATCGCCGATGCGGTTAAGGCTGAGGCGCACCGGCACGGCAACCGGCTTCAGGTGCATGCCGATGAGGGTATCGCCGATGTCCATTCCGGCGTCCGCGCGGATGCCCTCCAGCGCCACCGGGCGCTCAAAGTGCTGCCAGCAGGTGGTGGCAAAGCTGCCGCCCGCTTTGGGCTGGGGGATCACGCTGACCGGCTCGTCGCCCGGCGGCAAAGCCGCCGCCTCCAGCACGATGGCGCGGTTCAGATGCTCGCAGCACTGGGCCGCCAGATAGACCCCGGCCTCTGCGGCCACGGGCTGCAGCCCGGCAAACACGGCGGCAGCGGCTTCCATGCTGGAGCCGTGGCCGATGTGCCGGCCCAGAATCTCGCTGGAAGAGCAGCCGACCACCAGGATGGAGCCCGGCGCGAGCCTGGCGGCGGCAAGAAGCTCCGTGGCCGCCTGGCGAGCCTGACGTGTGATTTCCTGAAAATCCATACAAAACACCTCGCAGTGCAGAAATTGACCTTCTGGCTTTATTGTAACACAGATGCGCAAAAAAAGCGGCTGCTTTTGCAGCCGCTTTTAAATTTTTTGGAGGCTAAGGCCGCATGGGCCGTTCGCCGGGGCTGCCATGCCGCGAGGTCCACACGGTATGGCCCAGCAGGATCAGGGCGGGCTGCTGGCCGCGCAGCGCCGGGAGATGCCGCCAGATCACGGCCGCCGCGATGAGCACCACGCCCATGCGCACCGAAAAGAAGGGCTGCCGGGCCGCTGCGGCGGCCACCAGCACAAAGGTGAGGATGGTGCGCGCCGCATGGGGGCGGATGATGACGGCGGTGGAAAACAATATGTACCAGAAGATCAGCGGCAGCACCACCGTGCAGCCAGGCAGCAGCGCCAGCAGCGCGCCGAAGCTGGCGGCGATGGCTTTGCCGCCCCGGAAATGGGCAAAGGGGGAAAAAGCGTGGCCCAGCACGGGGGCGCAGAGCACCAGGGCAAAGGCGGGGTCCGCCAATGGAAGCCAGCGCAGCGCCAGCCGCACCGGCACATAGGCCTTTGCCAGATCGCATACCAGCGCCAGAATGCCCACCGGCACGCCGGCATATTTAAACACGTTTGCAGCGCCGGGGTTATGGTCCGGCGCGAGGGCGCGCACATCGACGCCCTTGGTCAGGCGGGGCAAAAGCGCGCTGTAGAGCACGCTGCCGCTGAAAAAACCAAGCACGAATAAACCGAGAGCAAGCATAGGGCCGGCCTCCTTTCCGGGGGGGGCATAAAGACAGAAATGCGGCGTGTAAAAACAGGAATGGGGTTACCGCGCGCGCAGGGCTTCCAGTTCGTCGCAGATGACGTCGGCGGCGTTTTGGGGCACATGGGCGCGCTGGGCCGTGAGCATGGCTTCGGGGTTTTCAGCGCTGGTGCACAGCAGCCGGGCCGCCTTGCTTTGCGCCCACACGCTGTCGGGCGCGTAGGCCATGCCGCGGGCAAGGAAGAACTCCTGGTTATGGGTTTCGCAGCCGGGGATGGCGTTGGTGAAAATGAGGGGGGTGTTTACCACCGCCGCCTCGGTGCTGGAAAGCCCGCCGGGCTTTGTGAAGGTGACGCTGGCCGCCCGCATGAGCAGGGGAACCCGCTTTTCAAAGCCCAGGATGGTCACGTCATCGGGGCGTTTGGAATAGTGCTTTTCCAGCGAGGCTTTCGCCTTTTCGTTGGAGCCGCACACCACCGCGATGTGGGGAGAGAAACGCTTGCGGGCGAGAAGCGCGTCGATGAGGTCCTTTTGGCTGCCGTGGCCCATGCTGCCGCCCAAAAGCAGCACCAGAGGCCGGTCGGCGGGCAGGCCGAGCTGCTGGCGGGCCTCGGTGTGGCTGATGAGGGTGTTGCAGGCACCGCTTACCGGGATGCCGCAGGGCAGGAGGCGGCGGGGCTCCACGCCGTGGTCCATGAACTCCTGGGCAAGGTCCGGATGGGGAATGGTGAGGCGGTCGCAGTCCACCTCTTCCCAAAAGGGGCTGCAGGTATAGTCGGTGGCGATGCACAGAAACGGGATGTTCAGCTCGCCCCGGCGGCGCAGCTCGGTGAGGGCCTGGGCCGCAAAGATATGGCTCACCACCACCGCGTCGTAGTGCGCGGCCGCAAACTCGCGCCGCAAAAAGCGCACGTAGGTGCGGTTGATATAATAGATGGGCGAGCGGCGGTGCGGGCTGCTGACCAACGCGCCCGCCTTGTAGATCAGATTGAACATACTGGGCGCGTGGTTCACGATGGATACATAGGCGCCGCAGACCTCTTTGGACACAAAGTCGCTGGCAAGGGCCAGATAGTCCACCATTTTGCAGGTATGACCCCGGCGGCGCAGCGCCTCCATCACGGCGCGCGCCGCGGCGTTGTGGCCCCCGCCGGTGTTGCACGAAAGAATCAGAACATTCATTGCACGACCCCCCACTTTCCTCTTATGCCCTTATTATAAGGCCATTGAACAAAAAATAACAGGGCCAATTGTGCCCAAATGTCAAAAAAATGGGAAGTGCATCCGCAAATGCACTTCCCAAAGGACGGCGCGCTCAGCGCCGGGCAGGTTTTCCGCCGAGAAAACCGAGCAGTTTTTCCCGTGCCTGGTCTGCCGGCAGGGAAGAGGGGGAGGCGTTGCACAGGTAACCGAGCGCCTCCTGCCACTGGCGGGCGGGATAGTCTTCGGCGGCGCAGCCCTGGACGGCCAGGCGCAGCGCGGCGCGGTGGGCGGGCAGCCGAAGATCCGAGAGGTAGTCGCAGCCTGCCACCGCGGCAAGGGTTTCGAGCAGATCGGGGTCCTGGGTGCGCATAGAATGCTCCTTTCCGGCCTGCACGATAAAGCAGACTTTTCCGTTCAGCTGATTTATAATGAAAAAAACGCTTTTTGCCCCGCTGTGATGTATGTAGAACGGCTGCTTGGTAAAGTCTACTATTTTGAAAGGAAAAGTCTACTATTTGTCGCAGATGGGCGTGCGGCGCGCCCAGCGGAGAAAGGTGTCCTGCGCGATGCCCAGTGCCGCGGCCGCCTGCCGCGAACTGGCCGACCCGGTGCGCCAGCGCGCCAGCCAGGCCTCGAATTCAGGGGGGACAGGCTTGGGCGGGCGGCCGAACCGCACCCCGGCCAGCTGCGCGGCACGGATGCCCTCGCGCTGGCGCTGGCGGATGGCTTCGCGCTCGGTCTGCGCCACATAGGAGAGGATCTGCAGCACCAGATCGGCAATAAATGTGCCGGTCAGGTCGCGGTCCTTTTTGCGGGTGTCGAGCAGGGCCATGTCCAGCACCACGATGTCCGCACGTTTTTCCTTGGTGATCACCCGCCACTGGTTCTGAATTTCCTCGTAATCGCGGCCCAGGCGGTCGATGCTTTTGATGACCAGCACATCGCCGGGGCGCAGCCTGCGCAGCAGCCGTTTGTAGGCCGGCCGCTCAAAGTCCTTGCCGGAGAGCTTATCCAAAAAGCGGTTGCCCGGCGGCACGCCGAATTCATCCAGCGCCAGCTGCTGGCGGCCCTCGTTCTGATCTTTGCTGGAAACCCGCACATATCCATAAATTTGCTGCATAGGGAATGCCTCCTTTCCGGGGTAGTATACCCCAAAGGGGCGGGGCAAAATAGAAAACGGGCCGGAACACAAGGTTCCGGCCCGCCGGCGCGTTCAGGAGAATATGGCCTGGCCCTTTTGAAAGGCCACGGCTTCGAAGCGGTCCAGGGGCAGGGGACGGTAATAGTAAAAGCCCTGGATGGTGTGCAGGCCCAGCCCCTGCAAAAACTCGACCTGGCTGCGCTCTTCGACCCCCTCGGCCACAATGTGGGTGCCGAGGTCCCGCCCCAGCGCCACAATATGGCGCACCAGGGTGAGGGCCCGCTTGCGCTCGCGCTCAGGCGCGGTGCGGGGGAAGAACGAGCGATCCAGCTTGAGGGTATCGACCTTGACCCTGCGAAGCAGGTTCAGGGCGGAATAGCCGCTGCCAAAATCGTCGATGGCGCAGCGCATGCCCAGGGCGTGGATCTCGTCCACCAACGCCACGAAGGCGCCCTCGCCGTCGGCCAGAAAGGTCTCGGTGAGCTCGATCTCCAGGTATTTGCCCGGCACCGCGTATTTGCGGCGGAGCCGGTCGTATTGCTCCATCACATGGGGCTGCCACAGGCTGGCGCGGGAAAAATTGATGGAGATGGGAACCGGCTCCAGCCCCGCGTCCAGCCAGCCGCGCAGGGTGGCGCACACCTGCCCGAACACGTACAGGTCAAGCTTGGTAATAAAACCGCTGTGCTCCAGCACGGGGATGAATTCGGCGGGCATTACAAGCCCTTTTTCGGGGTCCACCCAGCGGGTGAGCGCTTCGGCCCCCACAATGCGGCCGGTAAAGCAGTTTACCTTGGGCTGCAGATACACCTGGAATTCGCCCTGTTCCAGCGCGGCGGCCATGTTGTTGTAGATGGTCTGCTCCCGCAGGGCCTGCTCGCGCTGGCGCGGCTCGTAAAATGTGCAGGTGCACCGGCAGGCGGGGCGGCCCGGGCCGTTTTCCTTGCAGGCGATCTTTGCGTAGTCGAGATAAGAGGCAAAGGTGTCGGCCGTGCCGTCCACCACGCTCACGCCGGCTTTGAACCAGAGATAATAATGATCGGTGAGTTCGTTGTTGAACTCGTTTGCCGCTTCGGCCATCTCCTGCACCCGGCTGACCATGGAGTCCTGCCCGGAAAAACGCAGAAAAAACCGGAAATCGTCGGCGGCAATGTGGCAGATCAGTTCGCCCGGCTGCAGCCGGGCGGAGCAGGTGGTATAGATATGGCGGAGGATGCGGTCGCCTTCCGCCCGGCCGAACAGATTGTTCATAAAGCGGAAGTGGTAGAGGTTTATGTCCACCACCGCGTAGCTGCCCGGGGCGGCGGCCGAAGCCAGGGCCTCGGCGTCGCGCTCAAAACGCAGGCGGGTGGGGCCGCCGGTGACGGGGTCCACATACGCCTGTTCCCACAGGGCCCTGCGGCTGCGCCCCTGCCGGCGGCGGAACAGAAGGAAGGACGCCCCCAGCAGCAGGGCGGACAGCAGCGCCCCCGCACAGCCGGCCAGCACCACAAACGCCGTGTTGGCGGTAAAACCCATACAAGCTCCACTTCTTTCCCATGCGCCCCGGGGCGGTGTAAAAACTACAGAGCCGGGCGACCCCGTTTATTTTGAATTATTCTTTGACAGTATAGCATGAACGGCACAAGGTTGCAATGCGAAACCTGCGCAAAAAAGGCGGGGCGCCCGTGAAAAGGCGCCCCGCAAACGGGTTTGATTCAGCGCAGCATTGCGCTTTGGTCCGCCACAAACACGCTGTACAAAAACAGCACGTCCTTGCCGGTAAAGTCCACGTATTGGGGCACCAGCCCGCTGGCCATATAGCGGATATCGACCAGCGTGATGGTGCGGTATTCCCCCACGAGCAGCGGCGCAAGGCTGCTGGCGTAGGAATCGCGGAAGATCACCAGTTCCCGGGCAGAGGCGGCGGCCTGGTTTGTGATGGTCACCAGGGGGGTGGCGCCCGCGAGGAACACGTCGTAGGGGACCTCGCTTTTCAGCAGGGAGAGGTCATAGACGGCGGTGGATTCAGGGTGCTGAAAATTGTCGGCCACGGCCGCGCCGGTGGCGGGACTGGTGAGATACACCAGTTCTTCGGCGGGCTTTGCGCCGTATTTGCCATAAGCGCCCACAAAGCCCTGCACGCTGTTGGGCTGAAAATCGCCGAGCGAAACGGAAAAGCCCAGGGAAGCGCCCAGCGCGTCCAGCACGGGCTGAAGGCGCTCCTGCCGCCAGTGACTGTCGGTGGTATAGTAATCGGAGGCCGAGAGGGCCCCCGAGAGGTCCACCCAGGCGACGCCGCTGCCCGCAAGGCCCTGCTGCACGGCGGAGAAAAGCGCCTGATAATCGTACTCCGGCGCGCCCTGGCCCTGCAGGTAATACCCCTTGTCCGGGATCAGCGCACAGGATACGTGCTCCGCCCCCGGGAACTGGGCGGCCCGAAGCTCCAGCAGCTTGCGGGCAAATTTTGCCCCGCTTTCGGCGCCGCCGCCTTTCAGGGCTTCGCCCCAGTGGCCGCCGGCCTGCCAGATACCGGCCTGGGCGGCCTGCCGCCGGAGCTTTTGCGCGCGGGCCCAGCCCAGAGCGCCGAGGGCAAGCAGCAAAAGGGCCAGCAGGGCCGCGGCGAAGGCAAGCGTATGTTTTCTGCGCATCTTATCCGGCAAGGGCCTGGAAGTTGGCGTCCAGCCGGTCGGCCAGGTCGGCATTGGTCATGATGAGGATGACCACGTCGCCGGACTGGCGCACGATCTTCTTTTCGGCCTCCACACAGACCCACTTGCGGGGGTCGGCATTTGCCTCCACATCCTTGGCAAGCTGCGCGGCGGCCTCGGCGCTTTCGGCGCGAAGCAGGCAGACCGAGTGGGCGATGGCGCTGATGGCCGATTCGGCGGCGATGCCTTCTTTGTAGGCGTCGCGGGGGACGCCCACGTTGTACTCGGAATTATCGGCGGTGAGAGGCATATATTTGCTGCCCTCGTTCATGTCGGCAGGCATGAGCATGGGCATTTCGTCTTCGGGAATGCCCTCGAACACCTTGTCCATGATCTCTTCCAGGGTGCCCTGGGGGCCGGCGGGCGCGCTGGAAGCGCCGGAGGAGGCGCCGCCCGCAGAGCCCGTAGAGCCGGAAGAACCGGAAGAGGCCGGTTTGCCGGCGCAGCCTGCCAGAAGGGAAAGGCCCATTACAAGGGCGAGAAAGAATGCGGATTTTTTCATTGTGTTTTATCTCCTTTTTCATTGGTCGGTCCGTATTGCAGGGCGCTGGTGCTAGTATGCCCGGCCGCCGGCCCGGTTACTTACAACACAAACAAGCGCCCTTTATTATTGCAGAAAAAAAGAAAAAAGAAAAGCCCCGGAATTCGGCGGGGCCGATCTGAGGGGCGCTTGACCAGGGCCGGCCTTTGCAGGCGGGCCGGGTTTATGGTATCATAAAGATGAACTTTGCTTTTGACCGGCGCGGGCGACCGGCTGCCGGGCCGAAAGGCGGGAAAACCAATGCCGAAGGAGGGGGGCGCCCGTGGACGCAGGCCTGAAAACGCGGTACAAGCTGGCGGCTTCGCTCAAGGAGCTGGTGCGCAGGGAACCGCTGGACAAGATCACGGTGAAACAGATCGTGGAGGGGTGTGGGGTGAGCCGCCAGACCTTCTACCGCTGCTTTTTGGACAAATACGACCTGGTGAACTGGTACTTTGAGCGGCTCGTGGAACAATCCTTCAAGGAGATGGGCGTGAGCCTGACCCTGCGGGAAGGGCTGCTGAACAAGTTCAACTTTATCAAGGCGGAGCAAAGCTTTTTTGCCTGTGCCTTCGGCAGCCACGACGCAAACAGCCTGATGGCCTACGACTATGAGTACATTTACCGCTTTTACAGCGACATCATTTGCAGAAAGACCGGCCCGCTGGACGGCGACACCCAATTTTTGCTGGAGATGTATTGCCGGGGGTCCATCCAGATGACGGCGCAGTGGGCGGTGAGCGGCATGAAACGCAGCCCCGCCCAGATGGTGGAATTGCTGATCGAGAGCATGCCCGAGCGGCTGGAAGTGCTGCTGCGGGACCTGGGGACGCAATAAAAACGGCGCGGGGCGCGGCGGGGGGCCGGCTCCGCGTTGCTTTTTGCGCTTGTAACAAAAGCAGCGCCCAGGGCACTTATATACAGGAAAAGGGCAAAAAGGGGGCGGCGCGGTGGAGAATCTGGAACAGCTGTATCTGCTTTACCGGGGCGCGGTGTACCGCTACCTTTTGAGTCTGTGCCGCGATGAGCACCAGGCCGAAGAGCTGCTGGCCGAAACCTTTTACCAGGCGCTGCGCGCGCTGCCCGGCTACCGGGGCGGCGCGCCGGTAAAGACCTGGCTGTTCGGCATTGCGCACAACGTGTGGCGGCACGCGCTGCGCCGGGCGGGGCGGGAGAGAGCATGGGAAGAACGCCTGGCGGAGGAGCTTGCGGAGAATGTGGAGGACCGGGCAGCCGCGCGCCAGGCGGCGGCCCGCGCCCTGGAGCTGCTGGGGCAGCAGGCCGCGCGGAGCCAAGAGATCGTGCGGATGCGGCTGGCGGGCTGGCCCTTTGCACAGATCGCCGAGGCCTGCGGCGTGAGCGAGGCCAGCGCCCGGGTGATTGATTTCCGCACCCGCAGAGCGCTGCGGGAGGCGCTGGAAAGGGAGGGGTTTTATGAGTGAGAGCAAGATCGGCTGCGGCGTTTGCCGGGATCTTCTGCCTCTGGTGAGGGATGGGGTGGCCGGCGCGGAGAGCGAAGCCGCGGTGCGCGCCCACGCGGAGGAATGCCCGGGCTGCGCGGCGCTGCTGCAGGGGGGCCGGGGCGCAGAGCCGGAGCCCCCCTGCGCCCCCGACGACGCGGCGGTGCTGAAAAAGGTGCGCCGGAAGCTGGGGGGAGCGGTGCTCTGCCTGGTGGCGCTGGGAGCGCTGGCCGGGGTGGGGCTGACCGGCGGGGCCGGGGTGTTTTACAACGCCGCCATCATGCCGCTGCTGGGCGGGGCGATGTATGGCTTTTTGAGGGAAAAAGGGCTGCTGGCCGCGCCCCTGGCGGTGCTGCTGACCCTGGGCTGGGGCGCGCTGCGCTGGGCAGCCCAGCCCGGAACAGGAGAATTGCTCGGCTTTTTGATGTATGGCGTGATCTATGCTTTGCTGGTGCTGCTGGGCTGGCTGGCGGCGGCCCTGCTGCACTGCGCCCTGAAAAAGGGCTCCGGCCGCCCGCTGTGGCACAGGCTGGGCGCCGGCGCGGCGGCCCTGGCTTTGGCGGCGGGGCTCGCGGGCACCTATGTGCAGCTGAACGGGGAGATCTTTACCCGGCTGTGGCTCACCGCCCAGGCGCGCAGCTATGTGCGCCAGATGTATCCGGAGGCGGATTATGAGGCGGGATTTGCCGTTTACAGCTTCAAGACCGGCGGTTATTTCAGCCAGGTGACCAGCCCTTCCAGCCCGGACACCCGCTTTTCCGTTTACCGGGAACAGGGGGCCCTGACCGACAGCTACGGGGAATTTGTGGCCAGCGGCAGAAACACCGAGGAACGGCTGCGGCAGGAGCTGGGCGACTGGGCGGAGGCGACCCTGCGGAAAAAGAGCGGCCTGGAGCTGGAATTTGCCTTTGCTGAGTGGGCGACGGATGAAGCGCCCAGGGTGGAACTGGACCAGCTGCTGCGGCTGGACCGGTTGCCCGCGCCCTTTGAACTCACCGCGTGGGTGGTGAGCGGCCGGGCCGACGAATGGAAAGCGCTGGCCGAGGCGCTGCTGGCTTTGGACGCGGCCATGCGGGCCGAGGGGGTGCGCCCGGCCGCTTACTCGGTGCAGATGCGCTGGCCCAGCGGGGAGGACGGGCAGCCCCTGCGGTATGACGGGCGGAGCGTGTATGAGCTGCCCGCCGAGCTGCTGGACGCCACCCCCGCAGCCGGCCTGCCCGCCGCACTGGAACGCTGGGACGCCCGGTGGGAGGCGGCACAGGAGAAGAAATAGCGGGGCAACAGGGAGATTTTTAAGGAGGGAAAAGGGCGGAGCCGGGCCCGCACAAACGGGGCGAACGGTTTTTTGCCGGGATGTTACATTCCGGGCCATGTGTAACTTGTTTTCTGCAAAACAGCGTTGTTATAATAATAACAACAGGGGCCTTGAGCCCGCAACAAACGTGAGTGCACAAGAAAAGGAGAAGATCAACATGGCAAACCGCATTGTTTTGAACACCATTTCTTACCACGGCAAGGGGGCCGTGGAGAACATTGTTCCCGAGCTGACCGCCCGCGGCTATCAAAAGGCGTTTGTCTGCTCTGACCCGGATCTGATCAAATTCGGCGTGACCAAAAAAGTGACCGACCTGCTGGACGCCGCCGGCTTTGCCTACAGCGTGTACAGCGAGATCAAGCCCAACCCCACCATTGAGAACGTGCAGCACGGCGTGGAGGCCTTCAAGACCAGCGGCGCGGACTGCATTGTGGCCATTGGCGGCGGTTCCTCCATGGATACCGCAAAGGCGGTGGGCATTATTGCCGAGAACCCCGAGTTTGCCGACGTGCGCAGCCTGGAGGGCGTGGCCCCCACCAAAAAGCACGCGGTGTTCACCATCGCGGTGCCCACCACCGCCGGCACCGCCGCCGAGGTGACCATCAACTATGTGATCACCGACGTGGAGAAAAAACGCAAATTCGTGTGCGTGGACACGGGCGATATCCCCGAGATCGCCGTGGTGGACCCGGATATGATGAGCAGCATGCCCAAAGGGCTGACCGCCGCGACCGGGATGGACGCGCTGACCCACGCCATTGAGGGCTACATCACCAAGGCCGCCTGGGAGATGACCGACATGTTCCATCTGGAGGCCATCCGGCTGATCGGTGAGAACCTGCGCGCCGCGGTGGAAAACACCCCCGCCGGCCGCGAGGGCATGGCGCTGGCCCAGTATATTGCGGGGCAGGGCTTCTCCAACGTGGGGCTGGGCATTGTGCACAGCATGGCCCACAGCCTGGGCGCGGTATACGACACCCCGCACGGTGTGGCGAATGCCATCCTGCTGCCCGCCATCATGGAGTACAACGCCCCCTGCACCGGCGAAAAGTACCGCGAGATCGCCCGCGCCATGGGCGTTCAGGGTGTGGACGCCATGAGCCAGGAGGAGTACCGCAAGGCCGCGGTGGCCGCGGTGAAGCAGCTGGCCGCCGACGTGGGCATCCCCGCCGACCTGAAGGCAATTGTGAAGCCGGAGGACCTGCAGTTTTTGGCGGAGAGCGCGTACGCCGACGCCTGCCGCCCGGGCAACCCCCGCGACACCAGCGTGGAGGAGATCAAGGCCCTGTATGAGAGCCTGCTGTAAAATTGGATCGCTTTTCTGAAAAGGGCCGCCCCGCCGGGGCGGCCCTTTTTGGCGCTGCCTCCCGGCGGGGCGGGGAGGGGATTTTGCGCCGGGCTGTAAAAATTTTGCCGCGCCTGTAAGAACCGGGGGATCCTATCCGTAATAGAGGGAGAAAGCGCTTTTGACAATACTCCGGCACAGGGAGGAACAGGACATGAAGAAATATGAGAACGAGGCCGCGTTTGCAGCGGCGCTGGCCAGGGGCGAGCCGGACGCGGCGGATGAGCTGGTGGAGCAGTACGGCGGCCTGCTGGCGGCGGTGGTGCGCCGCCATGCCCCGGGCCTGGACGCGGAGGACCTGCTGGCCGACGCGCTGCTGGCAATCTGGCGGAATGCGGGCCGGTTTGACGGGACGGGCAGTTTTCGCAATTGGGCGGCGGCGGTGGCGCGGTACCGGGCCATTGACGCGGTGCGCCGCGCCGGGCGGGTTCAGCCCGGGGGCGGCGCTGCGGAACTGGAGCTGCTGGGGGGCCATACGGCGGACGAGTATTTTGCGCTGGAGCTGGAGGATCTGTTCCGGGAACTGGAGCCTGCGGACCGGGAGCTGCTGCTGGAGCGGTATTTTTACGGCGCCAGCCCCGCCGAGGCCGCGGCAAAGCGGGGCGTGAGCGTGAGCGCGGTGAACACCAGGGTTTCCCGGGCGAAAACGCGGCTGGCACAAACGCTGGAAAGGAGCGGGAAGAGATGAAAAACGAATACGACGCCCTGAACCGGGCGGTTATGGATCTGGCACAGTATGAGGCCCCGCCGCTGGAGCAGGGGCAGCGGGCCGCACTTGCGGCGATGCTGCGGGGGGCGGGCCCGGAGCGGGCGGAGGCCCCCCGGCCGGGCCGCAGGCGCTGGGCTGTTTTGGCGGTGGCCGCGGCGCTTGCCTGCTGCGCGCTGGGCGTGGGCGCGGCCAGCCGGTTTGAGTGGGGCAGGGAGCTGGCAGCGTTTTTGGGAGTGGAGCAGAGCGCGGCGGAAACACTGGGCGTGCCCGGGGTGGGCCTGGGGCTCACAAAGGCCCTGGGCGGGGGCAAGGTGACCCTGGAAGGCGTTTTGGGCGACGACCACTGTGTTTATATCCCGCTGCGGGTGGAGCTGCCGGAAGGCACGCCCCCTGCGGCCGAGGGCTATTCCTTTGACCGGTTTACGCTGGATCTGCCCGCTGCGGGCAATTCCGGAATGGTTCTGCTGCCCCTGGAAGGCGGGCAGGCGAAGGACGGCGTGCTCAAATTTGTGCTGCTGGCGAATACCAGCACAAACATGAGCGGGAGGACCGCGACGCTTACCCTGGCGGACCTGTTCGCCTACCCCTGCGCCCCCGAGGAGCACCGGCAGAACGCCCTGATGAAGGGGAGCGCTGCGTTTGAGTTCAAGCTGGACTATACCCCGCAGGCCGTTCCTGTTCCGGTGCCGGACGGGCAAGCAGAGGTGGGGGCCGGGACCGGCCTGCAGAAAATAGAGCTTTCGCCCCTGTCGCTTTACCTGGGCTTTGAAGATGGGCCCCGCGAGGGGTTTGACAGCAAGGCGCTGATGGAACTGCCCCTGACGCTGCATTTCACGGATGGAACGGCCACCGCACTGTGCCCGGCCGGCGGGGAAGAACCCCAGGGGATGACCCGCTATGCCGGCGGGCCGCGGCAGGCCCAGTTGGTGTGCCAATTCGGGACGGTTCTTGACCCGGCGGCGGTGGAGAGCGTGGAGGTGAACGGAGTGCTGTTCCCCGTGCGATGAGCGGCGGGAATGGGCGGCGGAAACGCGGCCGTATTTGACAAACCGCCCCCGATGGGGTATATTGAACTATATCAAACAGGTATAGTTCGAAAGGGGGCGGAGCGGGTGCATCTTACACAGGAGGCGGACTGCGCGGTGCGCATCCTTTACTGCCTTGCAAAAAACGGCCGGCGCATGGAAGGGCGGGCCGTTGGCGGGGAGATGGCGGTGCCGCCGCGCTTCTGCCTGAAAATATTGGGCAAGCTGGCGGCGGCCGGCCTGGTGGCGAGCTACAAGGGTAACGGCGGCGGCTACGAGCTGGCCCGCGGTGCGGATCAGATCACCCTGCTGGACGCGATTGCCGCGGTGGAGGGGCCTTACCGCCTTTCGCGCTGCCTGTGCGAGCCGGACGGCGAGGCGGGAGAATGCACGCGGGGGGCCTCGGGCAGCTGCCCGTTCCAAAGGGTCTTTGGAAGGGTGAGCGCAACGGTGAACCGGGAGCTGGCCGCCGTGACCCTGGATTCGATTCTTCGGGAGGAAGCCGAAAACAGCTGAAAAGCACACACCGGGCCGGGCGTTCTAAACCCGGCCCGGGATTTTTTGCGGGGAGCAAAAAATGGCTTGACATCAAGGTTTGCAGGCTTTATACTGTTCTAGTATAGCATAATGGATTAGAACGCCTTAAACGCGACTTTTTGCACAAAAATTTTGTGAAAGTTTGTTAAAACTACACAAAAACGAAAAATGCAAAAGGCCGCATTTGCGCGTTGTACCCAAAAAAGTGCAAGAAACAGGATAGGAGTGGACGCTTTTTATGATGAAGGTCAAGCCCGTAACCCTTGGCACCACCAAGCGCGAGAGCTTTTCCCGCATCGATGAGGTCATCGACATGCCGAACCTCATTGAGGTGCAGAAGAACTCGTACCAGTGGTTTTTGGATCAGGGCCTGAAAGAGGTGTTCCGCGATGTGGCCACCATCGAGGACTTCACCGGGAACCTGGCGCTGGAATTCATCGACTACCGCCTGGGCGAGCCCAAGTACACCATCAAGGAGTGCAAAGAGCGCGACGCCACCTATGCCGCGCCCTTGCGGGTGACCGCGCGTCTGCTGAACAAGGAGACCGGCGAGGTGAAGGAGCAGGAAATCTTTATGGGAGATTTCCCCCTGATGACCGACGCGGGTACTTTTGTGAACAACGGCGCCGAGCGGGTGATCGTGAGCCAGCTGGTGCGCAGCCCGGGCGTTTACTTTGGCGAGAGCTACGACAAGACCGGCAAAAAGCTCTACACCGCCACCATGAACCCGAACCGCGGCGCCTGGCTGGAATACGAGACCGACTCGAACGACGTGTTCTATGTGCGCATTGATAAAAACCGCAAGCTGCCGGTGACCGTGCTCATCCGTGCGCTGGGGCTTGGCTCCGACGTGCAGATCCGCGAGTTCTTCGGCGAGAATGAAAAGATCCTGGCCACCCTGGAAAAGGACACCACCACCAATGTGGAAGAGGGCCTGCTGGAAACCTATCGCAAGCTGCGCCCGGGCGAGCCCCCCACGGTGGAGAGCGCCCAGACCCACCTGAACAACCTGTTTTTTGACCCCCGCCGTTACGATTTGTCCCGTTTCGGCCGGTATAAAATGAACAAAAAGCTGGCCCTGGCCCGCCGGATCATGGGCTTTGTGGCCGCCCGCGACATTGTGGCCCCCCTGACCGGCGAGCTGCTGGCGGCGGCGGGCGAAAAGATCACCCGCGAGGCCGCCGAGGCCGCCGAGGCCGCCGGCGTGAGCGTGGTGTATCTGGCGTTCGACGAGCGCGAACTGAAAGTGGTGACCAACGGCACAGTGGAGGCCGCCCCCTTCTTTGGGTTCGACGTGGAAGAATGCGGCATCAACGAAAAGGTGAACTTTGCCGAGATGCAGGCCGTGCTGGAGGCTGCCGGCGGCGACGAGGCCGCCCAGCGGGAGCTGCTGGAGAAAAACCACGACAAGCTCATCTCCAAGACCGTGACCATCGACGACATTTTTGCCTCGATCAACTACCTGACCGGGCTGGACTACGGCGTGGGCGTGACCGACGATATCGACCA